>Ga0265338_10006558_pt1 | contig 14777 bp, 11 predicted proteins | sample 42126metaG_FD_193579 | JGI IMG/M metagenome (GOLD analysis project Ga0265338, IMG submission 193579) | Rhizosphere microbial communities from Carex aquatilis grown in University of Washington, Seatle, WA, United States - 4-21-26 metaG | ecosystem: Host-associated > Plants > Roots > Rhizosphere... | reverse complement strand
GCGGTGTCAAGCCTTTGGGCTCCGACGTCGGCTATCGCTGGTACGACCGCAAAGGCTTGACGCCGCTGTTCCCCTTCGGCTTCGGTCTTTCCTACACCAGCTTCCGTTATGACGACCTTCAGTTGCGCAGCGAGGGCAACACCATCCACGCCACTTTCACCGTCACCAATACCGGCGACCGGCCGGGCCGCGACACGCCACAGGTCTATGTCACCGGCCGCGGCAAGACCAAGGGCCAGCGCCTGATCGGTTGGGCCAATGTGGAGCTTGCGCCCGGCGCCAGCACCAAGGTGACGGTGGATGCCGATCCGCGTCTGCTGGCCGACTGGTCAACACAGCGTCAGCGCTGGGCCCTTCCTGCCGACCGTTACGACGTCACCGTCAACAGTTCTGCCGCTAGTGTGGCGCTGACGGGTTCGACGGGGTTGGAATCGCGTCTGTTGCAGCCCTGATACGGGTGGTTGTCCCGGTCGGAAGGCGCGTATAGCCTCTCTCCTCAAATAATAAGACGTGGGGGATACATGCCGAGGATACGCTGGCTGTTCATCTGGCTGTGCTTTCTCGCCAACGCCATCGGCTATATCGACCGCGCCAATCTCGCCATCGCCGCCCATGGCATCCGCGGCGAACTGGGCATCGATGCCACCCAGATGGGGCTGATCCTCAGCGCCTTCTTCTGGACCTATGCCTTCATGCAGATGCCCGCTGGCTGGATCGTGGACCGCATTGGCGTGCGCATCAGCCTGACCGTGGCGGTGATCTGGTGGTCGCTTTTCACCATGGCGACCGGCGCGGCGCGCAATGTGGTTCATTTCTTCGGCGCCCGGCTGATGCTGGGGCTGGGCGAATCCGCGACCATGCCCTCCTTCACCAAGACCGCCTTCAACTGGTTTCCCCGCCGCGAGCGCGGCTTGGCTTGCGGCATCTTCAACAGTGGTTCGGTCGCCGGCAATGTCGTGTCCCTGCCGTTGGTGACCGTGCTGATCGCCGCCACCGGCTGGCGCGGCGCTTTCATCGTCACCGGGATCATCGGTCTGGTCTGGGCGCTGGCCTGGTGGTTCATCTACCGCGATCCGGAACGCTATCGCGCCGTGGCGCCAGCGGAAGTGGATGCCCTGCTGGCGGAGCGCGCCGCGCCGGTGAAAGCCGCGCACATCCCCTGGTCCAGCCTGTTCCGCTATCGCTCCATCTGGGGGTTGATGATCGGGATGTTCTGCCTGAACTTCGCCATCTATTTCTTCATCACCTGGTTTCCCAGCTACATGCAGGAAGCGCGCGGCTTCTCGCTGACACGGCTTGGCACCTTAGGGATGCTGCCAGGCCTGATGGGCATCGTCGGCAGCCAGGCCGGCGGCTATCTCTCGGATTGGCTCTTGAGCCGGGGCTGGAGCCGGACGGCGGCGCGCAAGACCTGCCTGGTGGGCAGCATGCTGCTGGCCTCGTCCATCGGCCTGTCGGCGGTTGTCGAGAACATCTATGTGTGCCTGGCGCTGTTCGCGCTCGCCTATGCCAGCCTGTCGGTCGCGGGCGCCACCGTCTGGACGGTGGTGAGCGAAATGGCGCCCACGCCCGGCCATGTCGCCTCCATCAGCGGGATCAACAATTTCGCCGGCAATCTGGCGGGCATCATGATCACCACCTTCACCGGCTTGATGGTGACCCTCACCAGCGGCTCCTTCCTGATCCCGCTGGCGGTGGCGGGCGGCGGCTGTGTGGTGGGGGCCCTGTCTTATCTGTTCCTGGTGGACCGGATCGAGCCGCTGGAAGCGCGCTAACTTAAAGCGTCTTCATCCAGGACAGGCCCGCAAGCGTGCCATTGGCCGGGCCGTACTCGCAGCCGATGTAACCGGTATAGCCAAGTTGTTCGACGAGCCCCAGGATATGGCGGTCATCCAGTTCGCCCGTGGTGGGCTCGCGCCGGAACGGCGCCGAGGCAATCTGCATATGGCGGGTGATGGGCAGCAGCGCCGCCAGTCCGCGGGCAACATTTCCGTGCAGAACCTGGCGGTGATAGATGTCGAACTGCAGCCAGAAGTTCGGCAGATTCATTTCCCGGATCAGCCGCTCGGCCAGGCCGAAATCGCTCATCAGATAGCCGGGAATGTCGTAGGTGTTGATCGGCTCGATCAGGATGTCGACGTCGTCCTTCGCCGCCGCCTCGCACGCGAATTTGATGGACTCGCGAAAGCAGGCCAGAGCCTCCTCGCCGCTGGCCTTGCCAGCCATCAGATGCAGGCGCGGCGTGCCGGTGGCGCGGGCATAGGTGAGACCTGTGGCGATGGCGGCACGGAATTCATCGCGGCGCTCCGGGAAGGTGGCGATGCCGCGATCCCCACCGGCGAAATCGCCCTGGCCTACGTTGAACAGCACCTGCTTGAGATTGTGCTGCGCCAGCCGGCGCGCGATTTCTTCCGGCGGATGCTCATACGGGAAAAGATATTCCACCGCCGTAAAGCCGGCATCGGCGGCCGCGGCGAAGCGATCCAGAAAAGGCCATTCCTGGAATAGCCAGGTGAGATTGGCGGCGAAATTGAGCATCAGCCCTTCCCTGTCATGACGCGTCCCGCCGCCAGGATCATGGCCGCGCCCAGGGCGGTGGTCAGGCTGATGGCATAGAGGCCGCCGCCTGGGCCGAACGTCATTTCGGCCCACAGCCGGAATTGGGGCGATACAAAGCCGGCGAGCGCGCCCAGGGTGTTGACCAGCGCCAGGCCGGACGCGGCCGCCGCGCCGCCCAGATAGGCCGTAGGCATGGTCCAGAATAAAGGCTGCACCGCGATGAAGCCGGCAACGGCAAGACACAGAGCCGCCAGCGCCAGCAGCGGCGTCCCAGCCAACAGCACCGACAGCGCCATGCCGACGGCGCAGCCGAACATGGTCAGCGACGCGATCTGGCGGCGGCGGCCAAGCCGCTCAGCAAGGCGCGGCAGAAAATAGGCGGCGGCTAGCGCACAGGCCCAGGGCACTGCCGTGACCAGGCCGACGATGAAGCCGACATTGCGGCCCAGCAGTCGCCCGACCTGTGGCGGCAGATAATAAGTCACGCCATAGACGGCGGCCTGAATCAGTAAATAGACCGCTGCCAGATATAGAATGCGCCAGTTGACCAGGCCCTGCAGCACGGACGAGACGCCATGACGGGCTTGTTTCTCGCGATCCTCCGCCGCGATCACGGCGGCCAGCGCGCTGCGTTCCTCCGGCTCAAGCCAGCCGGCCTTTTCCGGCGCCTCGGTCAGTTTGAAGAACACCAATATTCCCACCAGGGAAGCCAGCAACCCCTCCACCAGGAACAGCCACTGCCAGCCATGGAGACCGGCCAGGCCGTCGGCCTCCAGCAGCAAGCCGGACAAGGGACCGCCGAAGACAAAGCTCAGCGGCGCGCCGAAATAGAAAATGCCCATGACGCCAGCCCGGCGCGCGTCGGGGAACCAGCGCGACAGGAAATAGACCGCGCCGGGAAAAAATCCCGCTTCCGCGATGCCGAGCAATATCCGCACGCAATAGAAGGCAAAGGCGGTGTGGACGAAGGCCATCGAAGCCGACACCAGACCCCAGGTGACCATGATGCGCGACAGCCAGCGGCGCGCCCCGAAGCGGTGCATCAGGATGTTGCTGGGAACCTCGATCGAGGAGTAGGCGACGGAGAAAATCCCTACCCCGAAGGCATAGGCTGCCTCGCTGATGCCGGTCGAGGCCTGGAAGGCATTCTTGGCGAAGCCCAGATTGGCCCGGTCCAGAAAGGCCAGCATGTACATCAACAGCAGCCAGGGCAGCAGATGCCGCATGGCCTTGTCCGCGGCGCGGCCGGCGGCGGCATCCAGAAGCTGCATCAGACTTTCAGCCGTTCGAGATCGTCCAGGCTGAGCCCCAGGCCGAAACCCGGCCCGTCATTGGGGACCAGTGTGCCATCTTTCGGCACCGTCTGACCGGGGAACGGCGTGACTTCCGACAGCGGCACGCCTGGCGGGCTGCCCAAGAAGAATTCGCCCCAGGGAATGTTGGGCATGGCGTAGCAGACATGCTGGCCGAACGGCGAGTTCATCGCCGCATGGGGAATGACCGGAACGCCCGCGGCCTCGGCCAGATGGCAGATCTTCACCGTGGCGGTGACCCCGCCGACCCAAGCCACATCGGGCTGGAATACATCCACATTCCGGCGGCCGATCGAGGATAGGAATGGCGCCAGCGTGTACCAGTGCTCGCCCGTCGCCAGGCCCTGCCACGGCAGGCGGCGGCGCAGCACATCCCAGCCATCCATGTCATCGGGCATCAAACAGTCTTCGATCCAGCGCAAGCCATAGGGCTTCAGCCGTTCGGCCAGGCGCACGGTGAATTCCACGTCCAGCGCCATCCAGCAATCGAGCATCAGTTCGACCTTCGGCCCGATCAGCTCACGGGTGCGCGCCACCAACTCTTCATCGCCATCCAGCCCGGCAAGACCATCGGCGGGGCCGAAGGGGCAAGCCAGCTTGGTTGCGGCAAAACCAAGCTCCATATGCCAGTCGGTGTCGTTGCCGGTGGCATAGCAGGTAATCTTCTCGCGCGCCGGGCCGCCCAGGAGTTCGAATACCGGCCGGCGCAAGAGCTTGCCCTTGAGATCCCACAGCGCAAAGTCCAGGGCGCTGATCGCATAGCTCGCCAGACCCATGGCGCCATAGGGCGAGGTCAGGCGCTGCATCATGTCCCACAGATGCTCGGTGGCCATGGCGTTCTCGCCCACCAGCAACGGACCGATATGCTCGTTGATCAGGCTGGCAACCGGATTGCCGTAGCGGGTCGCCCCGAAGCCCCAGCTTCCATCCTCGGCTGTTACCACGCAGCCGACCGACGGCATCGCCGGCCGCCACAGCGCGCGCTGCTTCTTGAAGCGGGCAAAGCGGGACATCGGCCCCGCCACTTCCGCGGACGCGGTCCAGGCCGGTCTGCGCGGCGGCGTGACGATCTTGCCGCCCGTCAGATCGCTGGCGATCAGGAACGCCTTTACGCTGGAAATCCTCACCGTCACCCCCAAGCCGCGGCGGAACGGCGCCTTTCAATTGCGCCGTGACGCCCTCGGCCCTGCTTCAGGCCGCCTGGCGGCTCTTTTTCTTGGGCGCGGCTTCCTGTGTCTCCCACCCCAATTCATGGCTGATCTGCTCGGCTGCCCCGCGCACATCGTCAATCAGGGTTTGCATGCGCTGATCGTCCATATAGTGGGCGGCGCTGGAGACGCTGATGGCTGCCCTGATCTTGCCGGTGGCATCGCGGACGGGCGCGGCCACGCAGCGGATGCGGTCTTCATTCTCTTCCAGGTCGAAGGCATAGCCGTTTTTGGCATAGTCGCGCATGCGTCGCATCCAGGTGCCTTCCGCCACTTCGTAGGGCTGGCCGATGCCGTTCTCCGAGCGGTAGAACTCGCGCAGCTTCACATCGTCTTCGTCCAGCAGGAGCGCCTTGCCGAGACCGGTGGAACGGAGCGGCTGCAGTTCGCCGACCCGCGAGCTGATCTCGACCCGGCGGCGGCCCGGTATCTTGTCCAGATAAAGGGCGCGGTTGCCGTCCAGGACGCCCAGATGGACGGTGTCCCCGGTCTGCGCCGCCAGCTTTTCGAGATGCTCGCGCGCCACCCGCGGAACACTGAGCTGCACCCTGGCCTGATAGCCGACTTCCAGGGTCTTGGGCCCCAGGCCATAGCCGTAGCGCGGCACGAAGGAGAGATAGCGTTTTTCGACCAGGGTCGAAGCCAGCCGATGCGCCGTGCTGCGATTCAGCTTCACGGTCGCGGCGAGATCGGAAAGCGTATTGACGCCGGAAGCGACGGCCTCCAGCACTTCAAGACCGCGCACCAGGGTCTGGCTGCCCAGCCAGCGCTTGGCGCCCTGCTTGGTCTTGGCCTTTGCCGGAACAGACTTCTTGTTCATGAACGACCGCACTTCAGAGACATGGCGTCAGCATCCTTGTTATTGGTGTTTTGTGACGCTCTTAGCAGCTTCCAGCACCGATCTCAACATGTGGTATTGCGATTGGGCGACTTTTTCATGGTAAAAAGACCGCGCTTGTTACACGGCTGAAATCCCACGGACGCGAATGGCAGATAACGGGTCTCGCGAAAACGCGCGCGCACTTTCACATACTGAGAGATGAATCCCGTTTTGAGCCCGCGCGTTCGCCGTGCCGAATTCTCCTCTCACTCAGTGCAAGAAAAACCGACCCTGGTCCCAGCGCCTCCTTTGTCCGGCGCAACGCTTCTGCTTTGATCATGACGTCGCATACGCGGGCCGTTCGACCCCCCTGGTAGGCAGCTCGCACGACAAAGCCCCGCCGTTCCCCCTGGAGCGGCGGGGCTTTCGGTTTTGCTCTTCCCTATTGAAAGAAGATCATCCGCTTCTTGGATTCCAGAAGCGCGCGATCAAGACCGGGAACAGTCTCCAGATCGCTCAGATCCTTGAAAGGCCGGGCCTGCCGGCGCGTCACGATGGCGTCCACCGCCGCCTGGGGCGCATGCAGCACCGCCAGCAGCATGTCCGGATCGGCGTGATTGACGTCGACGGGCGTGACATTCTGATAGAGAAAATCCATCACCAGATCGAATTCGTCCGGCGTGCCGCGCGCGCCCCGGTCGATCATTTTCTGAACCGTGTCATGCCAGGCGTCGATGTCACGGGGCGTGTCCGTCACCATCTCCATGCCGTGGCAGCTGGTGCAAATCTTTACCGCTGCGGCTTGCGGCGTCGTGGCTTCGGTGGCGGCCGGCTGACTGGCGGCTTGTTGGCTGGCGGCCGGCAGGGCCGTCAGAAGAAGCCAGCCGCCCAGGAGAGCGGCTGTGCCGGACGATAGAAACCCCAATACGCGACGGTTCAATCCTGGATACCGCTACTGGGCCGAGGCCTGCTTCATGCCCGCATTCGGATCGGGACCGGTCGGCGTCGCCAGCGGGTAAGCCACGCCCTCCAGGATCGGCATATGCGGTCCCACGCCCAGCTTTTCGGCGGTGACGAAGTCGCCATATTCGTTGCCGAACTGGTTGGCGACGCGCTGCAGGTGGCCATCGATGAAGGTCATGTCCAGCTCTTTCTCGCTGTACATCTTGGTGCCCCACTCGCTGCGGGTGGTGCCCACGATCTTGTGGGTCGCCACATCGATGATGTCGCCCGAGGAGGAATAGACCAGCTTTCCGTCCAGACCGAACATGATCCAGAAGGTATCGTCGGGCGTGTCGATGCTCGAGATCTCCTTGGGATTGTCGGTGTTGCTGAAGATGTGGATCTTGTGGAACAGCGCATCGGCGACCCAGACTTCCTTGCCGTCGGGGGTCAGAGCGATGCCGTGACTCGGACAGCCATGCGGCACCCGCGGCCGGGGGGTGCTGTTCCAAACCTGCCGCCACGGCACGCTGGTGACTTCCACCGTCTGCAGGATCTTGCCGGTGTTGGTGTCGGCGACGATGTAGCCCATGAAATTATTCTGGTTAACATAGATCTTGGAGGAGTCCTTGTTCAGCGCCTGCACCCGGACATTTTCGGGGAACTGGATCTTCTGGACGATCTTGCCGGTCTCGATGTCGGCGATCTGCAGCAGCTTGCCGTTGGGCGACATAAAAGCCCGCTTGCCGTCGGCGCTGAGATTGAGATTGTGCGCGCCCATGCTGCCGGGCGCATGGAAGATCATCAGCAGCTTTCCGGTCTTGGCGTCCAGCTTGTACCAATAGTCCTGCAGGTTCGAACCGACCACCAGGGTCTTGCCGTCGGAGGACACCTGCGGGCGCTCACAGCACTTGCCGTCCAGCGTCGTGGTCCAGACCATCTTGTCGGTCGCCAGGTCGAGCGCGCCCAGCCGGCCGCGGGCCGACAGGTACAGCATGTTGGTGGCGGGGCTGGCGGCAACGCCGGAAATATCCTCCGGCGCCATGCTGCCGGCATAATCCCAAAGATGGATGCGCTTGACGAAGGAATAGTTGTTGTCGGCATCCAGCACGACAATGCCGGTGCCGTTGGGCCACATCGGCCGCTCCAGCGAGCCAGGCAAGGTCACGTAGATCAGATGGCGGCTGTGAATGGTGAAGTCGCCGCGCGGCCGCGCGGGGGCGCGGCCAGGCCGCGGCGCCGGCGGCGGCATGACGATCGGCCCGCTGCCCACGACATTGGCGTTGGCGGGAAGCGGGACGTCGCTGGATTGGGCCCCCGCGGCGCCCGGGCGCGACGAGGCGGCGGTCTGGGCCAGCGCGACGGTGCAAGTGCCGACAAGGAAGGCGGCGGCGAGCTTCAAGAACACGGTTTTCATCGACATCCTCGTTCGGAAATTCTCGTCGGGTTTCAGGCGACCAAGAACGGCTTGAGATAGGTGTCCAGCGCCAGCCGTATCTCGGCCTTCTGCGCCTCGGTGATCGCGCCAACGCGGCGGCGCCCACCGCCACCGCCGGCGGCGCCGGGATTGCTGCGCATGATCGCATCTTCCGGGAAGACCCCGCGCGCCTTCATCACATATTCGTTGGAGTGCGGCAGGGAATTGAAAGCCAGGAAGCGGCCAAAGATGTCATAGGCCTCGCGCTTCTTGCCGGCGCGATAGGCATTGAAAGAGGCCTGCAGCACATCGGCGAGGCCGGTATAGGGGCAGGTCCCCAGGAAACCGAGCTCGAGCTCGGCAAAGAAGGTCATGCCGCCGCCGCCGGAAAAATCTTCCACCTTGCCGCCGGTCTTTTTCAGAAGGTCCGGGGCGCGCTCCAGCGGGTCGCCGGCTTCATCCTTCACCGCCACGATGCTGGGGACGGCCGCCGCCAGCGCCACCAGCTGATCCACGCTGACATCTCCCACGGCCTGCACCATGATCGGCAGATTGCTGGCGTCCGCCAGCGCCTTGAAATAGGCGACCCGGTCCGCATCGTTGGCGTTGGGCGGAACAAGGGAGATGATGCCGTCCGCGTTCAGGCTCTTGGCCTTTTTGGCATAGGCCTGTGAATTGGCGACATTGAAGCCTTCGGTCTGAACGCCCAGAACCAGGGCGGTATCGCCCTTGACGGAGGCCAACGCTTCGGCGCCTGCATTCCATTCCGCCGCGGAGAGGCTTTGCCAGCCGCTGGCATTCTGCGGCCAGGCCATGCCGGCCACCTTGCCGCGATTGAGGAACTGCTGCTGGCGGACCATCGCGTCCGCATCGAAGCTGTTGTCCGGCTTGCAGGGCGTCCAGCCGATGGGAAAGACCCCGGCCAGGGATCTGCCGTTGGGAGATTTGACGATCTGTCCGGCGGCGGCGAAAGCTGGGCTGCCGCCCATGGAAAGAGCGGCCAGCGATACGCCCGCGCCCGCTAAGAATGTGCGGCGGTTCTTTGTCATCTCGGTACCCTTCTTCTTGGACGTTTCCATCAGGCCTTTTTTTCGGCCTATCTCTAACAAATCGCGCCAGCCGCGGCATCAACCATGCCGCCGGCCTTCTCAGAAAGTGAGACCCCGTGTCAATGGGTTACTCTTTCATAAACCGGGAAGATTTTCCTGCTGATTGCGTCCGCGGCGGAAAGCAGATGGCCGGAAACTTCCTCCTCCCAGCCGCGGCTGAGATTGCTGGCGGCATCGGCAAAGGAAATTGCCGCGATAGTGTTGCCCAGAGGATCGCGGATGGGCGCTCCCACGCAGGCGATGGTCTGGAAAACTTCGCGATTGTCCACGGCATAGCCCCGATGGCGCACTGCGGCGAGCTCGGACCTGAGGCTTGCGACCGTGGTGATGGTTTGCGGTGTCAGCGCGACGAAATCGCCGTCATACAGAAAATCTTCCAGTTGCTGGGCCGGCATGCCCGCCAGCAGAACTTTCCCCAAGGCGCTGCAATAGGCTTCCTGCTGGGCGCCCACCCGGCTGGGGACCGCGACGCGAACCGGTTCACCGAACTTGGCCGCATAGCTCACCATGGCGCTGCTGAGAACGCCGACATGGACAACACCCTTGAGGCGGGCGGCGAGACTGGCGAGCAGATCTTCGGAAGTCGCCCGGATCAGATCGCCCACCGCCACGTCCTTGGAGAGCGTGGCCAGGACCATGCCGGGGCGATAGCAGCCGCGCCTGTCGCGCACCACCGCGCCGATTTCTTCCAAGGTCTTCATCAGCCGGTGCGCGCAGGCCTCGGACAGACCGGTTCGGCGGCTGAGTTCGGCATTGGTGACCCATTCCTCCGCGCCGCGAAAAGAACGCAGCAAGGCGAAAGCTTTCTGCACGGATTGGTTCTTTGGCGTAGCCATCCCGATCTTCCCTTATCGAGCTTCCCCTGGTCCGGCCGCTCTCGCGGTTCTTGCCGCATGACGCGGTTGACCACGTCTCATTATGTAAACTGATAGCAGGTAATATGAGATCAGGCAACGGCCTGAAAGCTGGCAGCGCTGCCATGATGCGGTGCAGCGAGACCGATGTACGTGTTCCCAAACCGTCAGTAGGTGGTACGGCCGCCGGAAATGTCGAAGGTCGCGGCGGTGGAAAAGGAGCACTCCTCACTGGCGAGCCAGCAGACCAGCGCGGCGCTTTCCTCGGCCAGGCCCAGCCGGCCCATGGGAATGCGCGAGCGCATATAATCGATCTGACTCTGGGGAAGCTGGTCCAGGATCGGGCTTTCGAAGGTGGCCGGGGTTATGGAATTGACCAGGATGCCCTTGGTGGCCAGTTCCTTGCCCAGCGATTTGGTGAAGCCGATCACCCCGGCCTTGGAAGCGGAATAGGCCGACGCCTGGGGGTTGCCTTCCTTGCCGGCCACGGACGCAATGTTGACGATACGGCCATAGCCGTGGGCGAGCATCAGCGGCACGATCTCGCGGCAGCAGTAGAAGGTGCCGTTCAGGTTGACGTTGATAACCTGAAGCCAGCTTTCCAGCGGAAACTCCTGAACCGGCACGGTCGCGCCGGTGATGCCGGCGCAATTGACCAGAATGTCGATCTTGCCCAGCGCGTCCCTGCTCTGCCCGGCCGCCTCAACAACCTCTTTGTGGTTGCCCACATCGACACGCAGGACGGGCACATCGCCCAACAGGGCCTTGGCCTTCTCCAGGGTAGCGGGATTTAGATCCCAGATCGCGACCCGGCCGCCCTCTTGGCTGATGCGCTGAGCGGTCAGCAGCCCAAGCCCGGATGCGCCGCCGGTGATGATTGCGGTGCGGCCGGAAAAACGGCCCGGAAATATACGGCCTTCATGTTTTTGAGATGCGGCGGACGGCGGTTCTGTCCGCTTGACCGGCTCGGCGCCAGCCTTACCCGCTTCCAGGCGGACGCCGGAATGACGCGTGCTTGCTTCGGTGCGATTGGACAAAACGCCCCCTGCTAAAACGTCCAACAATTCATTCGAGGCGTGGGACCCCGCCGCTTTGCCGGCGGGGTCATTCCCGCAAATCGGATCAGAACTGCTTGCGCAGGCTGAACACGGTGTACCGGCCCAAGGTTGAGCCGTTCGCCACGATATAGGCGCCACCATTGTTCGGCTTCTGCGCGCCGCCCGAGAGATAGATTGGCGGGCTGTCGTCGCCGATATTGTTCATCGTGATGCTGGCTTCCGAATCGCTCAGCCACGGGGCCAAACCACTCAGGTCATAGCCGACATACAGATTGACCGGATGGAAGGAGCTGATGCGGCTCTGCCCATACAGGGACAAGGCCTGGTTGAGGACGGGCGAAACGTTGAAGCCCGGGCTGTAATTCACCCACGCCCGGCCTGTCACCGGACCGACTGTGGCAGTCACGAACGCGGTCCAGGCGGAGAGCGGAACGCTATACTGCTGCAGATTGATGGCCGCCAAGCCGGGAGCGGGCGTGTTGGTATTTTTGGAGTTGATGGTGCCCGAAATTCCGCCCCCCAGGCTGCCGAAACCTTCGATATCGGTTGTGTAACTCGCCGCGACATCAAAGCCCTCGATCAACGCTTCGCCGAGATTGTTGCGGCGCAGGTCATAGAGAATATAGGGAAGATTTACGCCCGGCGTATTGAAGGCCGAGGCCAGATCGGGTCCGGGGAACCCGGTGGTGGCGACAAGCGCAGTTCCGTTCGCAGCAAAATTGGTGGGATAGCGAGCCTGGATCTGAGCCAAGGTGGGGTTAAGAATATAATACTGATTATAGGAGCCGGAGAACAACACTTGGGGGTTGTTGAGGATCAGGCCCTGCTGATGTTCGAACTTGGTATGGAAAGCCGTGAGGCTGAGATCAAGCCCGGTCAGGTCCACACCCAGCTCGGTAGTGGGATGGAGATCACCGCCGATCGACCAGGTCCTGCCGGTCTCCGGTCCCAGGAGCGGATTGCCGCCCGGGGTGCTGATGGAGGGCCGCAGCGCGTCGGCAGCCGACGTGCCGGGCGGCACGTTGGTGTTCGCGGAGGTACGCTGGGGAGTATAGGTGAAACGCGTATCCGGCGCCGAGGTGTCGGCAAGGCTGGGTGCGTCGAACGAGGTACCGTTGGTGGCGCGGATGGTCAGCGCAGCGAACGGTTCATAGGTCATGCCCAGCTTGTAGTTCATCGTGTTACCGAAGTCGCTGTAGCTGTCGAGACGCCCCGAGACATTGAAAGTAAGGGCGTGCACGAGAGGCAGCTCATTGTCCTTGCCGACAATCGGGATGTTGATTTCGCCGAAGCCCGTATTGGTAATACGGTGCGGCCTGGCGACCGCCATCTGCGCGCCCGGCGCCGGGGGACCCGAAAGCGTACCGATCGGCCAGTTGGTGTTCCAATTGGCGACATAGTCTTCAAATGCCCATTGGCCGCCGATTGATGCCTTGACCGAGCCGCCGGGCAGATCGAACAGCGTGCCGTTCGCCGAACCGCCGTACTGGATCTGATGCTGGATGGCTTTGCCGTACGACCCGGTGTTCAGAATATTGTCGAGAACCAGGGGATTGCCGGCGAGGAGATTGTAGGGATCCACAGCATTGCCGGCGAGACCCTGGCTGGCAACCAGCGGGGGCGACAGAACGCCGGCGACGGTCTGCTGGCGCATCGATTGGGCCAACAGTCCAGTATTGACCGATCTGCTCAACCCGGTGGTGTTGCTGCGGCCATAGTTGAACGTCAGGTTCGCCTGCCAGTCGCCAAACGGCAGATCCACCGTCAGCTTGGGCGTGATCATGAACACTTGGATGTTGTTGTAATCGGTGAGGTTCTGGCCGCCCGCGAAAGGTCCGAAGGCGAAGGAAACGTTCTGGCTGGTTTCCCCATTGATGGACTGGAAATAGGGGTTGGTTTTGTCGATCGTGACATTGGTGGCGCTCAACTCAGGATCCATCGCCGAATCCAGGCGCGTGGACCAGAGGAACTTGGTCGAAAACTGGACGCCGGGAATGATCTGCTGGTGGAACTGACCGAAGAAGGTGTTCTGCTCTTCCCGCGGGAACAGCGAGGAGTAGGAATTGGTGTCGCAACGGTTGAACTGGCCCGCATTGGTGACGGAATTCAAAGGGCCGAACGGACCGGTGACAGCGGCCTTCAGCGAACCGGGCGCGGTGGATACCGAGCTGCTGGTCAGGGCGTAGTTGTTGGGTGAGGCGACGCCGGGCACGGTGATGTTCGCCAGATCGCAGGAGGTACCGCGCGAGTCGCGGCCGCCGATGCTGGTGAGGTCCATCTTGGTATAGGACCGGTCCTTGGCCATCAGGTAGGTATTGTCCTTGTGTTCGAACGCCATATAGACGCCGCCATTGCCCCAATCGGTGCCGGCCATCACGCTGGCGTTGAAGGCGCTGTAGCCGTCCGCCACGCCGACCGAGGCATTGGCCTGGAAGCCCTGATAGGTTTCGCGCGTCACGAAGTTGATGACGCCGGCGATCGCGTTGGCGCCGTAGATCGACGAGGCGCCGTCCGGCAGAACGTCCACGCGCTGCAGCACGACCGTGGGGATGACGCCCGCGTCCGGCGTGGTCGCCAACCCGCTGACGCCCACCATGTTATGCCCGTCCAGCAGGAGCAGGGTCGATGACGTGCCGAGGATGGTCTGAGCGGGGTTATACCGGATCGAAGGCCGCACGCCGCCGATGTTGATCGCGGTGGGCGAGACGGCCTGGGTGTTGAAGGTGTTGGCGAGCTGGGGGATCTGACCCAAGACTTCTTCAGTCGTCACCGCGCCGGTGGCCTTGATGGCGCCGGCATCGACCGTGATCAGGTTCGTACCGACCGGGGCGATGCCCTTGATCGAGGTGCCGGTCGCCGTGACAGTGACGGACTCGGTGTCCGGGGATGCAGCCTGGCCCTGGCCCTGGGCCTGGGCGTAAGCGGAGCTGGCCATCACCGTGGCGAGAGCGCCCATCGAGGCGCCGCACAGCAGCTTCTTGACGACGCGCGTATCTAATCCGGATTGGAAAAACATCGGTTCTTTCCCCTTTACGAATGTTTTTGAGCCCCGCGCCTTGAGGGACGCGGACGCCTAATTTGCGCGCAACTTGCCGGGGCCCCCAAACCCTGTCAAGCAAGTGTTGAACACCTCTCTCGCATTCTGAGACTATGGCGGAGACCGGAAATGCGGGATTTCGGCGGTTGCGGGGTTGATATTTCTGGCTGTATTCATCGAGCCATGCCCGAAAAAGCGGGCAAAACAACGATCGGATCGGGTAAAGGCCACTTGTCGGACAATAGTATGCGCAGGATCGTCCTAGCCTTTGCCGCCGCGTCGTTTTCCGGCCTGGGTGGCATGGATGCCACAGCCGCGCCGGCCTTCTGGCAGGGGGCTTGGGGGCATCCGCCAACAGCCATCAATGACACGCCGCCGGTCCCGCGCGCCGATGGCGGCACGTCCCGTCCGGTTTACGGGCCCTTGTCTACGTATAAGGACACAACCGTTCGCCAGGTGG
>Ga0265338_10006557_pt1 | contig 14777 bp, 12 predicted proteins | sample 42126metaG_FD_193579 | JGI IMG/M metagenome (GOLD analysis project Ga0265338, IMG submission 193579) | Rhizosphere microbial communities from Carex aquatilis grown in University of Washington, Seatle, WA, United States - 4-21-26 metaG | ecosystem: Host-associated > Plants > Roots > Rhizosphere... | reverse complement strand
AGACAGCAGCTTGGTGGCGCGAAGATTTATGGCGGCTGTCTTTGCTGCTGCAACGGTCGGGGGCAAAATCTCTTCGGCGCGCCGAACCACGACGCCGAATTGGTGCAAAAACAGCTTGGCCCGCTTGGTCTCGCCGGTTTTTTCTGCAACGGCGAGATCGGACCCGTCGGCGGGAAAAATTACCTGCACGGTTTCACAGCCTCGCTCGCGCTGTTTGTGAAAAAGTAGTCGCAGTTCGCCATTGCTTTTGGCCGCCGGCGCGCCATGCTCGTTCGCAGAATGCCAGAGGAACAACAGCCGGAATCGAGCAGTCCCACACAAGCAAAACGTCCAGGCGGACGCCGCCGCGGTCGCCGAGGCGGGCGCGGTCGGAGCCGGGGTTCGCGTCCACCGGCGCCAGCCGTGCCGGCCATTTCAGCCTCCGATCAACCCGACCAAGCGGAATCAACGACGAAACAAATCGAACCGCCAATCCGCCTGCGTGAGGAGATGCCGGTGCGTCCCGTTCCGTCAAAGCAAAAAGTTCAGCCAACTGTTCCTCATGTTCCCCCCGATCGGACTGTAATTCCGGCGTCGCGCGCTGCAAAACCGGAGGGTTCGGCCATCGGCCAGACCGTTGGAGAAGTCAGACAAATCGTCGAGTCGTTGGAGCAGGCGTTGGAAGAGATGGTGGAAGTATTGCGGCTGGTGGAACTGGCCGAGCAACAGAAATTTGCCGACGAACGCGAGATTGAATCGCTCCGTCGCGCATTGCACAAGCTTCAGCCGCCGCACCGGGAGCGGCGGGAACAAGGCGGTTAATATTTGGTAAGGGTTTGCCAAAATCCGGTTAGACCGGTTTTTCCACCTGCCCTATCATGTGGCCATGAACCCTGGCGTCCCATCACCGTCCAGCGGCGGTGTCTTTCTGGTCAAATGCGCGGATTGCAAGTGTCTGGCCATTCGCGGTGCCAACGGCAGATGGAAAAGTTTTTACGATGGTGCCGAATTGCCCGGGGATGCTGAAGCGAACATCGCGGTTCCGCTTGAATTAATGCTGCCCTTTTTGCCCGAAATCAAACGCCTCCAACTGTGTCCGACCCAATCACTCAAGCAAAAACAACCAAACCCGATGACATGAACTTCCATCGCTGTTCCACCAAATTTGCGCGGCTGGTTCTGTTGCTCCCGATTGTCTGTGTCTGGTTTGGGTTCGGCGCGACGCTGGCTCACGCCGGCGCCATCGCTCCGTCAGTCGAAGAGCGTCTGGCCAAACTGGAAGCGGCCTCCCAGTCAACCGCGCCCGCCATCAACACCGGCGACAACGCGTGGCTGCTCGCCAGTTGCGCGCTGGTGCTGATGATGACCGCGCCGGGGCTGATCCTGTTTTACGGCGGGCTGGTGCGCAGCAAGAACGTCCTCTCCACGATGATGCACAGCCTGGTTTTGATGGGGCTGGTCTCGATGCTGTGGATGCTGTTCGGCTACAGCATGGCGTTCGCGCCCGGCAACGCCTTCGTCGGAAATCCAATGACCTATTTTCTACTCAAGGGTGTCGGCGGCGGGCCGAACCCGGATTATTCGGCCACGGTGCCGCAGCAGAGCTTCATGCTGTTTCAAATGATGTTCGCCATCATCACGCCCGCGCTCATCAGCGGCGCGGTGGCGGAAAGGATCAAGTTCAAGGCCTACGTCCTGTTCACCATGCTCTGGGTCACGGTCGTTTATTTTCCGCTGTGCCACATGGTCTGGGGCACGGGCGGCTATTTCAACTGGGCTCTCGGCGGAAAAATTCCGGTGCTGGATTTCGCGGGCGGCACGGTCGTCCACATCAGTTCCGGCGTCTCGGCGCTGGTTTGCGCGTTCGTGCTGGGCAGGCGCAGCGGTTATCCGCAGGAACCGATGATGCCGCACAACGTCGTGTTGAGCCTCATCGGCGCGGGACTGCTTTGGGTGGGCTGGTTCGGGTTCAATGGTGGCAGCGCGCTCGGCGCGGGCGCCCTCGCCACCAGCGCGTTTGCAGCGACGCATTTCTCCGCCGCTGCCGCCGCCTTAAGCTGGGCAGCGACCGAATGGCTGCACAAAGGCAGGCCCAGCGTGCTCGGCGCTGCGTCCGGCATGGTCGCGGGACTGGCCACCGTCACGCCCGCGTCGGGATTCGTTTCGGTGCCGGCGGCGTTTTGCATCGGGCTGGCCGCGGGTATCATTTGTTATTTTGCCGTGACAAAACTCAAGGCGCGGTTCGCCTATGACGATTCGCTGGACGTGTTCGGGGTTCACGGCATCGGCAGCATGACGGGTATGTTGATGCTCGGATTTCTGGCGAGCGCGGCTGTGAACCCGGCGATTGCCTCCACCTTCCACGCCAACGGCGTTGCCGTGACGCTGGCCGGCGGAACGAGCCAGTTTTTCAACCAGGCCATCGGCGTCATCTTCACGGCGGTCTTTGCGGGTGGTATGACATTCATCCTTCTCAAACTGGTGGACGTGTTGGTCGGCCTGCGCGTGCATATTGAAGACGAAGACGCCGGCCTCGACCTCACGCAACACGGCGAACGCGCCTACACGGAATAAACAACCTGAATTATTATGAAAAAAATCGAAGCGATCATCAAACCGTTCAAATTGAACGACGTCAAAACCGCCTTGAACGAAATCGGCATTCAGGGCATGACCGTCATCGAGGTGAAGGGATTTGGCCGGCAGAAGGGCCACACCGAAATTTATCGCGGCAGCGAATACACCGTGGATTTCCTGCCCAAGATCAAAATCGAAAGCGTGCTGCCGGACGCGCTGGCGGCGCAGGCCGTGCAAGCCATTATCAAGGCGGCCAAGACCGGCAAGATCGGTGACGGCAAGGTTTTTATCTCCACGATTGACGACGCTTTCCGCATCCGCACCGAGGAACAAGGCGACAGCGCGGTATAGCGGAATTCACTCCAACATTTTCCTTACCTCCGCCGCGTCGCTCGTCGGCGGCCGGCATGACTGGCCGGTGCAGAGATAAACAACCGGCCCATCCTTCGCCGGCAGTGTCAGCGCAAATTCCTCGACCTCGCCGACATTTCCCAAAACGATCTTGTCCGGCTGATAAACTGAATGCGTCGCGTGGAGCAGTTCGAGAACTTCTATTGAATCCGAATTGCCGGCAATGACGACGCGCTTCGGCTGTTGCAGCGAAAAATCCAGCGCATGCAGCATGAACGGCATCGCCTGTGGAAAATCTTGCAGCCGGTGTGCGAACAGTCGCAAGGTCTTCCCGGCTGCCTCGGTGAAATCCTTCCGCCCGGTGATGGCGCCCAACTTCATCAGCGCGAGGGTGGCGACGGAATTGCCGGATGGTTCCGCGCCGTCATAGTCATCCTTCACTCGCAAAATCAAATCCTTTGCGTCACTCGCGCTTTGCCAGAAACCGCCTACCTCCGCGTCGTAAAATCTGACAATCATCGCCCCAGCCAGCTCAATCGCGAAATTCAAATGCTGCGGCGCGAGCGTGGCTTCGTAAAGCCCGATGACGCCGGAAAGCAAAAACGCATGGCCTTCGAGCAATTGCACTCTGTCGCGTTCGCCGTCGCGCCAGCGATGAAAAAGCGTCCGGGATTTTTCGTCCCAAAGTTTCTCCTGAATGAAACGCAGGTTCTTCTCCGCTGCTGTGCGATATTTTTCTTCGCCCAAAACGGCGGCCGCCCGCGCAAATGCACCGAGCATCAGGCCATTCCATGACGCGAGAATCTTGTCGTCCATATGTGGACGGACTCGTTTCGCGCGGATGTCGGACATTTTCTTTTTGGCGGATGCGAGCAGCGGCAGGTCTTCGGCGGGCACGTTCGGATTGACAACGCTTAACACATTTTGCCCCGACAACGGTTGCGGATGGCTGTGGTCAACAAAGTTTCCCTCCGCCGTGATTCCGAAGTAGCGCACGGCCACGTTAAATTCATCCACGGTCAGCAGTCTGGAAAGCTCGTCCTTCGTCCAGCAGTAGAATTTCCCCTCGTGCCCTTCGCTGTCGGCGTCCTCGGCGGAATAAAATCCGCCGCCGGAATGTGTCATGTCGCGCACAACGTAATCCAAAATGTCGCACACAACATCCGCGTGACGCACGTCGCCGCTGACGAGAAATGCGTCGAGGTAAAGCTGCACGAGTTGCGCGTTGTCGTAGAGCATCTTCTCGAAATGCGGCACGAGCCACTCGGCGTCCACGGAATAGCGCGCGAAGCCGCCGCCAAGCTGGTCGTGGATGCCGCCGGCGGCCATGCGTTCGCACGTGTGCAACACCATGCGAACCGCTTCGTCGTCCTGAAACCGTTTCGCGCAACGCAGCAAAAATAAAGGAACACTGGGCTGCGGAAACTTAGGCGCCCCGCCAAATCCACCGTGCCGCGGGTCATACATTTTTTTGAGGAATTCCGCCGCGTTTTTCAAAATCTCCGCCGTCAGTGGCGGGTTGGATTCAACGGAATTTGCCGTTGCCGCTTCAAGACGCGTGTGAATCTCTTCGGCGGACGCGGCAATTTCATTTTTTTTCTTCTGCCAGAGCTGACTGATTTGCTGGAGCACTTGCAAGAAATTTGGCCGACCGTGGCGATTGTCCGGCGGAAAATAGGTGCCGCCGAAAAACGGCTTCGACTCCGGCGTGAGAAAGACATTCATCGGCCAGCCGCCGCTGCCGGTCGTCGCCTGCACGAATGTCATGTAAATCTTGTCCACGTCCGGTCGTTCCTCGCGGTCCACCTTGATGCTGACGAAATGTTCGTTGAGATATTGGCCAATACGCTCGTCCTCGAACGACTCACGTTCCATCACATGGCACCAATGGCAGGTGGAATAGCCGACGCTCAAAAAAATGGGCTTATTCTCGCGGCGCGCCTTTTCAAACGCCTCGTCGTTCCACGCGAACCAGTCCACGGGATTATGCGCGTGCTGGAGCAGATACGGCGATTTCTCCAGCGCCAGGCGGTTGGTATGTTCGGCAGACATCGCGGAAACTTTGCCTCATAATCAGGTTCGCCGCTAATAATTTTGCGTCGTCACCTGCGACTGGCTGCGCTAGGCTGGCGGCATGTTGTCGAGAAAACCGTGGCAGCCCGAATTCGTGCTCCTGTTTGGGGCGGCGATGTTCACGTGCTATGGCTTCGTAGCGGTTGCGGCGTTGCTGCTCCAAAAAAGCGGCCTCGCCGGGTTCCAAAATCCCGATGATGCCGGGTTTGCGCTGCTTGGCACGCTAGGCATTGAAGGCCCGGCGTGGATTTTCATCCTGGTTTTTTTGCGGCTGCACAAAACCAACTGGCGCGACGCATTTGGATTGCGCGGACCGGATTTGGGGAAATCACTCCTGCTGGCCGTTGGTGTGCTGGCTTTCACGTTGCCCGTTGTCTGGCTGCTGCAAGGTATCTCTGGCGTCGTGCTGGAAAAAATCGGCATGCCGGCTGAAAGCCAGCCCGCCGTCGAGATGTTTCTCGGCCTGAAAGCTTCCTGGCTGCGCGTTTGTTTTGGAATTTTTGCCGTTGTCATCGCGCCCGTTGCGGAGGAATTTATCTTTCGAGGAATGCTTTATCCGTTCGTGAAACAGCTTGGCTCGCCGCGCGCCGCCCTTTTTGGCGTCAGCGCGATTTTTGCGGCAGTTCATTTCGATGCCGGGACGTTTGTGCCGCTGTTTGCGCTCGCGCTCGCGCTGACATGGCTCTACGAAAGGACCGATAATCTGCTCGCACCCATCGCAGCGCACTCGCTGTTCAACGCCACCAATTTGGCTGCGCTTCATTTTTTGCCGCAAATTAACGAGTTCCTGCAAAAATCCCTGCACGTCCAGTTGCTGAAATGAACGAATTCGAACTCATCGCGAAACTGGCAAAATCACTGCCGACGAACAAGAGCGTCGTGACCGGCGCCGGTGACGATTGCGCCGTGCTGGATTTGGGCACTCCGGACAAACTGGTTTTGTTCAAGACTGACGCGGTGGTTGAAGGCGTTCATTTCACAATAGAAACGCCGCCGGAAAAAATCGGGCGCAAGGCGCTGGCGCGTTGCCTGAGCGACATCGCCGCGATGGCCGGGACGCCTGTCGCCGCGCTCGTCACCATTGGCCTGCCGGAGAAGTTCGACCCGGAATTCGTGGGAAATATCTACGACGGGCTTGGCGCGCTCGCCAGAAGATGCGGTGTCGCCATCGTTGGCGGTGAGACGACGACGAACCCCGGACGCATTTTCATTTCAATCGCGCTGCTCGGAACCGTCGCGCGTGGAAAACAAGTCCTTCGTTCTGGCGCGAAAACCGGCGATGCGATTTTTGTGACAGGCGAACTGGGCGGCTCGCTGGCGGAAAAGCATCTGGAATTCGAGCCGCGTCTCGAAGAGGCGCGCTGGCTGGCGGAACATTTTCCCATTCATGCCATGATTGATTTAAGCGACGGGCTGGCCGGTGATTTGCCCCATATTTTGAAGGCCAGCGGCGTTGGGGCGGAATTGTTGAAGTCAGCGATTCCGGTTTCCCGCGCGGCAAAATTGCAGGCGCAAAAGAAGCCGCCGTTCGCCGCCGCCCTGACGGACGGCGAGGATTTTGAATTGCTGTTCACAATCGCAAGTCGTGATGCGGTCAAACTGCTGGATACTTGGAAAAAGAAATTTCCAAAACTGAAATTGAGTTGTATCGGCAAAATCATTGCGGGCGACGGCATCACTATCCGCGACAAGACCGGCGCGCAGAAGCTAAACACCCATGGCTACGTTCATTTCGCATAGCCCCGCGGAAACTGAGGCGCTGGGCGAACGCTTGGGGCGCGCTGCACAGCACGGATGGGTCATCGGCCTGACTGGTGATTTGGGCGCGGGCAAGACGCAACTGGTGAAAGGCCTCGCACGCGGACTCGGCATCACGGCGCGCGTGCATTCGCCGACATTCACACTCGTAAACGAATACGGTGGTGGCCGGTTGAAGCTGTTCCATCTGGATTTATACCGGCTGGAATCGAGCGGGCAGATTCTGGCCGCCGGGCTGGAGGAATTTTTGCAGCCGGACGGCGTGGCGGTGGTTGAATGGGCCGAGAGAATTTACGATTTACGATTTACGATTTACGATTTGAAAAAGGTGCAAATTGAAATCGTGAAAGAGACGGAACGAAAAATTGTTTATGACGATCTTGGCACTTGAATTTTCCTCGCCGCAACGGAGCGTGGCCGTATTGCGGACGGACGGCTCAGCCATCGCCGCTGAAGTCGTCGAGGCGGGCGGGCGCGGGTCGAACGCGTTCGGGATGATCGAGCAGACTCTGGCCGAAGCGAAAATCGAGCGCGAACAGATTGACATGCTGGCCGTCGGCCTCGGTCCCGGTTCCTACACCGGCATCCGCGCGGCCATTTCGCTGGCGCAGGGCTGGCAACTGGCACGCGGCGTGAAACTGCTGGGCATAAGCAGCGCGGAATGTCTGGCCGCGCAGGCGCAGACGGAAAAGGTCCTTGGCCGCATCAGCGTGGTGATTGACGCGCAGCGGAATGAACTTTATCTGGCGACATATGAAATCACCCCGGACGGCTGGCGGGAAATCGCGTCGTTGAAAATTTCATCGCCGGCGGAAGTCCAATCGCAAGCGGGGGCGGATGGAATTTTGATCGGCCCGGAGGCGACGCGCTGGTTTCCAGGCGGCCGGATTATTTTTCCACGCGCGGCGGCTCTCGCGGAACTGGCAGCGCGCCGGAACAACTTCGTTTCGGGTGAAAAACTGGAGCCAATATATCTGCGAGAGACAAATTTTGTGAAGGCGACACCAGCGCGCGGTGCAAACTAAAGTTTGCGGCAACACCGCGCGTTCATAAACTGTGCCCGTGAAAGCCGCCATCCTCCATGGGAAGGAACTCATCCGGATTGAAGACGTCGCGCCGCCGCCATTAAACCCCGGGGAAGTCCGCGTCCGCATCGAAGCCGCCCTGACCTGCGGCACGGACCTCAAGGTCTTCAAACGCGGCTATCACGCGAAGATGATCGTGCCGCCCGCCGTCTTCGGACACGAGCTGGCAGGCGTCATTTCGGAGGTCGGAAGTCAGAGAACGGAGGACGGGAACGAGAATTGGAAAATCGGTGATCGCGTTGTCGCCGCAAATTCCGCGCCGTGCGGCAATTGTTTTCACTGCGGGACCGGACAGGAGAACATCTGCGATGACCTGCAATTTCTTAACGGCGCCTATGCCGAATACATCGTCGTGCCCGCGCGCATCGCCCGGAGAAACCTCCTCCACCTCAAGCCGGAGACGGACTTTGCCGATGCCGCGCTCACCGAGCCGCTGGCGTGTGTCGTGCAGGGCGTGGACGACGCGAAACTGCGCGCCGGCCAGCACGTGCTCGTCATCGGCGCGGGACCGATTGGCCTGATGTTCGCCGCATTGGCCAAAAATCTTGGCTGCGACGTGACGGTGGCCGGACGTCGTGCGGCGCGACTGGAGGCGGCACAACGGCTCGGCGCCACCCAGGTCATTGACATCGGAGACGGGTGGAACCTGCCCGCGAAAATCCGCGCGGCATCGAAGACGCATTTCGACGCGGTGATTGAAGCGGTGGGCCGTCCCGAAACGTGGGAGGCGAGCGTGCGCCTGGTGCGCAAGGGCGGCACGGTGAATTTTTTTGGCGGCTGTCCGGTTGGCACGACCATCACGTTAGACACGACGTTCATCCATTACTCCGACCTCACACTGCTGGCGAGTTTTCATCACACCCCGCGAACTATCCGGCGGGCGCTGGGATTCATCGAGGCGGGTGTCGTTCATGCGGGCGATTTTGTGGACGGCGAATGTCCGCTCACCCGATTGCCGGAATTGTTCCAGGCGATGGCCGCGGGCAACCACGCCATCAAGACGCTAATCAAAGTCCATGAATGATCGCATCTGCGAACGCCAGTCCGCTTTGATTTCAGGGAAGGAGCCGCTTACGCCGGCTGCTAGGGAAATCATTTCAGAAGAAAATCCTCTACTGTGGCGTGCAATTTCTTCAAATCCGGCAGGTTGATATACATCATGTGGCCGGCGTCAAACTCGGCGTAGGTGATGTTCGTGCGGTAGGCGGCATCGAGCTGCATATGGTCGAGCGCGTAATGCACCGTGTCAATCGGGCATACCAAATCACAGCGTCCGCCGAGCACGAGGATTTTCATGTAGGGATTCTGGTTCATGATCCCGGCAAGCCGGTCGCCCGCGCTGGCGTAGGTATTTCGCGATCCGTAATTCCACGGCTGGACGCCAGCGAGGATTTCGTATGGCAAATCGTCTTCGAACTTCAACTCGCTGCGCACGTAGGCATTCATCGCGGCGGAGAATGGTCCCAGCACCGCTGCGTCCGACGGATCGAAATCTGGATTTGGCGACGCCGGATCGTCGTCGCGTCCGGTGATGCGCGCGTCGTAGGCACCGAGAATCAAGCCCTCGTCGTGTAGCAGTTGCTTGCGGAACACCTCCTCGTCAATCCGCAGATGATTGTCCTCGATGACCGATGGTTTCAGGCCGGTGAGCCGGGCGAGTTCGGCGGCGACTTTTTGATGTTCATCGACGGAGAGTGCATCGCCCCGCTGCAATGCCGAGGCGTATTCGCCCTTCCCAAATTCCCGCGCCTCGGCCAGCGCCTTGGGCAAATCGGCCTGCAAATCCGGCGGTAGCTTTTTGTGGAAATGCGCCGCTGCCGTGTAGGCCGGCAGGTAAAGCGGATATGGCACGTCGTTGCCCGGATTGTCGTAGATGGTCGAGAAGTCCAGCACCCCGGAGACGAGAATCAACCCGTTCAAATACATCCCGTAGCGCGAACTTAAATGCTCCGCCAGCCCCGCCGCGCGGAAGACACCATAACTTTCGCCGCAGAGGTATTTTGGCGAGAGCCAGCGGTCGTGGCGCGTCGTCCAGAGCCGGATGAACTCGCCGACGGAATCAAGGTCGGCGGAATTGCCAAAAAAGTCATCAGGCTTTCCTTCTTTGGCCGGGCGGCTGAAGCCGGTGGCCACCGGGTCAATAAACACAAGATCACTCGCGTCGAGGATGGAATAGTCGTTGTCCGCCAGTCCGAACGGCGGCGGCGGCAGCGTGCCGTCCTCGTTCATCTTCACGCGGCGCGGGCCGAGCGCGCCGAGATGCAACCACACGGACGACGAGCCAGGCCCGCCATTGAAGCAAAACGTGACCGGGCGCGCGGCCTTGTTGGTCTCGCCGACGCGCGTGTAGGCAACGTAAAAGACCGAGGCGCGCACCGTGCCAGTGGCATTGAGCACCGGCAACATGCCCGTCTCCGCCACATAGGTGACGGTGGTGCCACCACCCGGCAAGGTGCCGGCGATGGTGATGGTGTTGGTGGTGAATACCGGCTTGTGCGTGGCATCGGGAATGGTGGCGGCCTCATTTTTTTCGACCGGCGCGTTGGTATCGGCGCCGGACGGATTGGTCTTGGGCGCGGCGCACAGGCCGGTGGCGAACGCCAGAGGCAGGATCCAAAAAAGTTTTTTCATGGCCATTTTGTTGTTTTGCACTGGAAAGAATGCGCTTTCAGCCCATTGGACGCAAGCCATGTGTCGCGCGGTGATGATTCGCGCTTCCAACGCAATTCCTGGAGTCCGCATAATCGAGGGCCTGCAGTTCCGAAACAGCCCCTCATTTCAATCCAAGATCGTCGCTGCCCGGCCAATGGTTCTGCTTATATCAATACTAAATTAGTTTTATAAGCCTGTGAACAAATATCAATAAGTTGTTTTTGTGGTTATACGAAACCTTTGGTTGAATCGGCGCAGGCCGTGTGACGGATCGGTGACAGTTCGGTGAGAGCCGTGTGAAAACCGATGGTTTCACAAAAGAGGGTGAGGAACCGGCAAAAAATGTCACGACGACAGCGGATGTTTTTTGCGAGAAAGAACGCGCAGGCAGGGGCAGTGAGTTTGGAATATGAAGCAGAAGCCCGAATTAATTTGGGAACGCGGCGGGTGCATAAAATCAGCGGAAGACATTTTCAGCTCCGGGGAAGACTGTTGCCCAATGGCACCCGGCCATTTCAAAACAATTTCATGCCCATCAAATTTCCTGTCGTCACAAACCCTTAAAACCAAAACCCATCCATGAAAAAACTAACAGCGCTTCTCCTCGTCTCGTTTCTGGCAGCCGCGTCCGCACGGGCGGATGTGATCTGGCAGGAATTGTTCAACTACACCAACGGCCCGATCTCCGTAACCAGCACCAACGGCACCGGTTCGACAACCGTGTCCAACTGGATCACCCATAGCGGCAACCAGGATGCTTATGTAAATAACCATCGTTTGGAAAATCAGGCGACCAGCGGCACTCTGGTGAACCGATCGGGCGACGTGCATAGAAATTTCCCCGCTGCTTATACCAACGCCGGTCCTATAGCTGTCTATGCCAGCTTTATTTTGAATTGCACCAACCTGCCCAATGCTGCTGGAACGTATTTCGCTCATTTTTACACGAACAGCTCCATTTTCCCCGGCAGGCTTTTTGCCCTTGTGGGAACGAATTTGTGTCTGCCGAATACGTATCGTCTCGGAATCGCAGCCTTCGCCAGTGGCCCCAGTGTCATCTTCCCGAACGATTTGGCCACCAACCAGAACTACCAAGTGGTGATGGAGTGGGATCCCGTCAATAATTGGGATGCCACCCTCTGGGTCAATCCGGTTTCTTCAAGCGATGCCAATGTCGCCAGTGGCGACCCTGTGATCGCCAGCCAGACTTGCCCTATTCAAGCTCTTGCCTTCCGGCAGGGAGGAACCTTTGGCAACTGGGCCTGCACCATCAGCAACGCGGTGGTAGCCACCACCTTTGATGAGGCGGCCACAAATGTCTGGGCCTGCAATTCCGTGAATCCGAGCATCGCAATCCCCCTTCAGGCCATAACCAATTATGTGGAAGTCCCGGCCCAATTGTCCATCGTCGCCGCCGGGCAGGGTCTGGCCGATTTTAACTACCGATGGCAGAAGAATGGAGCAGACTTCGACAATCCCAATGGCAACTCGAATGTCCTTCCGTTTTCATGGCCGGAATTGTCGGACACTGGAAATTACAGCGTCATCGTCAGCAACATTTTTACCCATGCAGTTATAACCAGTGGCCCCGTGTTGATGTGGGTGACCAACGGCCCTCCCATGATTGCAACCCAGCCCACAAACCAAGCGGTCTATCCGGGAAAAAATGTCACGATCTCGGTTGTTGCACAAGGCACGCCGACGCTGACTTACTCTTGGAAGTTTAACAACGGCGCACCCACCAGCCCAAACGTGGATCCCACCACCACGAACACGCCCAATCTGGTTATCAACAACATTCAGTCCGCCAACGGCACGCTTGGCCAATACAAATGCCTCATCTCCAATGATTATGGCAGCACCAACAGTTCGCCCGCCACGCTGACCCTGCTGACGCCGGCGGTCGTCAATATTGACGCATTGCACGGGATGGTTGACTCCACCTACTTCCTGCCCACCAACACCAGCAGCTATTACACAGTCGCCAACGCGGTGGTTTACACCCGCGAAATGACAAATGCGGACGGCACTGTCAACGGTGGTCCATATACCGGTTCCGCTAACGGCGAATTTTACATCCAGGACAGCTCGGGCGGCATCTGTGTGTTTGTTGCCGGTGGGACGCACACACAACCACGGCAGGGTGACATCGTGACAGTCACGGGACCGCTTAGTCAGTTTAACAGCTTGCTTGAGTTTAATCTGTCCACAACCGATCCTTCCACCAGCCTAACAGTCACGGGACACACCAGCTCTTTGCCAGCACCGGTTGTTCTCCCCTTCAGCTTTACCAACGGCAGCGGTGCTTTTGTCAGCGTCTCCAATGTAATTCGTCATTATCAAGGACTGTTGGTCACACTGACAAATGTCTATTTTCCCGGCAATAGTGTCGGCACCAACTTTGCCAGCGGCACATACATCATCACCAACCTCACCGGCGGCGGGTTCAGCTTCTTCCTGAATGCCGCCAATACGAACATCATCGGTCTGCCAGTGCCGCAATTCGCGAGGACGGTCACCGGTCCAATGGGTTACTACCGCAGCGCCACAGATACAAATCGTAGCGCGGGCTTTGAAATTGATCCTTCAGCCTATTCGGACATTGTCGCGGGGCCGGCGGCACCGGTGTGTGGGACCTGTGGCGGCAGCGGCGGCGCTGGTGTCATCAATTGGACCGCGCAGCCCTTCGTCCCCTACACCGTCTGGTGGCAAACCAATCTTGCGCTGCCCTTCACCAACCAATGGACACCGATTGCGACCGGCCTGACCTTCTGCACCACGAGCGGCACATTCAGCGATTGTGTGAATACAAACCGGCCGACGGGCTTTTACAGAATCAGCAGCCCGTAACGAACGCGGGAGGAACCGGGAGGCGCTCCGGTTGAATGTCGGAGCGCCTTTGTCGGCGGCAGGCGGTTGACGTTTGAAACGACAGCAAATTTTATGTGTAAACATCCGGTTGAAAACAGCCGTCAGGCTCCGGTCTCCCATGCGAATGGACAACGCCTGAAGCTTTTACCTTCGCAAATTGCGTTCACGCTCATCGAACTGCTCGTCGTGATCGCCATCATCGCCATTTTGGCGGCACTCCTGCTGCCGGCGCTGGCCAGCGCCAAACGCAGGTCACAGACGATCTCTTGCCTCTCCAATTTGAGGCAATGGGGCATCGCCTTGAACCTCTATGCCACGGCCAATGACGACGCGACGCCGCGCGATGGCACTGACGGCAATGGGGAATACATTGTTTATGGGCCGGTTACGAACCCAGGCCCGCCGGCTGGCACGCCCCAAGACCCTGCCGCTTGGTTCAACACCCTGCCGCAACTGGTGGGAGATAAAAGGCTTTCGGATTACGAAGCCCTGCCGGGAGGAAATTCCTACAAGAAACTACCCTTCCCGAACAATGGCATTGGCAAGATGTGGCATTGTCCCGCCGCCAACGATGGCGGGTCGGCGGCTATTTTTCTGCAAAGCGGTGCGTATGGCGTTTTCAGTTATTGCATGAACATTGACCTGAAGGCAACCACACCCATCACCACCGGTTATGGAAAATTGCCTTATCCGCAAACAGTGAAGCTCTCCAGTGTGATACAATCATCGGCAACAGTTTTATTGACCGAACAGACGTTCAATCCGCTCACCGAACATCTGCCGGGGGGTGCGAGCGATGATGCCGACAATGGGATTTTCCCCTGCTGTAGAAGTTTTCGTTTTGCATCGAGGCACAACAATGGCGGCAACCTGGTTTTTATGGATGGTCACTCTGAATACTTTTTCCACAATTACATCACGAATGGCGCGCCCAATGACAGCGGCGCCAACAGAGCCGAAAAACTGAACCCGGATGTAATTTGGAACATCCACCGATAGGAATAAATCACGCCGTTCTCGCGCGGTTTAGACAGGACGCAATTGACCCCGCCGCGTCTCCGGCGCACAATCGGCGCATGGTTGAAGATGGCTTCCTATAGTCCGCAACGGCATCCGATTCCAACATTCTGCGAATGCCCATCAGTCCGGCGCAATGGGAATTGCTCAAAAAGACCCCGGTTCAATCCGTTCATCGGGGCACGAGGGTAGCCCACGTCATTGCGGGGCGCAAAGGAACCAGTTGAACCAGTTCGCAGTCCAAAACCGCGACCATTGCCGGCAGATTGCGGCACGGCATCTTCGGCAACAAAGGCGATCCCCAGTTCCAACCGGAGCGCCCCATCCAAACGAAACGAGGAGTCATCCACCGATGATTTTCACGAGCAGGTGCAAAAGCAAAACAAGGCATCCTTGCGGATGCCTTGTTCGCTC
>Ga0265338_10006556_pt1 | contig 14778 bp, 9 predicted proteins | sample 42126metaG_FD_193579 | JGI IMG/M metagenome (GOLD analysis project Ga0265338, IMG submission 193579) | Rhizosphere microbial communities from Carex aquatilis grown in University of Washington, Seatle, WA, United States - 4-21-26 metaG | ecosystem: Host-associated > Plants > Roots > Rhizosphere >... | reverse complement strand
GTTTCTGACGACGAGCAGTCTCGGTTACCTGACGTGGCTGCTGCATCGGGCCATGCCCAAAACATAAAATATGACAATACCATTGACCGACCCCTTTTCATGCCCAAAACATAAAATATGACAATACCATTGACCGACCCCTTTTCATGCCCAAAACATAAAATATGACAATACCATTGACCGACCCCTTTTCGTGGCTGCTGCATCTGGCCATGCCCAAAACATAAAATATGACAATACCATTGACCGACCCCTTTTCGAACCATACTATGGGTTGACCTTGAAATTCCGCCAATAGTGCGCGGTCGCTTCGGAAAAACCGCGCTCAATCGGAGCGTTATCTATTTGACCGAATGGGCCTGATCCTCACAATGTCATTGGATCAGACGGGCTTACTGATTACCAAAGGTGGGGGGCACTAGGCCCAGCGGCGCGCGACGCAAATCAATAGGCGATGGATACTTATGTTTGAATGGCTAGAACAGGAAATATCGTCGATTAAGACACCGAAGTTTCATTTGGTGGATGGCCCGGTTGATTCGAGGATGAGGGATGCTATTCTTCAGGCGTCACTGTCAGGTTTAGGCGCCTACAAGGAGTTCGTCTTAAAGTTTGGCAACGCCAAGCTATATAGGGGCTCGCGGTCAGGATACTGCATCGTTGTGTTTGCAGCACCAAGAGAGTCTTCTTTAGACGACGGCTCACGCTTGTACCATCTTGGTTCCCACGATGGCGCAAAAGTTTATGTGAAACCCGCGAAGGATTCGTCCGAACTTCCGATCTTTGAGTTCGAGGATGGAAATGAAGAAAGGGTGGCTGGAGATTTTGGAGAGTGGTTGACCGAGAGTTGCGCGCGCGCGCGCAAACAGTACAGCAACGCGGAGTGGGCTGCAATTGTGCTGGGGCCGGAACCATTCAGCGCGGCGGAAACAGAGATCATTGCGGCACGGCGGCTGATTCGCTGGAAGGTCACGGGTATTGATTCGGATGGGAATCACATGTTCGAGGTTTCAAATTCCAGTCAGCTTACTCTCCCGGCGCTAACACTAGGAGTCCGAAGCAAAGACCAGCGATTGAACGGAGCAGTCTATCTTAAAATTGGCCATGTCGCCCCAGGTCAGGCAGCGGTTATACATGCGGATTGCTACAAGAAGTTCGTACCACCAAACGAAATTGAGGTCTTTTCATTTCCCGATCCGCAACCAGAGGATAGAGATTACTATTTCGAACTTCGAAAATAAATGAAAATGAACTTGACAAGCCAACCGATACAAGAAGCGGGCCAACGGAGAATGGGTTGGTGACCTTCCGGCGAATATTAAACGCTGGGAACAGCTTCTCGGCGGTGAACGCAACACAAGGAGGCAAAGTGCGCCTACGTCAACTGAACACCCAAATGCCTTGCCCACCTCGTGGCACTGTCCCGGTTAACTCAAGGAAGGGCATGGGAAACTCTTTCATTTCTATCCCTTCCAGATCGAACCTCGGTAATGGATGCGACTGCCCAGCTATGTCGCCCGGAAAATCGCTCAGTCCCCTCTGTTTGTCAACGCCAAAAGTTGTGGCATTGAGCGCCGCCGTGCAAGTGTCGGTCCTCACTGTTTAAAGTTTCCTGTTCTCATCTGGCACCGACAGGTTGGAAACGGTCCTTGAAACATGAGATTTTTGACCTCTCATGAAAGTGGATGAAAGCAATCTGCGTTTTCATAACACAAATAACTGCTTCGCGGACAATTGGTTTTCGCAGGGTCGAGGCACAATGGGCTGCCCGGATTTTGGGAATCGCTGTGTGGATTTTGCGCTGATTGCGGGTGACGCGGGGATGTTCGTTGTGAAGGCGAAGCGACTCTGCGTTGCCTGGCGCGAACACTGCTGTTCCTTGCATTATTCCGCGCTGGCGGAGAGGAACTTCAAGGCGGCTTCCGTGCGCGAGCGCACATGGAGCTTGTTGTAGACGTGGCGCAAATGCCAGCGCACGGTGCCGTCGGTCAGTCCGACGCGCGCGGCGATCTCCTTGTTCGGATGCCCCGCGGCGACAAGTTCGAGGATTTCCCGTTCGCGGGGGGAAAGGCCCTCGACCTCCGCGGCGGTGGTGACCGGTTCCTGGAAGGACGCGATGACTTTGCGGGCAATTTCACGAGACATGGGGGCTCCGCCCTGGCGGACTTCGCGGATGGCGGCAAGAAGCTCTTCGGGCGTGCAGCGTTTGAGGAGATAGCCGCATGCGCCGGCGCGGAGGGCCTTGAAAATCCGCTCGGTGTCCTCGTAAACGGTCACCATGATGATTTGCGCCGAGGGCAGCAACTGCTTGAGGCGGGCGGTGCATTCGATGCCGGATGCGTCCGGGAGTTGGATGTCCATCAAGATGATGTCGGGCTGGCGTTTGGGAATCTCCAGGATGGCTTCTTCGGCGGTCGCGCAGGCGTAGATGCATTTGCAGTCCGGATCGGTCTGCACAAATTCAGAGAGGCTTTCGCGAATCACACGGTTGTCATCGACGATGGCAATCTTGGTCATAAGAACTCACTGCAACGGCAAATCGAATTGGACTCGCGTGCCGATGCCTGTTTTGCCGCTCACTTCAGAGCGGCCGCCCAGCTTGGCCAATCGCGCCTGCATGTTGGCCACTCCGTCCATGCCGTCTTGGGGGTCGCCATCGTTCAAGCCGCGCCCGTTGTCGGCCACGGCCAGGCGAAGGCGGTTTTGTTCGACTTTGATGGCGAGGGTGACTTCCGTGGCGCCGGAATGGCGGACGATGTTTGTCAGCGCCTCTTTGAAGGCGAGGAACAATTGATGGCGGCGCCTCGAGTCAAGCGCATAGTCAACTGGGCCAATGCCGTCCTCCAGCCGCCACGCGATGCCGGCCAGGCCGAGGAAGCGCTCCGCGTAGAGGGAGAAATAACTGACCATCGATTCGAGCGAATCGTGGGTGGGATTCATGGCCCACACGATCTCGTCCAGCGCCGTCACCATCTGGCGCGCTTTGCCGCTCATCTGCTCCAGGTAACTGCCCTTGGCCGGAGCCGGCGCGGATTCCGACTTCGCGCGAATGCCCAGCATGCTGATCTCGGTCAAGCCGGAACCCAATTCGTCGTGAAGATCCTGGGCGATGCGGGCGCGCTCCTGTTCCATGGCGTGCTGCTGCTCGGCGCGCTGGCGTTCACGAATCTGCACTTCCAATTCAGCGGTGCGCTGGCCGACTTTGCGGCGCAATTGGGTGATCCACAGGGCGGAGAACGCCAGCACGCAGGCCAGAGCGCCGAGGATGACGAAGAGTTTGCCAAGGGTCCACCAGGGGGGCCGCGCCAGCACGGTGATGTCCGCCGGGGAATTGAGGAGCAATCCAAAGGAGGCGGCGTCCTGGCCGATGCCCTGGCTGGCGTAGGCGCCGGCCAATTCGACCTGGCTGCCCAGAGGCACGTCGCGAATATCGACGCCCGGGGCAGGAAGCAGGGCGAGGAACGAACGCAGCCCCACGCGCATTTCCAGAGCCTGGCCGCCCGGCGCGCTCCTTTCGTTGACAAGCGTCGCTTTGATCCGCACCAACGTCGCGTCCAATTCCGAATGAGTCAGGCCGTCGACGCCCAGTTCGCGCGGCATCGGCAGCGGCGCATGGCCGGTTTTTCTGGCGACGGCCTCGCGCAAGACGGGCAAACCACTGCTTAATTCCGGGAAGCCAACAATGTCGACAAGATCGCCCACCTCCAGGCGCTCGGAGTTTTTGGCGACAAACCGCACGCCGCTGGCGCCATCCATCAAAAAGCAATCCGGCTGGCGGACATGGATGATCTGGCCGGAGACCATGACGCGTTGGAACACGCTGGCCTGCGGATCAAACAGGGACAGGTCGGCCGCGCGCTTCCTTGGAGTCAAGAACAGATTTGCCGGCGCGGGCTGTTCCACGTTGATGTCGGCCCCGTAAATGCGAATCTCGCCGACTTTCACCTGGTGCGTGATGTAATTCCAGGTGGCGAAGAGGCATCCGCGCACTCGCACCAGGGCGTCTTCGTACGCCTTGAGGTCCTGGAGTTCCAGGCCGGATGGCCGCAGCTCCGAGCGGATGCGGCCGTCGGGTGTCAATAGAATCACGCCATTGCTTTGGACGTCCGTCAGAATGCCTTGCAGCTCGACGTACTGCGCGTCGAGACTCCCATTCATTAACTGGTCGCGCGTGGGATGCACCGGTTCCGGCAGATCCGCGCGTCCAAGGCTCTCCACATGGCGCGCCACGACAATCGGCGCGAATTCTCCCGATCCGGTCATTCCCTCCACCTCCAGGAACTCGCCGATCCGGGGACGGTCGGTCCGGCTCTCCGAGTAGTCAATCACATACAAGCCGCGCGTCCCATCCTGTAAGGTAAAAGCCTGGCGCTCCGGGAATTCGGACGTGACCACGCCGCGCAACTTGACCGGATAGTGGCGCTCGGCCTCCTCGCGCTTCAGGCGGTGAATCTCGGCGGCGGTGACCAGCACTGGCAGGCCGTCGCGGTTGGTCATTTCAGAAGGCGCCTCGCCCGCCGACGGAAGAATGACGATTTCTCGCGCGCTGGGAACGAGCAATCTGCCCGGGGCCGCGTCTTCGCCGCCGCTTGATTTTTGATGATAGCCGGTTGCCCGGATCCGGTGGTTCAGCAGCGACTCGGCGTCCAACCCGGCTGGATCGGCGATCTCGACCTCGGCGCGTCCCGATGGAGCGCTGAGCTCGACGTTCACGCCGTCACGGCGCCGGCTCACGAAGGTAGCTTTTCCTTCCAGTTGGGTCCAGGGTCCTCCGATTTGAGGCGCTGGCAGGGCGGCCTGGCCAGTGATTGTCAACTGCAACATCGGGCGCCCCACGAACAACCGGCTGCCGTCGTCCGACGTCGTGTAAAACGTGTAAGAGCCGTCGCGCGGAACGTTCAGGAAGCCCGTGAAACAGAGGGCGACGCGTTCGGGCTGCGTGATGACGGACAAGTCAAGATTCGTTGTGGTTCCGCGCTTCAACGGCGCGGCGAGATCGAAATCCGGCAACATCTCCGAGGGGGCCTCGACGCACACATAATCCAGGCCGTTCTCGCCTCCGTCGGCGCCGCGGAAGAGGGCGTTGTCCGGGATTTGCCCGCGGGGCAGCCCTGGCCCCTCAAACTCGACTTTGAGGCCGTATTTTTCCACGCCGTTGAACCACTCCAGGCGGAACGGATTGCGCCCGGCAGTCAAGTAAACGGAACCAGATTTCTCGACCATGATGTGGACGCCGTCGTTGTCGACCACCGGCCCCAATGGGCCCAGGCGCAGGTTCGCGCCCGAAGGCATGATCGTCGCGCGGCCTGTCAACTCCACGGTTTGCCCCGCCTTTACGGGAACTCCGCGCAGGTCCATCTGCACCTCCTCAACACCGGAGCCGTCCTTAATCACAAATTCGTTTTGCGCGGGGTTTGCCCACCAAACGTCCCCGGCCAGATGGATTGAAAACGACTCTTTCGGATTCTGCGTTGCGTTGAGGCGAAGCGCGGCGAGGTTGGTGATGTCAGCGCCGACAGCCGCCCATACTGGTTCCAGCAGGAGGACGACCAGCAGTGCAAAGCGCATGCAACGAGAATAAACGATACGGATCAATCGCCTAGAACTTTTATCGCTGGCAGCGGATGGCCGGATTCATCGAAAAGCGAATTGGCGTCGCGCCACTGGCGTCCATTGGGAATGTAGGTGGCCTCGGGATGCCAGTAATTGACGCCGATGCCGTGGCCGCCTGGGGCTTCCTTGACGGTTTTGATGACTTCGGCAAGGAACTGTTTCTGGCCCTCGGGTGTCTGCGGCCAGGTCATGTTCTTCAAAGCCGCCGGTGTGGGACGAACGTCGCGCGCCGGGTAACCCGTCTCCACCACCATCACATCGCGATGGTAGCAGTTGATGGTCTCACGCAGATTGTCCCGCAGGTTGGCGATCGTCCCGTGCCAGTTCGGATAAAAACTCTGCCCGATGACGTCAAAATCGACTCCCGCGCTTGTCAAGTGATCGAAGTACCATTTCGTCACCGGCCAGTCTCCGCCGCAATCGATATGCACGACGATGCGCGTATGGTCGCTCGGGGTGGTCGCCTCGCGGACGCCGCGGCTGGCTGCCTTGAGCACACGAATCAGGCGCGCCCATTGCGCGTCGTCATTGTAAGGCTCCGGGGGCTTGATGACGACCACGTCGCCGCTGAAGACTTTGACGGTCGACATCGGCACCTTCACCTGTGCATCGGGCCATAATGTTCCGCCGGTGATTTCATTTCCAATCTGGACAAAATCCGGCGTGGCGCCCGCATCCTTGAGCGTTTTCACGACGTTTGAGGTGTACGATTCCATTTGGTTGACGAGGTTGTCGAAATCCATTTTCGCCCACGCGGCCGGTTTGTTTTGCTTTTGCGGATCGGCCCACCAGTCCGAATAATGGAAATCGAGCATGAACGAGCCGCCAGCCGCCTTGATTCGCTTTGCCAATTGCGTCGTGTATTCGAGCCCATTGACATCCGTGCGAGGATTGACCCAAATTCGAAGCCGGAAACAGGTCCAACCGTTCTTCATGAAGATCGCCAGGGCATCCGCAGGCTTGTCGCCATCCATGTAGACGCCGCCCTGACGCTCCACCTCGGATAAAGTCGAAATGTCGGCGCCAAGATAAAATGGCGAGGGATTGTGATTGGAGGAATTGCTTGCGCATCCGACCCAAAAGAGGGCAAGACTGGCCGCCACGGGCCAAAGGGATCTGGATTTCATGGTCCAATCCTCTCAGGGAACGGTTGCGTCGCATAGCCTCACAAATGGGGGGGAGCACAAACCACACACTTGTGAGGCTATGCACGAAGCCGGAAAGCGCCACAATAGGCCGCGTAACCCTTGAAAAATCACGATAACGGCGCTCGGAAAGATCAGTTGTCGTCCCGACGTGGATTCACGCTGATCGAATTATTGGTCGTCATAGCGATCATAGCGATTCTTGCAGCCATGTTGTTGCCGGCGCTTGCCAAAGCGAAGCTCGCCGCCAAAGGCACACAATGCAGATCGAACCTCCACCAGTGGGTTGTGGCGTTTACCATGTACACGATGGACAACAAGGAGCGTTACCCGACGGGTTGGATGCCTAACCAACCGAACTCCGTCTGGATGGGAGCCTGCCAGCCTTATTACCAAAACACGAATATCTGTCTGTGCCCTTTGGCGATCCATTTTCGTAGCGACCTCCCTCCGGGCGGTGGAACGGGGCAGCAATTTGACGCCAACCTCGATACGACATTCTACTCCTGGGGAAAAATGGGGATAAACGGGTACCCCGTCGAGGTCTGGGGCAATACGAACGAACAAGGCAGCTACGAATTCAATGGCAATCTTTATGGCCTCAAAACAACGACCATAGGCGGCTCGCTCCAGTTTACACCGGTATTCGGCGACGGCATGTGGGATGGGACAACCCCCACGGCAGTCGATCTGGCGCCGATAGCCAAGGGCGTTCAGAATGGCAACGGCTTGTGTGAGTTTGCGCTCGTCCGGCACGGTGGCCGGAATCCCGAATATATGTCGTATTTGGATTCATCGGTGCGTCCGACTGGACTCAAGCAGCTTTGGGTCCTGCATTGGAGCCCGACTTGGGTTCCGAGCCCGCCGGCGAAGTGGCCCAAATGGATGGCCAACTACAATTAGCGCCAAACTCCCATCCAAAACCCCGCAGCACATACCAATCGAACTATGAAAAAATCATTCGCAGCCATTGTCGTCGCCGCTGCTCTCGTGAGCGGCGCGCAGTCGGTTTTAGCCGCATCGACGGTTCTGTATACTGAAGACTGGGGCTCGACCAACGGCGGCAGAAGCTTCGCGGCCGTCGGTTGGACGGGCGTGGTGGCTTCGCCCGCCAATCCTCCCTATGTGGGCTTTTACTCGGCGGGCGGCGCCAATGACGCCAACACCGGGGCGGCGCTGCCGACGGAGACGATGTATTTTACAGGCATGCCCGCCGGGCAAACAGGGATGTTTTACACGACGGCGGGCGCGGGCAACGGCGGCGGCGGCGATACGGCATTCACGGCCATCGATCCGACGCAATTCCAAAGCGTGACGTTGTCTGTGGAAGGCAACACCCACGGCGCCGGCTCAAGCGACTATTTCGCGGTGCAGGTCGGAGGCGCATGGTACGTTTCGGTTACGCCGCTAGGCGGTTCAAGCACGTCGTATCCGCAGTTCGCCCTGGCAAGCACGGTGTTCACGCCGCAGGCTGGCGCGTGGAATCAGCTCACCATCGGCGCCAACAGCGTCACAATTGGTTCGGTTGCCACGGCAAACCTGAACGGCGTCATCACTGGCATCGGAATTGTGCAAGTCGGCCCCGGGGGTTGGGATTTCAACGAAATTATTGTGTCGGCGGCGCCGTCGCCGATCGTTTACACCGAGGATTGGGGCACGACCAACGGCGGCAGAAGTTTCTCGGCTGTCGGCTGGACGGGCGTGGTGGCTTCGCCGGCCAATCCTCCTTATGTGGGCTTTTACTCGGCAGGAGGCGCGAATGACGCCAACACCGGGGCGGCGCTGCCGACGGAAACCATGTATTTTACCGGCATGCCGGCTGCCCAAACCGGAATGTTTTACACGACGGCTGGGGCGGGAAACGGCGGCGGCGGCGACTCTGCATTCAATCCGATTGATCCGACGCAACACACGGGTCTGACGCTGTCGGTCGAAGGAAACACACACGCTGCCGGTTCAAGCGATTATTTCGCCGTGCAAGTCGGCGGCGCCTGGTATGTGTCCGCGACGGCCCTGAATGGTTCCAGCACCGGCTATCCTCAATTTGCGCTCGCCAGCACGCCCTACACGACGACGGCGTCCGCCTGGAAGCAGCTCACCATTAACGCCAATAGTGTGACCATCGGATCGACGGCGTCTGCGGATTTGGCTGGACCCATCACGGGAATTGGCATTGTGCAAGTCGGCCCCGGCGGCTGGGATTTCAACGAGATCATCGTCTCAGCGACCGTGCCGCAGAATATTACGCCGCCGCTGAAGACACTTTATTCGGAAGATTTCGGCACGGCGACCTTCAACGCCACTGGAGTCGCGGCGGCGGCGACGACAGATGTTGGCTGGAGCACATCCGGCATCGCCTACACTGGGATGTATGCGGCGCCGGGGAGCATTGACCCTGTGACGGGCGCGACGTTTCCTCCGCCGCCCGTGGGCAACGTCAACGGCACCAACAACGCGTTCTATGCATCGCTGGATAGCGCCAGCAGCACTGGGATTTTTTATACAACCGACACAAACGGCGCCAGCACGGACGGGACTTCCTCGTTCTCGGACATCAATCCGGCCAATTACCCGGGCGGAATCGTTCTGAATGCCGAGTCTGAATTTAACTCCGCGACGCGTGCGTCCAATTACTTCGCGGTGAAAGTCGGGGGCCAGTGGTACGTCTCCAAGAGTCCTAATACGAATAACGCTCTGGGAAACCCGATATTCCTTCAAAACAGCCTGGTTTACACGAATCCAGCCAGCGCATGGAACACCCTGTCATTTGCCGAAGGCGGAGTGAATGCCGCCGGGCCGGTGAGCATTGGCAGCCAGGCTGCCGCGAACTTGTCCGGGCCGATCACCGGGATTGGCGTTGTGGTTGTCGGCGATCCGAACTACGCCGGGGGCACGACCGGATATGGCATCAACTACGCCAGCGTCAGCGTCACAACTCCGCTTGTCAACACGGGTTCGACCGCCCCGATTATCGATGCAGCCGGCTTCAGCCAGGTCGCTTATGCGGGCGGGACCGCTTCGTTCGCCGTCGACGCGTTTGTCGGCTCGCCGGTGAGCTATATGTGGACGTTCGCGCCGTCCGGTGGCGGTTCGGCAGTCGTCAATAACGGATTCACGGGCACGGGGTCGTTTGTCTCCGGCGCCGCATCGAGTGTGCTGACGATCTCAAACATCAGTTCGGCCGACGCCGGGACCTACTCTGTGCAAGTTTCCAATGCGCACGGATCTGACGACAGCACCAATTACACAACGAACACTCTGACGGTGGTTGCGCTTCCAGGCGATGTGCTTTATGCGGAGACCTTCCCGGTGGTTGGTCCTTTTGCAGTTGGCGAATCGCCGAGCGCTGTTGGCTGGACCGAGGCCGTAGCCGGATCTGACAACCCGAATCGTCTGGACGGCGCTGGAAGCTTGTTTGCGTATGAGACGGCGGCGACGACGATAGGCTTCTTTACTTCCACGACGTCCGACACGCCGGGGCTGTCGGGTCTCCCGTTCCCGACGATCAATCCCTCCAGTCATTCGTTCCTCTCGTTCCGCGCGAACATCGCCGATCCAACGGCGAGCACGGCAGGGAGCATTTACTTCGCCGTGGAAATGGCCGGGGGCAAATGGTATGCGAGCTCGTCGGCTCTGCAATTGGCCGCTAATCCACGCACGACCAACGTTTACGGACTCCAATTCGACCCGTCCGCGCAGCAATGGAACAATATTACCATCAGCCCGAGCGCGGTCACCATTGGTTCGCAGGCATCAGCCAACCTGACCGGCAACATTATTGGGGCCGGCCTTGTCTTCTCGTTTACGGGAACGTCCAACCAGTACTTCGTGACCAGCTTCGCAATGGTCACGGATCCGACGCCGCCGGTTTTGGCCAGCTTCCCGTCGCAGCCGTACGTGCCTTACTCGCAGACCATTTACACCGGGGCCGGGGCGTCATTCTCCTTTACGGAGGCAGGATCGCTTCCGCTGACCAATCGCTGGCAGTTTAACGACAACGGAACCAGTTTGACGGACGGCGTCCAGTCTGACGGCTCGATCATCAGCGGCTCGCAGACGACGTTCCTGACGATTCAAAATGCCAGCGCCACCGATGCTGGAGCGTACGACGCGTATGTGTCCAATCCAGCCGGCACGCAGAGTTTCAACACTTATCCAGGCTCGATATATGGGCCGCCGACATTGACAGTGCAGGCGCCGCCGCTGGGCCTGATCTATAATGAAGCGTTTCCTCTTTATCAGGAGACGACTGTCAATCAACCGTTCAGCATCATTGGCTGGACCAACCAATCCGACGTGCCAACGCGCCTGTATGAATTGGGCACGCCGGCGACCGCGCTGGTTGGCAACGCCGCCGCGTATGCGTATGAAGGCACGGAAACCAATTCACTCTTCTACGCCTCGACGACCAGCGACACGGGCTTCTCGGGTCTGCCATTCATCGCGTTTGACCCGGCTAATTATCCGGCCAACAGCATTCAGTTCACGACCAGCATGGAAGCCGGGAACGCTTCGTACACCAACGTGTCAGCATCCTTCGCCGTTCAACAAGGCGGCCAATGGTACGCGATGGCGACGCCGATTGAACCGGCGTCCTCCTCGGCCAGCTTGAGCACGTCGGCATTTACGGGGCTGGGGCCGCAGACCTATAGCCCGCTGGCGTCGCAATGGAAAACGGTCACGCTGGTTGGGACGGCTGGCGTCGTTGTCGGCGGAGCGCCTGCGCACAACCTGAGCGGGCCGATCACCGCGGCGGGATTGTTGTTCCAGCACTTCGGAACATCCGGCGGCGACCTCAACTATAACCTGTTTAACATTCAGGCGGTCGGCTCCGGCAGCCTAATCGGCGGCGTGAATATCGGGGCCGCGTCCAATGGCGTGGCGACGGTGACATGGATCGGCAACGCCGCCGTGCAGCTTCAAAGCGCCACAACGCTGACCGGACCGAATAATTGGCACAATGTCAACGGCACGGTTGGCCAGCATTCATACAGAGTGTCGACGACCAGTCCTACCACGACGTTTTATAGGCTGGTTCAACATCCGTAAGAAACAAGCGGGCGCGGTCGCTCCTTGCCGCGCCGCTTCCTACGTTCGACAAACCGCCGGCTGGCTGCGCATGGCCAGCCGGCGGTTTCATTTCGCCATTTCGATTGACTCCGGCGGCGCGAGAAGTTTCCATAGCGCGCGTCATCCGCAATGAACGCACGAACCGTCGAACAATCCTACCGACTCGCGACTGAGCGTTTTGCGGCGCTGGGCGTCGACACGGAGAAGGCGCTCGACGCGCTGCGGGGAATTCCCATTTCCATCCATTGCTGGCAGGGCGACGACGTGGGCGGGTTTGAAAACGCCGGCCAACAACTGGGCGGCGGGCTGGTCGCGACCGGAAATTACCCGGGGAAGGCGCGGACGCCGGACGAGTTGCGGCGCGATTTTGAAAAGGCGCTGTCGCTGATTCCGGGGCGGCATCGGTTCAACCTGCATGCGAGCTACGCGGAAATGGGCGGCAAGAAGGTGGATCGCGACGCGCTTACGCCCGCGCAATTCCAAAATTGGATTGACTGGGCGAGGACCCTGGAGATCGCGCTGGATTTTAATCCGACGTTTTTTTCCCATCCGCGCGTCGCCAACGGCCTGACGCTGACGAGTCCCGACAAATCCGTGCGCCGTTTCTGGATTGAGCACGGCATCCGGTGCCGGGAAATCGGCGCGGCAATCGGCAAGGCGCAGGGCTCCGCATGTTTGACAAACCTCTGGATTCCCGACGGGATGAAGGACACGCCCGCCGACCGCAAGGGGCCGCGCGCGCGGCTGATGGATTCGCTCGACGCGATTTTCGAGAAGAAGATCGACGCGCGGCGCAATCTGGATTCCGTTGAGCCGAAGTTGTTCGGCATTGGGGCTGAAAGCTACACGCCCGGATCGCACGAGTTTTATCTCGGCTACGCGGTGCGGCGCCAGATTCTATTGACACTCGATGCCGGCCATTATCATCCGACCGAATCCATCGCGGACAAGATTTCGGCGGCGCTTTGCCATTTGCCGCAAATCGCATTGCACGTCAGCCGCGGCGTGCGCTGGGACAGCGATCACGTTGTGACGCTCACGGATGATCTCCAGGCCATCGCGCAGGAAATTGTCTGGGGCGGCTACGCGGGGCGCGTCCATATCGGGTTGGATTATTTTGACGCGAGCATCAACCGGGTCGCGGCGTGGGTTATTGGCGCGCGGAACATGGCCAAGGCGCTTTTGCTGGCCATGCTCGCGCCGTCCGCGAAGCTAAAGGCGCTCGAACTGGAGGGCGATTTCACGTCGCGGCTGGCGCTGATGGAAGAGGCCAAGACGCTGCCGGCGGGGGCGGTTTGGGATTATTATTGTCACAAACAAAACGCGCCCATCGGCGAGGCCTGGCTGGCAGATGTCAAGCAATACGAGCGCGCGGCGCTTTCCGAACGCGACTGACACCGTGACACCCAATCCTTTTCTCGGCGTATTCTTTCATTGGCTGGGCGGCCTGGCATCCGGCAGTTTTTATGTGCCCTATCGCGGCGTCAAGAAGTGGGCCTGGGAAGTCTACTGGCTGGTCGGCGGCTTTTTTTCGTGGATCATCGCGCCGTGGATTCTTGCCTCGCTGCTGACGCGGGATTTGCCCGGCGTCCTCGGCCAGCAGACGGCCGGCACGCTTTGGTGGACATACTTTTTTGGAGCGCTTTGGGGTTTCGGCGGGTTGACTTTTGGTTTGACAATGCGCTACCTCGGGATGTCGCTGGGCATGGGCGTCGCGCTGGGCTACTGCGCGGCATTTGGGACGTTGATACCGCCGATCGCAAAGTATTTTGCCCCTTCGATTCCGGTCGCCGAGGACATCGCGCAAATCGCCTCGACGACGCCTGGGAAGGTTACGCTGGCGGGGGTTGGCGTTTGCCTGCTGGGAATCTTCATCGCGGCGCTCGCGGGCTTGAACAAGGAGCGCGAATTGCCCGAAGCGGAGAAGAAGAAGGTCATCTCGGAATTCGACTTCACCAAAGGCATTTTGGTGGCGACTTTCTCCGGCATCATGAGCGCGTGCTTCGCGTTTGCGCTGACGGCGGGAAATCCCATCGGCGAAGCCTCGGCCAAGGCGGGGACGGCGCCGCTTTGGACCGGTTTGCCGAAGTTGGTGGTTGTTTTGCTGGGCGGCTTCACCACTAATTTTATATGGTGCGTGGCGCTCAACATCAAGAACCGCACCGGTTCGCAATATTTCAGCTCGGCCGATAATGCGCCGATGCTGCGGAATTACCTTTTCTCGGCGCTGGCCGGGACGACGTGGTACATGCAGTTTTTCTGCTATACGATGGGGGAAACGCAGATGGGCAAATTCAGCTTTGCGAGTTGGACGCTGCACATGGCCAGCATCATCATCTTCAGCACGATGTGGGGCTGGATTCTCCATGAATGGAAAGGTTCCAGCAAGAAGACCCACGGCCTCATCGCGACAGGCATCGCCACGCTTGTGCTGTCCACGGTCATCATTGGCGTCGGGGCCTGGCTCAAAACGCGGCAGTAAACCGCAGAAGCGAAATCAAGAGACTTGAACAGGAGGAAGCGGATCCGCCGTCGCTGAAGCTGTGGCGGACGGGGCGGATTCTTCTCTCTCCCCCCCATTGTACTTGACCGCTGTTTACAGATGTCAAAGAACGTCCGCGGCGACGCGGCGCCAGGGCAAAATGCCCGACGATTTAATCGTCGCATAGAGGCTACACCCTGTCAAGGGATGTTTATGAGATGGCATGGAGTAAGCGGGGTTGGTGGGTTGGTTCATGGATGTTTGAGAAAGAAGCACGGAATAAACAAGCAGATATGTGAGCCGGCTCGGGTTCCGTGCAGGGCCGGTATGGCGGCAATGAGAGCGGACTCACGTCGGCTGCTACGGATTTTGACCTCCAGCGATTTTGGAGGTATTTTCCGTCGAAGTTGGTAGTCCCTTCGCATTCAGGGAGTTGAGCAGATTCGCATTCTCGTAAATTTCGGGGGC
>Ga0265338_10006553_pt1 | contig 14786 bp, 9 predicted proteins | sample 42126metaG_FD_193579 | JGI IMG/M metagenome (GOLD analysis project Ga0265338, IMG submission 193579) | Rhizosphere microbial communities from Carex aquatilis grown in University of Washington, Seatle, WA, United States - 4-21-26 metaG | ecosystem: Host-associated > Plants > Roots > Rhizosphere >... | reverse complement strand
TGTCCATTCTGGCGGCGGGGCTGGCGTTTTCGATGAAAGTCGAGAGCAAGCTGGCGGTGAGCACCGATACCAATCAGCGGCTGATCTGGCTTGGACGCTCCGGCGCGGAACTGGCGTGCTGGGTCCTCGCGCAGGAGGCGACGCTGCAACCTTACGACTCCCTGAACCAAAGATGGGCGGGCGGGCCGGGCGGCCTGGGCGAGACCAACAGCGCGTTGGCCGGAATTGACTTGAGCCATTACCAAATTGGCGACGGCTTTGTTTCCGTCAAAATCGTTGACCTCGAACGTTTCGCAAACATCAACACCGCCCCCACCCCGGAAATCACGCAGGCGCTCACGCTCATGGGCGTGGACGCCGGTTCCATTTCCGTCGTGTCCGATTCCATCCAGGACTGGGTGCAACCGGGCGACGCGCCGCGCATTGCCGGCGCGAAGACGGATTATTACCTGGGGCTGAACCCGCCCTACAACTGCAAGGAGGCGCCGATGGACGACCTGTCGGAACTGCTGCTCGTCAAGGGAATCTGGGATCATCCGGAAATCTACTGGGGCGGCGCGGCAACGAATCATCCCGGCGCGTCCTTCCAGCACCATTTGGGTTTTGGGAACGCGGGCGAGGCGCCCAATTATCCGTTCGGGCTGGTGGACCTGTTCACGCCCTTTTCCTCCGGGAAAATCAACATCAACACCGCCGACGCAAACGTCCTGCAATTGATTCCCGGCGTGGACAACAACGTCGCCGACAGCATCCTCAAAATCCGCGCCGGCCCCGACGGCGTGGCAGGCACGGAAGACGACACGCCGATCCCAAATCCTGAGGGTGCGCTTCAAGGTGCCGGGGACCAGAATCCAAAGGTGGGAGGCGCCGCCTGCACCATCCGCAGCACCACGTTCAAAGTCACCGTCACCGCGCAAATCGGCAATTACAAGCGCGACTTCAACGCCATCCTCTACCGCGCCGGCCGCAACATCCAAGTCGTCAGCTTTTACTGGAACTATTGAGGTGAGCGACCGCTGAATTCGGTGGGGCGAGACTCCGTCGAGCCGTCACTGGATTTGGGCTCAAGGGACTTTCGCCCCACCTAGCCGACAATTTTGCGCGAAAGCAGATGCGACATCAAAGCATCCGGCAAACTGACGGTTAGACGGATGAAGCGCAGTTGCCGATTTTCGATTCGATCAAGAATCTTCCCCGGCCGGGGTATACACAAATACGCGCACAGATTTTAGGCCAAGAGGGTCAAAACGTGACGCAACCTGTCTCAACCAGTGAAGGGGCGAAAAGTGAAAAAGCGCCTGTAAATAACGGGGACTGTCTCGGTTTGGCACCGCTAGTCGCAGAAATGAAATGGAGCGAGCGAAGGGATTCGAACCCTCGACACTCACGTTGGCAACGTGATGCTCTACCAGGCTGAGCTACGCTCGCTTCCAAAGGCAGATTACAAAAAAATCCCGGACTTGCAAATCCCGATTTTTCATCGGGAGGGAACCGGCGGCTTGTCTGTGCCCACGCTCAACGTCGCGCGGATGACCTTGATCATCTCGTCAAAATTGACCGGCTTCGGGAAAAATGCCACGGCGCCGCTGTTGGTGGCGCGCTGCTTGTTCTGGTCCTCCACCACACCGCTGATGACGATGATGGGAATCTTCTGGCTCTCATCCACCCGGTGCAGCCAGTCCATGATGCGGAAACCGTCCCACGACATGCCGCTCACGTCCGGCGGAAATGAAATGTCCAGCAGCACCAAATCCGGCTTCACCCTGCGCACCGCGGCAACACCCTCCGAGCCGTCCAGCGCGGTGAAAACCTGATAGCCGGCGCTTTGCAGCTTCATCGAAGTCGTCTTCAGGATGATCTCGTTGTCATCAATGACCAGAATCTTCTTCTGGCTCGTTGAAGCTGGCTCGGTGTTCATAGATTAATCCCGTTTGGCCTTGTTCGCTTTTTAACGGCAACTGGAATATCAATGTAGCAAAAACATCCGCCGGCGCAAATCAAATTTATGCGCTTTGATTCAAGGTTGTCCGCCGTGTTAAACTGCCCGCGTGAGCAACGTCTTTTATGCGCCCGGCGAACCGCGCGCCGCGAAGGTCAACGACCTCTTCGCCGCCATCGCGCGGCGCTACGACCTGCTCAACGACCTCCAGAGCTTCGGCCTGCATCGCCGCTGGAAATGCCGCGTCACCACGCTCGCCGCCGTCAAATCCGGCGACCGCGCCCTTGATTTGTGTTGCGGCACCGGCGACATCGCCTTCGCCCTCGCCCGGCGCGGCGCGGAAACCACCGGGCTCGATTTCAGCAAAAAAATGCTCGATGTGGCTCATGCCAGACGCCGAAAACAAAATCCGCAATCCGCAATCCGCAATCCGCAATTCACGCAGGGCGACGCGCAGCAACTTCCCTTTCCCGACAATTCCTTCGACATCGTGACCGTCGGTTACGGGCTGCGGAACCTGGCAAGTTGGGAAGGCGGCTTGGGCGAAATGTTTCGCGTGGCCCGGCCCGGTGCACGGCTCATCGTGCTGGATTTCGGCAAGCCGCCAAACGCGCTGTGGCGGAAGATTTATTTCACACACCTGAAAGTTTCAGTGCCGCTCATCGGCTGGCTGTTTTGCGGCAACGCGCAGGCTTACGCCTACATTTTGGAATCGCTGAAACATTATCCGGCACAACTGGCCGTCGCGGAAAAGATGCGGGCACTGAAACTGGCGAACGTCCGCGTCATCAACTTGCTCGGCGGCGCGATGGCCATTAACTACGGCGAAAAGCCGAGATAATTTCACAACCTTCGCACAAGAAATTTCACCGCGAACTCTTGCCGTCCAATTCGATCGTCATCCCCTCTTTCGCGGCGTCCACCTTCATTTTTGATTTCGCTTTCGCCACAATCCGGCGCGCGTGCTTCACAAAGCTGTCGATCTTTTTGTCATCGTGGCTGGGGTCGTGATGGAACAGGCAGAGATGCCTGACCCCGGCTTTCAGCGCGAGCGCAACCGTGTCATCCAGGCAGCCGTGGCCCCAGCCGACGTGGGTTTTGTATTCGGCAGCATCGTATTGCGCGTCGAGTATCAGCACGTCCGCGTCACGGATGAATTCAATCATCTCCCTGTCCTTGCCGCCGGCGCGCCGCTCGGAGTCGGGGAAAAAGACAATCAGGCTTTCGGGCGAGAACAGCCGGTAGCCAAAGCACAGGCCCGGATGATTGGAGCGTTGTGCGCGCACCTGCACCGGGCCGATGCTGAAATCGAAGTCTTTGACCTCCTCAATCGCGATGTTGCCGGGCACCTTCGCGAACGGCACGGGGAAATAGGTGCTTTCCATCTGACCGGTCAGCGCGCTGACAAGGCTTTCCCGCGCACCGGGCGCGCCCAGAATCCGCAGCCGGCAGCGCGGGTTGTAAATCGGCGCAAAAAACGGCAGCCCCTGGATGTGGTCCCAATGCGTGTGGGTCAGCAGCAGGGTGAGGTTCAACGGCCGTTTTTTGAATTCCGCCAGCAGCGCGCTTCCCAGCAGGCGCAAGCCCGTGCCGGCGTCTAGAATGATGATGTCGTCGCCGCTGCGCACTTCCACGCAGGACGTGTTGCCGCCGTAGCGCACGGTGCCCGGTCCGGGTGTCGGGATCGAGCCGCGCACTCCCCAAAATTTAAGCCGCGTCACGCCCCGATGAAAACATTTTGCCGTCCGGCGCGAAAGGAAAAACCGTCCGCTGGCGCAGCGAAAATTCTTGCTTGTTCAATGGCGTCAATTAGCTTGGAAATCCTTGATTTTACGACGCGGCTTTTCGCCTGAATATGACGACGCAACTCAATGAAGCCGGAAAATCCGGCGATTCTTCCGTTTTCAAGCGCTTGTCCGATCTTCCAGACAAAACAAAGACACTTTTGCTTTCAGTTTTTTTGTCCGCGCTGGTCGGCTGGACCTTTTTCCCGGCGGTAGGAAATGGTTTCACGAATTTCGACGACCCGTTTTACGTCACGGAAAATGTCCACGTCAAACAAGGATTGACGTGGGAAAACATCCAGTGGGCATCGGGCGCAGTCGTGGACGGCAATTGGCAACCGCTGACGATGCTGTCGCACATGCTGGACTGCCAGCTTTTTGGCCTCAAGCCGTGGGGACATCATTTGACCAGCGTGTTGCTCCACGCGACGAACACAGTCCTGCTCTTTTTGCTTTTGAAACGGATGACGGCAAAAACAGGGCGGAGCTTTTTTGTGGCGGCGCTGTTTGGATTGCATCCGCTGCATGTCGAATCCGTGGCCTGGGTGGCGGAACGCAAGGACGTTTTAAGCACACTGTTCGGGCTGCTGGCGTTACTGGCTTATGTGAAATTTGCCGAAGAATCCAAAACACCGGACGGCGCGGGTAAATCAGAAAAATCCTACAGGCTTGCGCTCGTATTCTTCGCGCTTGGCCTGATGTCCAAACCGATGCTGGTGACACTGCCTTGCGTCTTGTTGTTGCTGGATTACTGGCCTTTGGATCGCTTTAAAGAAAAAACAGTGCGAAAATTATTTTTGGAAAAATGGCCGTTCTTCGCGCTTGCGGCAATGGGGTGCATCATCACGCTTGCCGCGCAAAGAAAGGCAGGCTCCGTGATGAGCTTCGTGACCTTGCCGTTTCCATTGAGGCTTGAAAACGCATTATTGTCTTATGTCCGCTACCTCGGCAAATTTTTCCATCCGGCGAACCTTTGCGTGTATTATCCACATCCGCGCTGGTGGCCGTTTTGGAAAATATTTTTCGCGTCTGCCATTTTGGCCGTCATCTCGGCTGGTGCAATCCGGCTGCGACGGCGACGGCCGTGGCTGCTGTGGGGCTGGCTGTGGTTCGTGGGGACACTGGTGCCGGTCATCGGGCTGGTGCAGGTCGGGCAACAATCCATGGCGGATCGTTACACTTACGTTCCCTTGATTGGAATTTTCATTTTGGCGACGTGGGGCGCCTGTGAATTGGCAGGGAACCGTCCGGCGGCTTTTGTTTTATCCACCACGGCATCGGCTATCGTGGTTGCCTGCGTGGTTTTGACCCGCGCACAGATTTATTGGTGGACGAACAGCGAAATCCTGTTCCGGCACGCCATCGCCATCACAGAAAACAATGCCCTGGCCGATAACAATCTGGGGGCCGCCTGGGATGCGCAGGGCCGGTTAAGCGAGGCGGTTGTTGAATACCGAAGGGCCCTGGCGGTGTGGCCCAACAACGCACAATATCACAGTAATCTGGGAAGCGCCCTTGACCGGCAGGGACACTCCGACGAAGCCATCAGCCAGTTTCAGGAAGCCATCAAAGATGACCCAAACTATGCCAGCGCCCATGATAATCTTGGTCGGGCGCTGAACAAGAAAGGCCGCGTTGATGAGGCCATAATCGAATTTCAAAAGGCCCTGCGCATCAACCCGGACAACCCGGGCACACACAACAATCTGGGCCATTCAATGGATATGTCGGGGCGCTTCGATGAGGCGATCAACCAATTTCAGCAAGCCCTGAAACTCGACCCGGATTTAGCCGATGCGCATGCCAATCTGGGCGTCGTCCTCGGACACAAGGGTCTTTTGGACGCAGCCGTCCGGGAACTTCAGGCAGCGGTCAAACTGAATCCCGCCTCCGAAGACATCCGTTACGATCTCGGCAACGCGCTGATTCGGGGTGGTCAATGGGACGAAGCCATCGCGCAATTCCAGGCTGCCTTGAAACTGAAGCCGGACGACGCCTCCACCTACAACAACCTCGGAACGGTTTTATACCGGACCAAACATCTGGACGAGGCGATCGGTGAATTTGAGAAAGCCCTGAAGCTGAAGCCGAATTACGCCGAGGCGCGCCAGAACCTCGACACCGCGCTGCGCGTAAAAGATGCCCTGTCGAAGCAGCCGCCACCGTCACCAATTCCCGAAACCGGGCATCAACCGCCTTGATCCGCCGCGAAAAATCTTGTGTGTCCGCGCATGTGAATTATCATAATTACCTTTCGTGGGTTGGTAGCTCAGTTGGTAGAGCAGTGCCCTTTTAAGGCATTGGTCCGGGGTTCGAGTCCCCGCCAACCCACCAGCCTTCGCTCTCCGCTGCGCGCCGAAGCGAAGCGCGCAGGCGGGCGCTTCAACAAACGACCCGTAATTTTTCGCATTCCACCGAAAATTTCGCCGGCAATTTTCCAACCCATTCGCCGTCCAGCTCAAATCCCGATTCTCCGGACAATTCAAACGCCGCCGCGCGAAAACGTCGCACCAGCTTCTCCGGCAATTTCCGCCGCGCGACAAAGCCCGGCACACAGCGCAGCAGCGTCAGCCAGTTGACGCGCGGCAAAATGCAAACGTCCAGCAGGCCGTCGCGCGAATCGGCTTGCGGGAAAATTTCAAACGGCCCGCCGTAAAATTTTCCGCTGCCGACTAAAACCAGTTCGCCGCTGAAATTTTGCCCGACGGGGCGGGCGTCCCCGCGGGCTGTGATTTGCGGCTTCGTTTCCCGCAGCGCCTTCAACCCGGCGATGACGTAGGCCAGCGGCCCGACTTTTTTCTTGTGCCGCCAGTCCACCAGTTCAATGGCCCGGGCGTCGAGGCCCGCGCCCGCGAGCTGGACAAAATAGCGCCGCTCGGTTTTGCCGTTGGCGGAAAATTCCACGCGCGGCAGATCAATTTTCATTTCGCGACCGCGCTGCAATACCTCCCAGGCACGTTCGAGCCGGAGCGGAATCTTGAGTTCGCGCGCAAAAACGTTCACCGTCCCAAGCGGCAGCACGCCGAGCCGCGCGCGTGCGAAGCCGTCCGGCGCGTCGCCGAGACCGTTCAAGACTTCGTTGACCGTCCCGTCGCCGCCCGCAGCCACAATCAAATCGTATCCTTCGCCGACCGCCTCCGCCGCGAGCCGCCGCGCGTCACTTGGCGCAGTCGTGGCCTTCAACGCGCATTGCGAACCGATGTCATCAAGCTGGCGGCGAAAATGCCGCGCCTTGTTGCCGCGGGCCGCCGGATTGAAGATGACGCAGATGCGCACAGGCGAATGATTTCCGGTGGGCGGCGTTAGTCGAGCAGAAAGCGATGCCTTTGCTTGCGCCCGCGGTGTATTTTTCAGAAACTGGCAGCGTGAACGACTCAAAACATTGGACAGTTCCCAAGTGGCCGTTTCTCCTCGGTGACGCGCTACTGCTGGCAGCCGCATATTATCTAGTCCAACACACTCCGCACCCGATTGGCCGCTGGGAAATCATCACCGCCGCGTCATGCGTCGCGCTGGGTGCGGTGCTTGGCGCGATGCCGTTCATTCTGGATTACCGCGCGATTGTCAAAGTCATCGAGGCCGGCGCGCTCGGCTCCATCTCCGAAAAAATCCAGAACCTCGAAAAGCTCGCCGCGCAAATCAATGCCGCCACGAACGAATGGACGAACGCGCAGACGCAGGCCGAAAAAACCGCCGCCGGCGCGAAGGAAATCGCCGACCACATGGCCGGGGAAGTCCGGGAATTCTCCGGGTTCATGCAGAAAATGAACGACAGCGAAAAGGCCGCGCTCCGGCTCGAAATCGAGAAGCTCCGGCGGGGCGAGGCCGAATGGTTGCAGGTGCTGGCGCGAATCCTCGACCATGTTTTCGTGTTGCACGCCGCCGCCGCGCGTTCCGGCCAGCCGAAGCTGGCGGAGCAAATCTCCAATTTTCAAAATGCCTGCCGCGACGCCGCCCGGCGCATCGGTCTCGTGCCGTTCAGCGCCGAGCCGGATGAACCGTTCAATGCCGAGCGCCACCAAGCCTTCGGGATGGAAGAAAAGCCGCCCGCTAACGCCGTTGTCGCCGAAACCGTCGGCGCGGGTTTCACGTTTCAAGGCCAGCTCCTGCGTCCGGCGCTCGTGCGGCTGCGCGAAGAAAAGCCGTCTGCCGAACCTGTGCCCGTCGAATCCGGCCCGGCCAGTTCGCCGGAAGATGAAAATCGGGAGGAACAACTTCCGCTCGGCTCGCCGGATTGATTGGACCGCGGACGACGTGTCCGCAAGTCAACCCGGTTTGATGAAACTAACACGCGGACAAGCTGTCTGCGCTCCGATCACGCTCAAATTTTCACGTTTACGGTCTTCCGGGCGTCGAGAAAATGCAGCCAGCCGTTGGTGACGGGCCGTGAATAGATTTTTGCCAGTGCGCCCCCGTAAAGTTTCAACTGCGGTTCGTAGAACCTGGTCTTCTCCGTCAGTTCGTCCACGCGAACCTGGTCCGTCTTGAAATCCACCAGCCAGATCTCCTCCGGCAACAATACCACCAAATCCGCGACGCCCTGCACGACGACGAATTCATCTTCCAGCCCGGCTTCCACCCTGGCACCGGTAATTTCGGCCAATTGAGCCGGGCTGAATTTTGCCGTGAACGGCAGTTCCCGCCTCACTGAATCCCACGGTTGCGCACGGATTTTTTTGCCCGGCGGTGAGTTCCAAAAATCCACCAGCGCGTCCATATCCAGCGCCTCGCGTTCGTCCAAAGACAAAACTCTTTCTTGCTCCAGCCGCCGGGCCTCTGCTTCGAGTGCCGCGATGTTGCCCGCGTTTTCCAGCGCGAAATGCTGGAGAAACTTGTGATGCGCCGTTCCCGTTTCCGCCGCCGACAATTTTGGATTTCGGATTTTTGATTTGGAATTTGATCCCGGTGGGGCGGGCGTCCTCGCGGGCCGTTTCCCTGAAACCTGAAACCGGAAAACTTGCTCGGCCTCCTCATCCAATTCCTCCGCCGCACGCCGCAATTCCGTGACCGACGACTTGGCCTTGCGCTTCGTCGCCGCTTTGAACGGATATTCCCGCCCCAACACGTCGCGAAGTCGTTTCGCCGTGGCGTCATCGAGTGCGGGCAATTCAATTTCCGCTTTCCCGCCTTCGCCGCGTTTTGGTGCGGCAGGCCGCTTTCCTCTTTCCGCTTTGTCGGTCAGCTCCGCGTCGTCCACAATCCTCCAGCTCAAATCCGGCAATTCGCCCGCCGTCGCGCCCGCGATGACGCCTTGTTGCGCAAACCACAGACCGAGCCAGTCGGCGAAACTTTTTGCCCCAAGAATTGCGCTCGGCGTGACTGTGGCGGGTTTCGTCCAATGTTCGTCCCATTTTTTTTGCGTGATGCCGCCGCTCAAGATCAGCGTGTCGCGGGCGCGGGTCATGGCGACGTAAAGCAGGCGTAACTCCTCGCCGCGCAGCTCGTGGCGCTGATGCCGCTGCGCGAGCCAGTGCGGCAGGCTCGGATAACGCCCGCCGGTTTGCGGCGGCTGAATGCGTGAGCACAATCCGAATTGCCCGTCCAAAATGATTTCATCGCGGAGGTCCTGCTCGTTGAAAGTTTTTGCGAGATCAGCAACGACGACGACAGGGAATTCCAACCCTTTGCTCTGGTGAATGCTCATCAGCCGCACGGCATTTTCGCCCGCGACCAGCGCGACCTCCGGTTCGGCCCCGGCTTCGCGCTGCGCCTCGATGAATTTCAAAAACCGGAACAGCCCCTGCCGCTGAAACTGGTCGAACCGCTGCGCCAGATTGAGAAATTGTTCAACATTCGCCCGCCGCTGCGCGCCGCACGGGCGCGATTGCAGCCAGTCGGCGTAATGCGTTTCCGCCAGCACCTCCTCGAGGCATTGCGACAGCGAAACCTGCCGCGCCAGTTTCCGCCAACGCGAAAACCGTTCGAGAAATCCTTCAATTTTCCGGCGGAGTTCATTTCGCGTCCCGCACTCCGCATTCCGCGCTTGATTGAGCGCGAACCAGAAATGTCCGCCGGTCGCGAGCCGGATTTCCGCCAGTTCGGCGAGCGAGCAACCGACGAGCGGCGAGCGCAAAACCGCGATGCCGGGAACGTCCTGTAGTGGATTGTCGAGCAGTTGCAACAGGCTCAACAAATCCAGAACCTCGCTGGTATCGTAAAATCCGCCGCGCGCGACTACCAGCTTCAGGCCCGCCCGCTCGAATTCCTTTGCGAAAACTTCCGACTTGCCTGACGGCGAACGCAGAAGCACCACCATGTCGCGCCACTCGGCGTCGCGAAGGATTTTTTGCTTATTATCAAAAATTTTGTGGCCAGATTTCCCCAGCTTTTTCAAGTGCAGCGCAATCAATCGCGCCTCCTTTGCCGATTCTTCCAAGTCGGCCAAATCTCCGTTTTCGGCGTCTGAAATCTCGCTGGGACTCTTTTTCAGCCGCAAAAGTAATTCGGTTCGAGGTGACAAATCTTTTGCCACGCTGAAATCAGCGCGCTGTTCCGGCAAGCCGAATTTTAATTTCGACTCGTTGTCGTAATTCACACCGCCGATTTCTTCGCGCATGAGCGGTTCGAAAACTGAATTGACGAAATTCAAAAGCGATTCGCGGCTGCGGAAATTTTCGGCGAGAGGAATTGTCCGCCCGTTTTTGCCGCGCCAGATTTTGGCGTAGTCGCGAAAGATTTTCGGATCGGCGAGGCGGAAACGGTAGATGCTCTGCTTCACGTCGCCGACGAGAAAGCGGTTTGCCTCTGTGCCATCGCGGCTCAACGCCCGGATGATTTTGTCCTGCGCGGCGTTGATGTCCTGATATTCGTCCACGAAAACGAAGCGCAGTTTCTCGCGCCAGCGTTGAGCCGTCGGTGTTGGTTTGTCTGCCTCAAAATTCCAGAGTAGTTTCAGCGCAAACTGTTCCAAATCGTGAAAATCCAAGACGCCGTCGTCCCGTTTGCGTGTGGCAAAGCGCGCGGCAAAGTTTTGCGCCAGCCGCAACAATGCTGTCATCTGGCCGCGGACCCAGTTCCAATCCTCGGCCAGCGGATCGTTTCCATTCTTCACCAACGCGAGCGTGAGGAGAAATTTCGCCTCATCGAACAAATCCTTCAGCGGTTTGCGGAGAATGGTTTTGCGTTTCGCCGGCCAGTTGCCGTGGGTGGAAATGATTTGCTCCAGAATTTCGGCAGCGGCCTTGCGCGAAAAACCCTTCGTCGATCGCTGGAGAATGTCCGTCAATTCAGCGGCTTTCTCGTTGCCCGCTTTGAGGTTTTCTAAAACGGGCAGCCATTCGTCGCGCCAGTTCCGGATCGCATCAATCAGCCAGCTTTGCCACTCGGCGGGTTCTTTGGCGGAGAATTTTCCGATTTGTTCCGCGAGCCAGCCTTCGGCATCGGGCCGCGTCTGCGCGTAGTGATGCAGGCGCAAAACAAGCGAACGGATTTTTTCGTCGCGCGCGCCGCCGTAAGTTTGAATCAGACCTTGAACCGACGCGGCGAATTCGTCCCGGCCCTCGTATTGCTCCTGCAACGCCTCCTCGAGCGTCTCGTCGGCCAGCAGCCGCGCTTCGCCCTCGGCAAGCACGGTGGGTTGCGGGTCGAGGCCCAGCTCGTAGAAATGTTCACGCACGAGCTTGAAACAAAAACCGTGGAGCGTGCCGATGTGCGCGGCGTCGAACAGCGCAAGCTGCTCGGCAAAAAAGGAATCGCCGGGGCTTTCCCGCGATTTTTCCTCCAGCACCCGGCGGAGGCGCTGCTTCATTTCGGCGGCGGCGGCTTCGGTGAAGGTGACGACAAGGATTTCGTCGAGCGTGGCGCGTTCGTTGCCGATGCAATCGAGGCAGCGTTCGACGAGCGTGTGCGTCTTGCCGGTGCCCGCGCCGGCCATGACAAGCACATTGCCGCGCGCGGCCACGGCTTGCTGCTGCGCGGGCGTCAGAGAATTTTTGGCCTGCGGCGACGGTTCCATTTCGTGCGATGAAATTGAGTTGCAATCGTAAATCGTAAATCGTAAATCGTAAATCACCATGTCAGAAGGTTTCCGGCTTAAAGACCAGCCCGCGAGCGAGCGTCCGCGCGAACGGCTGGCGGCCAAAGGCCCGGGTGCGCTCAAGGACGCCGAGCTTATCGCGATTTTGTTGCGCACCGGCTTGCAGGGCGCAAACGCCGTCGAAGTCGGCGCGCAGTTGCTCAAAAAATTCGGTTCGTTGCAGGCATTGGCGCGCGCGTCGGTGGAAGATTTGTGCAAGGTCAAGGGCATCGGGCGCGACAAGGCGGTGACGCTGATGGCGGCGTTTGCGCTCGCGCACAAGATGGCGGAGGAATTGCAGGACGAATCGCCCGTGCTGGACAACCCTGAAAACGTCGTTGCCCTGCTGCGCGCGAAAAATCTGGTAAAGAATGTCGAGACGTTGCAGGTGCTTCTGCTCAACACGCGACGGCGGTTGATTCGCGTTGCGGAGGACATCACCGAAGGAACGATTGACACGCTGCTGGTGCATCCGCGCGAGGTGTTCAAGTCGGCGATCGCCGTCAACGCCGCCGCCGTCGTGCTCGCGCACAATCATCCGAGCGGCGACCCGACGCCGAGCGAGGCCGACATCAAGGTAACGCGCGATTTGATCCGCGCCGGGCAGCTTTTAAAGATTGACGTGCTTGACCACGTCATCATCGGCCGCGCAACGCCGGAACGGCAGAAGGATTACGTCTCGCTGCGCGAACTGGGATATTTTTACGCGTGAGACGGTTCAATTGCCCATCTGCCCGCGTGTCACACCAAGCTGATTGAACAATTTCAATTCGCGCCAGAGTTGTGTGCCGGAAATTTCGCCGCGCAACAGCTGGCGGTATTTTGAAATCGTCCGCGCGACCTGCTCCGGCGTTTCGTTGAGGAATTCCACCCGGAAATGCCGCACGCCGAGTTCAATCATGCGCGAGACATACTCCGCGCCGGTCTGCGCCAGCGCGTTGAACACGGTGTTGCGGCAGCCGACGTCCGCCTTGAGCGGATGCTCAGCGCCCACGCGGTCGCGAAGCCGCACGTCGTGCCGGTCGCATGGACGCCCGCAGTCGCGGAAATCTTTGCCGCTGGAAAGAAACGCGCAGAACACGCAGTGTTCCATGTGAAACATCGGCATATGCTGGTGAATTGTCACTTCGAACCATTCCGGCGGCGCGGCGCGAAGCAACGCCTCAAGCTGCAGAAAATTCAGGTCGTAGCTCGCCGTCACGCGCTCCAAGCCGAATTGGTTTTTGAAATAATCCGCGGAAATACGGTTGGCGATGTTCAACGAGTAATCGCCCACCCGCCGGTCGTTGGCGAAAAATTTCAGATGATCGTAGTTCCGAACCAGATAGCCGTCGGCGTTGCAGGAGCGAACTTGTTCGAGTGTCCATTCCTCGCCCATTTTGAAAATACGCGGCGGAGCGACCCAAATGCTTGGTTGAGAGTTGAGGGTTGAGGGTTGAGAGACGGAACAGGCGTGCGCGGTATGAAAAGTCGTCACGGCTTCGCGGTATTTCTTCGGGTCTTCAAATTCGCAATAAACCGTCTCCACGCTGCATTTCAGCGCGGCCTCGAGTTGCGCAAGATTGCGGACGAGGACAATTAAGTGCGGAATGTTGAGTGCGGAGCGCGGAATTCCCTGTGATGATCGTTTGGTTGAAACTCCGCAACCCGCACTCTGCAATCCGCATTCGTTCAACTGCCACCGCTTTGGCTGCGCACGAAGCTTTTCCAGCTCAACGACAATTTCTCGGCGAAGGCGGTTCAACTCACTGACCGGCAACAAAACATCGCCCGCCAGAAGATTTTTCAGTTCGCCGATCCGGAACGGCGTGCCGCCGAGCCGGCCAAGCTGCTGGCGCAATTTCTCATACGTGAGCGGCAGCTTTTCGGCTTTCGCCAGCGGCATCGTAGATTCGACTTTGGCCACGTCTCCCAATTCATCGCGCGCGATAAGCGTGAGCGGTTTGCCGGCGCAGCCGTGGACTTCGATTTCGATTGGCCGCGGAAATTTCGGCACATCGCCTGCGAAACTCCGGCGCAGGCGCTTGTCGAGTTCGGGGTCGCTCGTCTTCCACAATTTGTCGCCAATGTGGATGCGGGAGAAATCAATGTCGCCGCGGCCGAAACGCAATTTAACGAGTTGCCCTTTTCCGCTTTTGGCCTTCAGCTTTTCGATTTCGTAAATTCTTCCGCCTTCCTCTTTTTCCTCCGGATGACCGGCGTCGAAGACCACGCCGTCGCCGGGTTTGAGCGGGCCTTCGAGTTCCAACACGACCGCGTCGCGCAAAATTTTGGCGACTTCGCCTAGGAACACACCGCGCTTTTTACCGAACCGCGCGTGGACCAATTTTTGATTGTCAGTGCCGCCGAACCAGCCGGTGAACAGCCCGCGGGAGAAGGCCATCTCCATTTCGTAACGCGGAGTTGTGGCAGGCGGCGATTCACAATCTTCAACTCCGCATTCCGCATTCCGCGTTCCGCACTTGTCGAGCGCCGAGCGGTAAATCCGCGTGATGTTCGCCACATATTCCGGCGACTTGAGCCGGCCCTCGATTTTCAGGGACGCGACGCCGGCTCGAATCAAATCCGGCAGCACTTCCAACCCGGTCAAATCCTGCGGACTCAACAGATATTTTCGATCACCGAGCGGAACTTGTTTGCCGTCAGAAATCAAATCGTAAGGCATCCGGCATGCCTGTGCACATTCGCCGCGGTTGGCCGAGCGCCCGCCGAGCGCCTCACTCGTAAGGCATTGGCCGGAGTAGGCGACGCAAAGAGCACCGTGGACGAAAACTTCCAAGGGCAGTGCCGGGTGACGGGTAACAAGTGGCGAGACGGCTTCGCCAGCAGCGCGAATTTTCTCAATTTCTGATATGGAACATTCGCGTGCGAGCACCACGAGATCGCAGCCAAGTTCGCGGGCAAACTCAATCCCCGCCGCGCTCGTGATGGTCATCTGTGTCGAGGCGTGAATCAGAAAATCCGGCGATAGTTCGCGGATCATCCGGCACATGCCAACGTCCTGCACAATCACCGCGTCCGCGCCGGTGCAGAAATTCCATCAGCTTTG
>Ga0265338_10006551_pt1 | contig 14797 bp, 8 predicted proteins | sample 42126metaG_FD_193579 | JGI IMG/M metagenome (GOLD analysis project Ga0265338, IMG submission 193579) | Rhizosphere microbial communities from Carex aquatilis grown in University of Washington, Seatle, WA, United States - 4-21-26 metaG | ecosystem: Host-associated > Plants > Roots > Rhizosphere >... | reverse complement strand
CCAACGTGGTCAGCTCAATCCAAAACGAAGTTTCGTCGGCTTCTTCCAGCACCGTCGTAATTTTGTTGATGAAGTCGGCACGCGATTTCCCGCGCAATGCGGCGCGATAATTCGACGCGATCGAGCAGGCGCTCCTGGCAACTTGGTTGGCTATCGTTCTTCCGGACGGTTTGGTCGGCAATGCGTCCGCAAGTTTAAGCACGCGAACGGCGAATTGCATGGTTCTCGCTTTGAGTTCGGCAGCGTTCATGCACCAAAGAATCTGCCGATTTTGAAAAATCATCAATCATCAATCGTAAATCATAAATCCCCTGTTAGTAGGGCCAGTCGCAAAAAATCTCCACCACGCTCAGCACGCCGCCACCCCAGTAGCGACTGGGCGCAAAGGTGAACACCCGCCGCGTCCGCTCGTAAACGAGCTTGACGGGATGCTCGGGAATGTTGGGATCGTACGCCTCGAATTCCATGGTTTGCTTCGACTCCGTCAGTCCATACAGCACGATGCCATGATTGATGGTGATGCGTGGAAAGCGGAACAGATGCACCAAACTCAAACCGCGTTGGGGCAGCGATTGTTTCAGCTTATTCGCTATTTTTTCCCGGTGCCAGGGCATGACCGGAAAAATCATTCGCCAGTGACTCCGCAAAAAATACGATTGCCACGGGCCGCCCAATTCCGCCTTGAGCAGCGGTTCGTGCGCCCGGCTGAATGAACGCAATCCGTCGTAGCCGGGAACCACCACCCGTTCGGATTCCGCACACGCCCGGCGCGGATTGCGGGAAACAATTTTACGAATGATCTGCCGATAAGCTTCCGGTTCCACCGTCGGCAGTTCCGGCGCAAAGCGGGCGTGATAAAAAAACTGCCGCGTGGAGCGCACCATCACGAAGCACCGATGATAATAAGTCGGTGGCGGGTTGGAGCGGAAGGTGGTCATCGCCCCGGTCACCGGATCAAAATGGTATCGCCACACCAGTTCGTGGGGAAATACGAACGTGTCGCGTTCAAATTGGAAAGTACGGACGAATTGCTCGGTCGGCGCCAACATTTTCCAAGACACTAACTGTCACAATTTGGAAAAGCCAGACGCGAAGCGTTTGGATTGCGACGCGTTCACCGCCGCTTTTCCCAGCGCCGTAGGCGCGGCATATTTGTAGAACCACGCTTACTGCCTTCGCGTCTCTTCGCGCGATAAAGAATCCCAGGAGTGCGATGTCCCGGTTGCCTGTTATCTCATGCCCGCCAGGGTGAGTTCCGCGGACAGCACCTTCGTGTCCGCAATGAAGGCGGAAACCGCGGCTTGAATCAAATAATCCAAACGGCCGGTGATGACGGCCTCAATGCGCAGGGTGTCGCCGGGTTTGGCCGAGCCGAGGATTTTGACGGCACGCAGTGCGGACAGTTTCATCCGGGGCCAGGTGGGATTGGCCGGGTCCTCCTGCGCCACCATGCCGGCCACTTGCGCGCCGGCCTCCACCAGCAGCACGCCGGGCAGAATCGGTTCGCCGGGCAGATGGCCGCGCAGATAAAATTCATCGCCGCGGACCCGGTATTCGCCCACGCCTTCCTTGCCCGGCGTCAGGCTGACCATCCGGTCCACGAACCGGAATTCCGGTCCGTGCGGCAGCGATTTCATGGCCAGTTGCAGGATTTCAGGCGAGGCGCTCATTGTTTCAACGGTTCAACCACGGTGTAGTCCGGCGGCAGTTTGGCTTCGAACTGTGCCGGGTCAATCGGCTGGTTCAAGACCACGTTGGTAAAATCGTTCCGCAAGCTTGAGCCATCGGCGAATTTCATCTCGGTGGCGGCGATCGTGAAATCGTTCGTGCGAAATCCGATCAGGATTTCACTGATGAATTTACGGGCGGAATCACTCCGGGGTTGGAGCGTCATTTGCAGCATCGCGTTCGTTTCCAGCGCCGACAACAGGCGAAAGTTTTTTTCCATGGTTGCCCGGTCGCGGGGCAGGGTGGCGTCCAGCAGGGCCAGGGCGTCCTTGATCGGGCCGGTCGGCACGGCGCCGAGCGGATATTTTTCCGCCTGTTTGAGCCGGGGATAGATGATGAGCAATTGGTCCGGCTGGCGGAGCACAATGGTCTGCACCGGCTGGCCCAGTTCCCAGCGGAACTCGCGCGGCGTCACCCAGACCTTGCCGGTGGACACCAGCGGTTGGTTCAATACTTTGAGCTGACGCGTCTGAATGAAGTCGGCGGACCAGCTGTGCAGATTGGTCTGCACCTCGAACCATTTGTTGAATGACGCGTCGTAATTTTCGGCATGCAAGACGGTTGTTGCCGGCAAAAAAAGGAAACAACACAATAGCACTTTCAGAATTGGAAAACATTCAACATTCAACGCTTCACGCTGCATGCATTCCTTCAACCTTGAGCGTTGAGTTTTGAGCGTTGAATGTTTCCGGAAAAACCAGATCAGCCTTATTTCGGCCAGATGGGAGTGAATTGATACCATTGATCAATATCCTTGCGAATTTCCGGCTCGAATGCACGCAGGATTTGCTGCGTCAATTCCCGGCGGGCCTCGCGATGGCCCAGCGCCTTGCGGTCGTAGGTGAACTCCGGCAGCACTTTAACGGCGTAACCTTTCGGCCGGCGAACGATCGTGACGCCAATCAGCGCGCAGCCCGACGCCCGCGCCAGTTCCGCCGCCGCCAAAGATGCTTCAAACGGGTGGCCGAAAAATTTTATCGGGACGCCAGCCTTTTCCGGCGGCCGGTCCAGCGATATTGCCAGGTCGGCGCCGGCCTGAAGTTGTTTGATGACTTCCACGAAAGCAAAATCGTCCTGGCCGATGACCAGGGTCTCGACGCCGCAACGCCGCCGCGCCTCGATGCGCAGGCCGGTCAGGCCGTCGTCAGGTTCGGCTTGCGTGAGGATCGTCAGCCGGATGCCCAGTTGCGTCAGCAACAGACCGCCATGCTCCCAATTACCAAGGTGCAGCGTGATGAAGAGCGTGCCGTGTCCGCGTTGTTGGGCAGTGCGGATGATTTCCAGTTCGTCCAGATTGGTCAGCCAGTTTTGCACCGGCACGCCGCTCTCGACGCGCCATAAATCCACCATCTTCGCGGCAAATTTCCGATGGAGCCGGTGGGCGGCCTTTTCCGCTGCCATACGGTCGCCGGCGAACAAAGGCAGAAAGTTTTGCACCACCACTGCGCAGCGCTGCCGTTGGAACCGCCAATAAAATTCGGCCGCAATCATGGCGAACCCTTTCACCAATCCGACCGGCAGGATTCGCACAATGACCAGTCCCAGCCGCCACAAACCGGCGCGATAGAAAGAAAAAGGGTTGAGGGTTGAGGGCGTAAAGCCCCGTGGGGGCCACGCCCCTTTACGGGGTTGAGGGTTGAGAGATTCATTCCCGCTGATTTCAGACTTTGGACCCTGGACTTTGGACTTTGGACTCAACAGTCTCCACCACGTTGGCAGCAGGAAAACCGAAATCAGCATGTTGGCGCCGATGCCTACCGCGCACACCTTGCCCAGGCTGGCCATGCCAGGATTGCTGGACAGTCCCAGCGATCCGAAACCGGCCACGGCTGTGCCGCCGCACAACATCAACGCCCGCCCGACGGAACGCCGGACCGCGCCGAGATCGCCGCCATGGCGACGCAACGCCAGTTGGATGAACAGGGTATAGTCCACGCCCGTACCGAGCATCAGCGGCAGGGCCATCAGGTTCATCAGGTTCCAGGTCCAGCCACTTATCGCCATGATGGCGAGCAGGCACAGTCCGCTCAGGGACAACACCGCCACGCCCAGCAGGATTTCCGTGGTCCGGCGGAAGGCGAACCAGAGCGAGAGCAACACCAGCACCACCATCGGCGTTACCACCTCCCACATTCTGGATTGCACCCGCTTCAAGGTCGCGCCCCCCAGCAATTCCCAACTGGAAAGCAACGCGCCGTTCCTGGATAACTGCGAGGACAGGTCAGCCAGCGCCGCTGGCTCGACCCGGTTCGTCGCGGAATAAACCAGGCCCATGACCAGCCATTCGTCCGGCGTCCGGGTAATGAACCGTTTCAATAACCACTGACTGAGGTGATTGGTCGGCCAGAACACGTTCGTATCGGCGCCGGCGCGTGCCCATGCCCGCACCAATTCCTCCGTCAGGACCAGCGCGTTGGTGTTGAAATCTTCGCCCGACGCCGCGTCACGCAGCAACGAACCTTTCGTTCCCAGAGCGGTTGCCGTTGCGCGGTTGACTGCCTGAAATTCAACCCGCGGCCACAGTGTAGTCGGCAGCAGATAACGGCCGATAACATGGTTTGAAACCGCGCCATCCAAAAATGCATCGGCTTGGGTGAGACGTTGATAAACCTCAGGTTCGTCCTTGCCGGAAATGATGACCCAAAGCGGCTGTGGCGGCAGACCCAGTTCCGATGTGATTTCGTCCAGCGTCGTCTGCGCCGCGCCGTGCTGCGGCTGCAGGGCGTTGCCGGTCCGGTCCAAGCCCGGCTGGCGGAAACACAACACCGCGCTGGCACCGAGCAGAATCAAACCGGTCAGCAAGAGCGCGGAGCGTGGACGGAATTTTTCCACTGACGCGACCGGAGCGCCGAGGACCGTCTCGGCTCGAACTTGGGATGTGACAGGTACAGGCCGAGTCGGTGCTCGGCGTTCCGGCTCTTGCGGCGCGACGAAATAGTTCCACCAACGGAATGGCGGTTGGTCCGGACGCGGCTTCCGTCGTTCGGGAAACAGCGGCGGCAGGTAAATCATTACCATGACCAGGGCCGACAGGGCGATGCCGATGGCCACCAGCGTGCCGAGCTGTCCCAGGCCGGGCAATCCGCCCAGGTTCAACACCAGAAACGCGCTCATCGTGGTGATGGCTGCCCACAAAATGCTCGGCGCAATCGCGCGGCGGATTTCCGGCACGGTCATTTGCGGATGCGCGAGCGCTTCCTGGTAATGCACCACGGCATAATCCACGGCCAATCCCAGCAGCACGGCGGCGAAGCCCAGGCTCACCACGCTCACCGTTCCCAGCACCAGCCCGCCCAGCGCCAGCGTCGCGCCCAAAATCAGCATCAACAGCGCCAGCAACCACAACATCGGCCGCCAGCGCCGGTGCGTCAGCCAGAAGAGCAGGGCAATGACGGTGGAAGTGATGCCCACCGAATGGCTCATGTCCCTTTGCATGCTCGTGGCGATTTCCTCTACAAACACCGGACGCCCGGTGTAACGCACCACGACGCCTTGCCATGAATCATTCGTACCGCCGCCAGGTTTTGGACTGCGCCAGTCCTCTGGCGCTTTTTTATTGGTGGCGGAAACGAAAGCGGCAGAGGGCTGCCGCACTCCAAGACGCTGCCGCGCCTGCAAATCATCCACCACGGCATGGATGGATTTCAACCAGCTCTCACACGAACGGTAACTGCCCAGGTCCACGGCAGATTCCACGTACAAGAGGCGAAATCTTCCGTCGGGCGAGGCGAACATCTGCTGGCTCTGGCCGCTGGAAAAGCTGGCCAGATTGGTCAGCGCCGGCATCGTCAGCAAATCGAACGGATCGAACTCGCGCCGGGCCAGGTCCATCGGCGACATGGACGTGGCCAGCGCCTCCCTGGTTTGCTCCAGGACGGACTTGAGTTGGGCGGGAGCGAGCCGATTCGTCAGTGACCCGAACGATTCTGGCGGTTGATTGAACCATAGCCAGCCGAGCAGTTCGCCCAGTTGCTCCGGATGTTCCATCCACGGCGCCTGCCAGGTCACTTCCGAGACCAGGTTGGTTTGTTGCCGCAAACGGTCGGCCAGCGCGCCCGCCATTTGTTCCGCCTGTCCGGCATCCGGCGCGCGGAGGGTGATAATCAGTTCGCGCGCGTTGGCAAAATGCTGCTGGTAAAGTTTCAGGCCCTGGACCGTCGGTTCGTCCGGCGGCAACAGGTTGAGGATGTCCACGTCGAAACGCAACCGCCACACCCCGAGGCAGACTGCCACCGCGAGCAATACCCACCACCAGCGTTTCAGGAATGAACTCACGGTGACTTCAGTAACATTGGAACGCCGAGCACCGTCTCGGCGCAATGGAAAATCCATATCCTCACGCCGAGGCGGTGCTCGGCGTTCCAAATGCAGGTTTGATAAATTTTGCAGAGGTTTCTCACGGTGAAAGATAACCTTCCACGATTTCTCCCGTGCCGATGTTTTCCAGCCGCCAACTGCCGTCCGGGTTGCGGTTAAAGTGAAACGTCAGGGGAAGCGGTTTCCCGGCCAGGGCCGCGGGCAGATAAAGCCAGGCGAACCGGGTAGGTGCCAGTCCGTGCCCGGAGAAACTGTACTGCTGCTGGGGAAACCGGATGAACCAGCGGGTGGGAGTGATTTGCGCGAACATCATGGACAGCGGCGTCTTGTCGAACTGAATCAGCGCGCGCCCGTCCGCGTTGGTGGCCAGCACGAGGTCGCCACCGAATTCCGGCAGGCCTTGTTTCGGCCGCCAGAGCGCCTGGCCTTGTTGGAGGTGCCAGCCGGGGCCGGAAGCCGTGAAGAGACTTTGGGTCGTTGTCTGGCAACCGCACAAAAGCGTGAGCATGGCCAGCCAGGCTGACCAGAGGAAAAGGCGAGGCAAATGAACTTCGGATGACCGCATGCAACCGGGCTATTGTTGCGGAAGCCCGATGCTTGTCAACGCTTCAAGGCATTTCTCCAATTTTCTGCTCGTTTCCGCCGAAATTCCACAGGGAATTGAATGGTTATTTGAACAGCCGAATTTTTCAGAGTTTTTACACCGCTAGCGGGTCGTTGTCACACTTGTTACGCTCGAATACCCGCTCAAATTGCCCGCCGCATCCGTCGCCTGCACCCGGTAATTGTAACGGGTTCGAGACGACAATCCCGTGTCGCTGTAATTCGCCCCGGTCGGTGTTGCCACCTGAACAAAACTCGTCGAACCAATTCCCTGGCTGCGCTGCATCAGATAACCGGTCACTCCCACATTGTCGGTTGAAGCCGTCCAACTCAAATTAATCTGGCTGCTGCTCACCGCGCTGGCCGTCAGGTTCGCCGGCGCCGTCGGCGGCTGCGTGTCGTTGGTCGCACCGACCGCACTGATCGGCGTATTCATGTCGGTCTGAACCTGCGCCGCCGTCAACGCCACGTTGTAAATGCGCACCTCGTCAATGGTTCCCTGGAAGAACTGACCGTAAAAACTGTCACCGCCGATTTGCAGCGGGTTGGTCGAGGATGCCATCGCCCCGGTCTGCGCCTGGCTCGACACCTGCGTTCCGTTCACATACAACCGCGTCGTCGTCCCGTCGTACGTTGCCGCCAGATGCGTCCAGGAGTTCACCGCCAATGCGGTCGTCCCATAAAGCGGGCTGCTGGCGAACGTGCCCCCCGTCGCCGGCCGGCCGCTCGCCGTGGACGTCCCCTCCAGGTAATAATTGTCGTTGGCCTTGAAGATCACGTCCCGCCAGGCGCTGCTCACGGTCGAGGGGTTCACCCACGCTTCCAACGTCATCGCCGTGCTCAGTTGCAACGTCGTCGCGTTGTTGATCGTCACCAGTGCGCTCGTGCCGTTGAACCCCAGCGCGTTGCCATACTTGCCCGAAGTCGTCCAAGCCGCGCTGCTGATCGTTCCATTGTTTCCGTTCCCCGAGGCGTCCGTCACCGTCGTCCCGGTCCCTTCATTAAATCCATACGCCGCCACCAGCCCGCTGGGTGCCGACGGCGTCGTTGCGCTTACCACGCTCGAATAGCCACTCAAATTGCCGGCCGCGTCGGTCGCCTGCACCTGGTAATTGCAGGTCGTCCCGGCCGTCAGACTCGTGTCGCTGTAACTCGTCCCGGTCGGAGCCGCCAGCTGGGTGAAATTCGTCGAACCAACTCCCTGGCTGCGTTGCAGCAAATAACCGGTTACTCCAACGGTGTCGGTTGAAGCCGTCCAACTCAAATTGATCTGGCTGCTGTTGACCGCTGTCGCTGTCAGTCCCGATGGTGCCGAGGGCGTCGTCGTGTCCGAAACCAGCGTCGTCACGCTAGCTACGCTCGAATATCCGCTCAAATTGCCGGCCGCGTCAGTCGCCTGCACCTGGTAATTGTAGGTCGTCGCCGCCGTCAGACTCGTGTCGCTGTAATTCGTCCCGGTCGGAGTCGCCATCTGCACGAAATTCGTCGAACCCGCCCCTTGACTGCGTTGTACCAGATAACCGGTCACGCCCACATTGTCGGTTGAAGCCGTCCAACTCAAATTAATCTGGCTGCTGCTCACCGCGCTGGCCACCAGGTTTGTCGGTACCGTCGGCGCTTGCGTACCAGAAGTCGCGCTGATCGGCGTATTCATGTCGGTCTGAACCTGCGCCGCCGTCAACGCCACGTTGTAAATGCGCACCTCGTCAATGGTTCCCTGGAAGAACTGACCGTAAAAACTGTCACCGCCGATTTGCAGCGGGTTGGTCGAGGATGCCATCGCCCCGGTCTGCGCCTGGCTCGACACCTGCGTTCCGTTCACATACAACCGCGTCGTCGTCCCGTCGTACGTTGCCGCCAGATGCGTCCAGGAGTTCACCGCCAATGCGGTCGTCCCATAAAGCGGGCTGCTGGCGAACGTGCCCCCCGTCGCCGGCCGGCCGCTCGCCGTGGACGTCCCCTCCAGGTAATAATTGTCGTTGGCCTTGAAGATCACGTCCCGCCAGGCGCTGCTCACGGTCGAGGGGTTCACCCACGCTTCCAACGTCATCGCCGTGCTCAGTTGCAACGTCGTCGCGTTGTTGATCGTCACCAGTGCGCTCGTGCCGTTGAACCCCAGCGCGTTGCCATACTTGCCCGAAGTCGTCCAAGCCGCGCTGCTGATCGTTCCATTGTTTCCGTTCCCCGAGGCGTCCGTCACCGTCGTCCCGGTCCCTTCATTAAATCCATACGCCGCCACCAGCCCGCTGGGTGCCGACGGCGTCGTTGCGCTTACCACGCTCGAATAGCCACTCAAATTGCCGGCCGCGTCGGTCGCCTGCACCTGGTAATTGCAGGTCGTCCCGGCCGTCAGACTCGTGTCGCTGTAACTCGTCCCGGTCGGAGCCGCCAGCTGGGTGAAATTCGTCGAACCAACTCCCTGGCTGCGTTGCAGCAAATAACCGGTTACTCCAACGGTGTCGGTTGAAGCCGTCCAACTCAAATTGATCTGGCTGCTGTTGACCACTGTCGCTGTGAGTCCCGATGGTGCCGAGGGCGTCGTCGTGTCAGGAGTAGTAATTAAAATTGCAAAATTTTTAGTTGCCCACGCATTGGTTGAATCCAAAACCTGCACCATCAGGGTGAAGACACCAGTTATGGTTGGCAAGCCAGACAACACGCCATTTGCGGAAAATGACAAATCGGGCGGAATCGGTGGCGAGCTTGAGGTAAGTGACCAGGAATATGGTGGAGAACCGCCAAACGCCTGGATTTGACAGGAATAAGTCACACCCATCGTTGCTGAAGGCAGTGAACCGGTTGCAATTTGTAATGGGTTGGCAACGGTCTCCAACACGAGCACCCAGTCGGGGTTGCCAGCGCTGTTGTTGCCCGGTGGCGTGAAGTTTTGAGTACCGGTGTTTGAAAATGGCGACCCGGCAATGGCCTTGAACGTGTTGGCGCTCGGGTCGAACCAGCGGGCGGTGATGCCATTCTGCAGCTTGGTCATGGCGACGGTAATCGTCCCGCCTTGCGGCAGGTAGGCCATGCCCAGCGAGCCGTCCGGCGTCAACGCAGCCGTCACATAGTTGTTCCCGGTAAAGAGAAAGTTATTGCCAACACCCGAACCGTTTCCAGAAACACCGTTCATAAAACTGCCGTATCCGCCAGTCACGAAGGCGTGAGTTTGATCGGGCACCAGATTGTACCACGCCCGTGAACCAAACAGATTCTTCATGTAGCCGAGCTGAACGACTCCTGGTGTATCAAGCTGGCTCTGCCACCCGGATGAGAATCTCACACTATAGAGATTACCGTAAATCTGACCGCTCGCACCGGAGAGCATGGTCCAGTATTCCTGCATACGCAGATTGCGCGTCGACCCGCCGTCCGTGCCGCTGTTATCCTCGAATTCATAGTTGGCTTCCACCATGAAGGTCGGGATGGCACTCGACTGGTTGTAGGCGTGCAGAACTTCGGCGTAGGTCGGAGCATAGGTGTAGGCGCCGTTGAGGCCGATTAGAGGCGCCCAGTTCGGGTCATCCAACGAACTGCTCAGAAAGTAACCCAATTCTGAGGTCTGCAGATGATTCGTGTCCCTGTCCCTGATGCCTGACGCCACCGCCAGCACCACCGTATCGTTGGCCGGGGTGCTCCAGTCCTGAAAATCATTCCCGCTGCACCAGATAATGTTCGGGAAGTTTTTGTAACGATTGCCCAGATATTGGCCGTAGGCCCGGCAATTTGCCGTACCGTTGGCCAGCATGGTGTTCAGCCAGCCACCAGTCTCGATGGGGTCAAGCATGACCACAATCCCATTCGTTGCCGCCAGGTTGATGACCTGATCCAGAAATGCGAAATAGGCCTCATTGGGCGCGGTCAAATCGTAAGAACCCCCGGACAGAGTTTTGGTAAACGGCAATGTCCCGTTTAACAGGCTGGCATTAGCCGGGCCATAGGTATAGGTGGTGCATATCGCGTCCATCAGCACCGTGTTGAACCCGTTGGTGGCGCGGTTGGCAAAATAAAACGCAGCATTCGCTGCCGACAGATTCACCATGAGGGACTGTGGCGAATCGCCGACCATTAAAAATGGAACGTCGTTCTGATCCACCAGAATGCGCGGATTGCTGCCGCTGACCTTGACCGGATAAACTGGACTTGCTCCAGCAGGAAGCAACTCGAGTAGCAGCATCCCAATGACAATAATACGCAGTTGGTTCATAATCACCCTGTGAGCGTATTATGTATAACAGCCGGTACGCTATGGGGTGTTCACCCCTTGTACCCACTCTGGTAAATCTCTGATATGGCATTGAGGGTTGTGGGTGGTGTGTCAGTTTGAATTGACCGTTCTTCAGCGCAAAATCAACCGTACCGGAAAGTCCCCCCGAATTCGTCAGGGACGGTAATCATTCCGCGCGCGAGCCCCGGGGCCGGAAGCCGTGAACAGACTTTGGGTCGTCGTCTGGCAACCGCAAAAAAGCATGAGCACGGCCAGCACAGCTGACCAGAGGAAAAGGCGAGGCGAATGACCTTCGAATGACCGCATGTGCAACCGGGCTATTGTTACGGAAACCCCACGGTTGTCAACGCTTCAAGGTACGGAGCGGATGCGCCAGAAATTGTTGGTGGCTTTGTTGGGAACGTTGGTGAGCAGGAGCACTCCGCCCGCGCCGGCAGGATTGGTGACCAGCGGCACCCAGTCAGCCGGTGACAGACTGAAGGAACGGTCCAGTTCGTAATTCGTGCCAGCCATGCCGATGTAGGACAAACCCACATTGCCCCCGCTCAAAAGCTGGACGGCGATTTGGTTATAACCCGGCGGACCAGCTACAATCAGCTCCGGAAGATTGGTTTTAAAGATAGTTGTGCCGTCACCCAACTGGCCAAAGTTGTTCCCTCCCATGCCCCATAGACTGCCGTCGTTCCTGACGAACAGGGTATGTTGTTCTCCGGCGCTTATCGTCTTGACGCCACCGGCCACAATCATTTCAGGAAGATTGGTATCGTTGTACGTGCCATCGCCCAACTGGCCCCAGTAATCGTTCCAACCCATGCCCCACAGACTGCCGTCGTTCTTCAGGAACAAGCTGTGCGCGGCTCCGGTGGCAATGGCTGTGACGTTGCTGGCCACAATCTGCTCGGGGCGGGAGGCGTCGATGTTGGTGCCGTCGCCCAACTGGCCGAGGCGGTTGTCGCCCATGCCCCACAGACTGCCGTCACCCTTCAGGAACAAGTTGTAAGACGCTCCTGATTCTGTGGCAATGGCCGTGACGTTGCTGGCCACGATTTGCTCGGGGAAGTTGATGGAGCTCTCAATGCCGCCGTCACCCAACCGGCCATTGCCATTGAAGCCCATGACCCAGAGACTGCCGTCGCTCTTGAGAAACAGGCTATGGACTTGCCCGGCGGCAATCGCCGTGACGTTGCTGGCCACGATTTGTTCGGGGCGATTAGTGTTGTAATTGCCGTTATCATTATTGGTGGTACCGTCGCCCAATTGGCCATAATAGTTGTCGCCCATGGCCCACAGACTGCCATCGCCTTTGAGAAATAGGCTGAAGTAGGCTCCGGCGGCAACGGCTGTGACGTTGCTGGCCACAATTAGCTCGGGGAGGTTGGTGTTGTTATAAGTGCCGTCACCCAACTGGCCATAGGCATTGTCACCCATGGCCCATAGACTGCCGTCACTCTTAATGAACAAGCTATGGTAATATCCTGCGGCAATGGCTGTGACGTTGCTGATTACAATCAGCTCAGGCAGGTTGGTGTTGTTGTAAGTGCCGTCGCCCAATTGACCGCAATTGTTGCCGAAAAGGTCTTTGTTGTCGCCCATGGCCCACAGGCTGCCATCGCTCTTGAGAAACAGGCTGTGGTTATATCCTGCGGCAATCTTGGTCACGGGTTGCGCTCCGCTGTTGAGCGCTTGCAGCAGTATTGCACCCAGCAGGCAAGCTTGAATCAGGTTTCGTTTGGTTTTCATGGTTTTCCTTCGAGTAACAACCTGCTACGGCACGGAGCGAATGCGCCAGAAATTGTTGGTGGCCTTGTTGGGCACGTTGGTGAGCAGGAGCACTCCGCCCGCGTCGGCAGGATTGGTGACCAGCGGCACCCAAGTGGCCGGTGACAGACTGAAGGAACGCTCAAGCACATAATTTGTTCCGGCCATGCCGATGTAGTGTAAACTCACATTGTTTCCGCTCACAAGCTGGACGGAGATTTGATTGAAACCCGCTGGACCAGCCACAATCAGTTCGGGAAGGTTGACTCCAAAGGGGGGATCAGGTGGGTTATAGTAAGTGCCGTCGCCCAACTCGCCATTATAGTCGTCGCCCATGGCCCAGAGACTACCGTCGCTCTTGAGAAACAGGCTGTGCTCACCTCCTGCGGCGATCGCCGTGACGTTGCCGGCCACGATCTCCTCAGGAAGGTTGGTTTCGTAGTTACCGCTATCAGTGGTACCATCGCTCAACTCACCATATCCGTTAAAACCCATAGCCCACAGACTACCGTTGCTCTTGAGAAACAGACTGTGCAATACCCCTGCGGCAATCGCCGTGACGTTGCTGGCCACAATCTCCTCGGGAAGGTTGGTGCTATTGTAAGTGCCGTCGCCTAACTGGCCATGTTGATTCAAACCCATGGCCCACAGACTGCCGTCGCTCTTGAGAAAAAGGCTGTGGCCGCCCCCGGCGGCAATCGCCGTGACGTTGCTGGCTACAATCTCCTCGGGAAGGTTGGTGGAGATGTTATATGCCCCAGTGCCATCACCCAACTGGCCATAGAAATTGTTGCCCATAGCCCACAGACTACCGTCACTCTTGAGAAAAAGGCTGAAACCTTGCCCAGCGGCAATCGCCGTGACGTCGCTGGCTACAATCTGCTCGGGATTGTTCGTGAGATCATCAATGCCGCCGTCACCCAATTGACCATGTTGGTTCAAACCCATGGCCCACAGGCTGCCGTCACTCTTGAGAAACAAGCTGTGGTAGTCCCCTCCGGCAATCGCTGTGACGTTGCTGGCCACAATCTGTTCGGGAACGTTGGTGTGGGAGTCGAGGTAATTAACGGTGGCGCCGTCGCCCAACGCGCCCCATGCGTTGTAACCCATACCCCACAGACTGCCATTACTCTTGAGAAGCAAGCTGTGGTCCCATCCTCCGGCAACCGCCGTGACGTTGCTAGCCACAATCATCTCGGGAAGATTGGTTTCGTAGATTCCACCATTAGTGGTGCCATCACCCAACTGGCCCCAACTGTTGTCGCCCATAGCCCAGAGACTGCCGTCGCCCTTGAGAAACAAGCTGTGGTGATATCCTGCGGCAATCTTGGTCACGGGTTGCGCTCCGCTGTTGAGCGCTTGCAGCAGTATTGCACCCAGCAGGCAAGCTTGAATCAGGTTTCGTTTGGTTTTCATGGTTTTCCTTCGAGTAACAACCTGCTACGGCACGGAGCGAATGCGCCAGAAATTGTTGGTGGCTTTGTTGGGAACGTTGGTGAGCAGGAGCACTCCGCCCGCGCCGGCAGGATTGGTGACCAGCGGCACCCAGTCGGCCGGTGACAGACTGAAAGAACGTTCAAGCAAGTAGTTTGTTCCGGCGATGCCTACATAGGACAAACCCACATTGCCCCCGCTCAAAAGCTGGACGGCGATTTGGTTGTAGCCCGGTGGCCCGGCCACAATCAGCTCGGGAAGGTTGGTGGAGTTGAAGGTCGAGGGGTCACCGAAAGTGCCGTCGCCCAACTGGGCATAATAGTTCCAGCCCATGGCCCACAGACTGCCGTCATTTTTAAGAAATAAGGTGTGACCGGCAAGGGCTCCTGTGGCAATCGCGGTAACACCGCTTGCCACAATCTGCTCAGGGCGGTTGGTGTTATTGTAAGTGCCGTCGCCCAGCTCGCCGGCTTCATTTGCACCCATCCCCCACAGACTGCCGTCATCCTTGAGAAAAAGGCTGTGGAAAGCTCCGGCGGAAATTGCTGTGACATGACCAGCCACAATTTGTTCAGGGACGTTGATGGTATTGTTCGTGCCGTCGCCCAACTGGCCAGATCCGTTGTAGCCCATGCCCCATAGACTGCCGTCGCTTTTGAGGAATAGGCTGTGTGAGTAGCCTGCGGCAATTGCCGTGACGTTGCTCGCCACAATCTCCTCGGGAAGGTTGGT
>Ga0265338_10006549_pt1 | contig 14799 bp, 17 predicted proteins | sample 42126metaG_FD_193579 | JGI IMG/M metagenome (GOLD analysis project Ga0265338, IMG submission 193579) | Rhizosphere microbial communities from Carex aquatilis grown in University of Washington, Seatle, WA, United States - 4-21-26 metaG | ecosystem: Host-associated > Plants > Roots > Rhizosphere... | reverse complement strand
TTTCTCCGCTATCGCTGCCTGCATTTTTGCCGAGATGATGTTGCCTGCGTTGCAGGCGGGACAGGAATTCTCCCATGAGCTCGGGGAGATCATACAACGTCGTTTCGGGATCTATCGTCATATATGTCTGCATGGCTTCCATCGCGCCGCCGCAAAGCGATGATCATTAAAAAAATCACCGGTCATAATCCGGTGATTTCTCCTCACTGACTACGCTGCGTCTATGAACATCCTAGTTCGTCTGGAACGAATGGGGGGTGCTCATAGTAACATTGCCGGACTGGTCAATCGAACGGACGATGTAGTAGTAGAGCGTGTTCGGCTGAAGGCCCGTCAGTTGCACCGAGTGATTGGTGCCGACGCTCACATCGGTGTTCGAGTTCGCTCCGTTGCCACCGATGTACGGAATCTGATAGACACCCGTTGCTTCGTTGGTCTGGATCGGACTGAGGCTAAAGAACACCTGGCTGAGCGCGAGGGTGTCGGTATTCCAACTGATGACCGCGCTTGTCGGATTCAATTGCCCGACAGTCAGATTGCTGACGTAGGGAACGGTCGTATCGAGGCCGAAGCCGGACGCCATGATGTTGTTGATCTTGGCTGATGTGATCGGGCCGACCTGACCCACCTGATCGATGCCGTATGCTACCTGGAACTGCGTGACCGCGGCCTGGGTAAGCGGGCCGAAATATCCGGTAACAATCCCGGAAGGATAGATCTGGGAATTCGTTGCAAGGAACTGCTGAAGCTGTGTTACCTGGCTACCTGTCGAACCGACACTCAATTCGCTTGCGGTGATGGCGGCGTGTGCCAACGGCAATGCCGCGGATGAGACGAATAGAAGCGCGAGAAACGCTCCTCCCGTGAGGAATCCAATACGTAGTTTATTCATGTTTTTAAGTTATTAGTTTTTGATGAAATATGGGTTGGCATAGTCGACCCCCTGTGTACTCCTCGCTATGGATGCCGTCCAAAGAAGAAGCATATTACACTACCCGCTTTTTCAGCTCATTGATCTCACCCTCCAGCTTTCCGATGTGAAATTCCAACTTTCGCGTCTTTTCCGCGAAGCGCAATTCCGCCGCGCTCGCGTGTCCCGCGAGTGTTTCCGCAACCGCCATCATTTCCGTCACGTCTTCCATCGCGAGAAGGATGATCGGCGGAAGCTGTTTGGAGTGGATCTGGCGCGCGTTCAATATCATCACCTTCCGACCGATCGCCGGGAACTCATGGATGACCTCGAATCCTTTGAAGAATGTGTTTTTGGGTAGGATGTCGTCGAGGAGTTTCCGAAGCGCAGGAATGTTCCATTGCCCGTCGCCGAGATCGTACACGAGCTTCTTTTCGGTATCCTTCGCCTCCACCTGAAAAGTGCGGTAAAACGACTCGTTTGCCAACATCACGTGAAGCTCTCTGTCGAGAATCAGCACCGGCTCGCGGACGATGTCCACGACGGTTCTGATGTACGTCCAGCTTTCCTCCCATAAACCGCTAAAAAAATCCGCATCGACCGGCGTCGTTGCCGCTACCCCCTGTTCCACCCCGTCGTTAGTTGTTTTCATAGCTAATATAGACGCACACAGGTAAAAATAATTACAGTGGCTATTAACTGGACAAAGGGCCATACTTAAGGTTCAGCTATGAAGTGTAATGATTACACCCGACATGCGTCACATATATATGACTCCAAAGCAGGAAGCCGCACGACACGCGGCCTTTACCCTTGCACATCGCGATTTTGAGGATGGGCTCAATAAACACGCCTATTTTAAGCTTAATAATCATGCGACCGGGGAAGATCTGGTGCAGGATACGTTCATAAAGACATGGCAATATCTCCTGCGCGGCGGGAAGATCGATGTCATGAAAGCGTTCCTTTACCACGTTCTCAACAATCTCATCGTTGATGAATATCGAAAGAGAAAAACGAGCTCGCTCGACACGCTGACAGAGAAGGGATTCGAACCGAATACCGGCAACTCGGCACGTTTTTATGACATGCTCGACGGCAAGGCGGCGCTGCTTCTGATCGCGCGGCTTCCGGTTGCATACCAAAAAATAATGCGCATGCGCTATGTGCAGGATCTGACCCTCAAGGAAATGTCGCTCATCACCGGGCAGTCGCAAAATGCGCTCGCCGTGAAGGCGCATCGGGGACTCGCGAAGCTCAGAATCATCTACGGCCTTGCGTAGATCTTTGCCTGACGCAGACGCACTTTATAGGAGCCTCAGAATAAGCACGATAAGTGCGATCACAAGAAGAATATGAATCAAGCGGCCGCCTATCTTAAAGCCGAATCCCAGGAGCCAAAGCACGAGCAATATAATAATGATTGTCCAAAGCATGACCTTATTCGGGAAGGAAATTGATTATCTTGAGAAGGATGCGGTGAACAAACACGAGCATCGAGATTTTTATTTCTGTCATCGTATATATCAAGCCGTACGATGAGGAAACCGATTACACCGAAAGGAACAGATATCAACGGTTCTAACGTATGCCCGTATCGCAGTTGATGGTGATGGCGTCTACGCCGCCGGCGGTGACTTCCGCAAGTTTTTCATCGCAACGGGGGAGGGGTGATCCTGTTTGCGGATAAAAAATATATTCGCCGGCGGGAAGGGAAGCGGTAAACGTACCCGACGCGTTGCTTTGGATCGTTAAAAACGCTTCAGGAGTTTCTATGTTTTTCGAAATACCAATCAATGTTTGATAGGGCCGTGGCGCGCAGGTCGGATCGGGAGGAATGTGTTCCACGGGACAGGTTGGGCTCAAAAGCACAATGCCGTTCACGATCCCCTCTGATTGCGCACCCGTTGATGTCCCTGTTCCCGGGGTTGGGCATGCCGCGAATTCACAGTCGGGTCCGGTTCGGCCGACGTAGCTGCCGTCGGGACACTCTTTTGCTTCCTGCGTGCAGGCCACGCCTCCCGGAGTAGGATTTTGCCGGGCGACATCACGGGAAATAATATACCAAACGCTTCCGGCCGCGATAAATATCACGGCAAGAATCCCAATAACGACGAACGGGATAAATTTTCTATTCATTGAACGGGGGATGGCGACCTACGCATTCAAATAATCACGAACACAAGCCCATGTTTGTATCCATGGACTCAGTATATCACGCAGGTATTTCTTCACGCCGCGTGCGCATTGACTATTATTTTGCGAGGGAATAGAATACGCGCGGTTACCCCCGTATTTTAGGGGAAGAGAAAGGCAGCGCAAGTATGATTGGACTAAGCATCTCGGAATGTTTTGCCGCCATGGCAACGGCAGAAAAGGGGATCAATCCGGCAGTGGTTGAGAAGGTCATTGCTCATACCGCTGCTTCTACTCCCGATGATTGGGAGTGGATCATTCAGTGCAACCGAGCCAAGCGCTGGTCGCGTTCGGGAAGGCCGATGGTGGCGGAGGAACTATTCCGCCGCTTTCTTGCCGAAGGACGGATAGAACAGCCTCGCCTCGCCGGGAAGCACATTCCCAATATTGATCGGTCGGGAATTTGGGTCGGCAGCGAGTCTGAGATCGTATGGAAGTAATGCGGGGGCTTGGAAGCACGCAATCACCTATGGAGATGCGTGTTTTTTTGACGATATATAAATTGACAATCCCTCTCCATAGGAATAGAAAGAGGATAGCTCGTTGACGAGCCAAGGAGCGTTATAGCATGAAAAAAGCGAAACTGTCTTTGGATTGGTGGACGGTCATCATCGCATCCGCCATCGTCGCAGGGGTTTGTCTGTACTCGCGGGTTCAGCCGCATTTCACATTTCCCTGGTAGGTAAGGGACCCACCACGAAGGAGAGAAAATGAAGAAATGGTTCGGTTATCTGCCGGGGGTCATGCTGCTCGCGATCGTCGGTTATGGAGGAAAGCTCATTGAGCATTCCATTGCTATCTATGGCAAGGCACATCATCTTACCCTGCCCAACATCGAGTATGTCCTCTGGGCGATTCTGCTCGGACTTCTCGTCTCCAACGCATTCGGAGACGATCGATTCTTTACCGTTTTCAAACCGGGCATCGGGACTTACGAGATGTTCCTCAAGATCGGCATCATCCTGCTTGGCTCGCGGTTCATCCTCGCGGATGTTCTGAAGCTTGGAGGGGTGAGTCTCGTGATGGTCGCGATCGAACTTGGTATGGCGATCGTGCTCATGACGTGGCTCGGGAAGAAATTTGGCCTTCCGCCGAAGTTGATCTCACTCCTCGCGGTCGGCTCATCCGTCTGCGGCGTCTCGGCAATCATCGCGACGGAAGGAGCGATCGATGCCGACGAGAAGGATTCGTCGACGGCGATCGCGGTCATACTCTCCACCGGAGCGCTCGCGCTGTTCACCTTTCCGTGGATCGGGCATCTGTTGCATCTCGGCAACTCGGTCTTTGGTTTGTGGGCAGGACTTGGGGTGGATAACACCGCCGAGGCTGTTGCTACCGGAGCGCTGTATTCCGATGCGGCCGGGAAGATCGCGGTGCTCGCAAAGACCGCGCGAAACGCAACCATCGGATTCATCGTGCTGGGGTACGCGCTCTATTGGGCAAAACAAGGCCTCGCGAAAGAGATTGGGAACAAGGGTTCGTTCCTCTGGAAGAAATTCCCGAAGTTCGTGCTCGGATTCCTCGCGGTATCTCTCCTCGCCAGCATGGGTACGTTCGACCATAACCAGCTTGCGAGCCTTGCGAATCTCTCGCGGTGGGCATTCCTCTTTACATTCGCTGGCGTCGGCCTCAAAACCAACGTGCGCGATATGCTGAAACAGGGCGTCCAGCCGTTCATCGTCGGTTTGCTCGGCGAAGGGGTCATCGCCGCGATGACACTTGGATTGCTGGTTCTCACAAACAAAATGATCGGGCTATAAGGCCCGGTCGGGCATTGTCGGGGTCTCGTTGTAATAAACGAGACCCCTTTTATATTGAGGTGTTTTAGTCCACGGTGGCAGAAGCTGTCTTGCAATATGCAATAAAAAGCCGCGAGTGGAAAACTCGCGGCTTTTTATTTCTGCCCTTATTGCGTGAACGAGAACGAACCGACGAACGAGTTATAGTCGTTTTGCGACAATCCATATGTGTCCAGGATGTACGTGTCCTGCCCTTTGGTGGTGATCACGACGTAGTCGTCCGTGGTCACCTTGCCGATTGGCACGGTAACTAATGCCGAGAGTGCTTGGCTACCCTGGATCTGTGTCGGCGTTTGGCTCGCGATCGCCGTTCCGGGATGCTTGGCGTTCACCGCCATGCCGAACACTTGCACCGCCCCCATCAGATAATTGTCGGGGAACCGATAACTCGCGGGATAATGGTAGACCATGACGGCATAGTACGCGGTGGTCGAGGTACCCGATGCTGCGGCCGTGTATGTTGTCAACGGAAGAGATCCCGCCGTCATCGAATTGAACGTCGTAGTCGTTATCCGCGGCGTTCCCGGAAGATTCACGGAGAAACCATCCGCCGATGAAGTATACGATCCGCGTGGCGGCGTTTGAGAAGTTCCATTCTGGGCAGCCGGGGATTGCGCGGCATGATTTCCGGTGGCCACGATCGCAATGATGATGACTATCACCACTATCACGACGATGGCCGCTATCCAGCCCTTGCTTTTCCAATTGCTCATTTCAATGAAATAAAGCGTTTTGGTTTTTTCGGCCTTTACTCTATTGTACTCTTTTCGAGGAGTGGGACAGCCTCCCAAAAGTGCGTTTCCCGTGCGGAGAACTAAAGCCCCGTTCGTAGCCAATATCGATAGAGCACCGGATCTTTTTCTTTAAGAAGAGTTTTGATATTTGCCGGGGTCACCTTCGGAAATTTTCCAAAATAGTATTTCCATATCGCGCGTTTTGATGGATGAGCGAGGAGAAATCGTACATGATCCCAGTGGATGCTCTGGAGAAATACGGCAATGACCGGGCGCTTCTTCCCTTTGTGGTGTCGGAAGATGTATTCGATATTCTTTCGCATTTCAAGCTCCCGCATGAGCTGGTATGTCCAAAACCACCAGCTTCGAACGAGTGTGGGGTAAGGAGTGCGGCTGGAAATGATAAAACGATGGGCGCGCAATGTTCGCGGACCGTCGATATTGAAAAGAAGGACGTTATGCCCTTCGCGCCAAAGTGCCTCGATATTTTCCCAAACCTTAACATCGGAAAGCGCGTAGGGAAATTTCCGGGCATCAAACCGGGCATTCTTTTTCTTCTTTTCCACCATCCAACGTGGTTTTTCCTTCGGACTGAACTTATTGAAGATGAGCGCCGGCCCGTTGCGTCCCGCGGGCATTTCAAAAAGAATGATGTCGGGCCGATATTTCTTGACGACGTTCGCCTGGCGGAGGTCGATGTGATTTCCCTCGGTACAATTCTCCTGGATGAACTTTGCCCTCATACATCTATTCTAACAAACCCGCCATTGGAAGCTTTTCGGTCTTACGATAGCGGCCGTGTCATAACTTTGAAGTTGGTGCGGCATCTCCAATACGAGCGAACGTTCCGCCGCGACGGAAGTCATCGCCCGGGAAAATAAAACAAAAGCCATTTTGTACCCCAGAAAACTTTATGGGAGGGCTGGGGTTTTTTCATGCCCGTGACTGGTTATAACACCTGAAGCGCGCGCGGCTTCTTTCAAACGTATGCGTGCGTGCCGGCCGCGGCGTAGAGCGCTCTTAATTTGAACAGTCCGCGATGCACCTGTGCCGATGTGGTATTCTGCGATTGATGCGCAATGACGGAGATCTCCTTGAGCGTCAGCTCTTTCACAAATCGCATGGTGATCACGCTGCGGTACTTCTCGGGAAGTTTTTCAATAAGAAGGACCAACGCTTTCCTGTCAATGACATTATAGATATTTTCGGAGTCGATAGACTCAAGTTCGAGACCGCCTTCCATCAACACATCCAAGGATACGGTTTTATGCTTACGGTATTCATCAATGATCAATCTGTTCAGCGCATGATAGAGAAACGCCCGCATCAGATCGATCTTTCCCTTACTTTGGAGATACGCCCATGTTTTTAAAAATGTGGTCTGCACAAGATCGTCCGAAAGCGCCGCGTTGTTGACCTTCCGCGCGGCAAAACAAGATAGCTCACGGGAAAAATCCCGATATGCCCTGGTCAAAATATAATAGTTGGAAGATCTTTTCATTCTGCTTGGCGATTGCCAATGTGATGAGGGAAGTTAAGTCATGCGATTAGAATATCACGTCGTCAAGCCGCTCCGCTCCGGTTCGGTGATAACCTGTGGGTAAGGTCCGTTTTTGTGTGTATAAGTCGGCGCAATATGTGCGTTTGTAACAGCTGACGTATCCCGGCGGCTTCTTGTATGTGACAATCATAAAAAAACAGGCATATGGAACCGCATGGGCAGAGCGCATGTGGGAAGAGAGCTGGACATACATAAGGACCGTCGTTGATACGGCGGCCGACCCCTTCCTCATTTTGGACAAGGACCTGCGCGTGCTCGCGGCCAACAAATCTTTTTATAAACTCTTTCAAGTTGAAGCGAAGAATACTGAATACAAGCACGTCAATGAGTTAGGAAAGGGAGAATGGAATATTCCCGCTTTGGACGTACTCCTGACGGGGATCCTCCCCAAAAATACATTTTTTAACGGATTCGAAGTCAACCGCGAATTTCCGAATATCGGGAAGAAGATCATGCTTCTGAATGGGCGCCGGATATATAAAGAGGGCGAGGTCTCGGGTATGTTCCCGCCCATCATCCTTCTCACGATGGTGGACATCACCCAGATGACCGTGATTGCCGCAGAGCTTGCGGACTATGCGAATCGCATTGAGAAGAGAATGGACGAGCGAACCAAAGTATTGGAAGGGGAGGTGGTGCGGTTAAAGAAAGATGTGGGCGAGTTAAAGGCGCATTCCGCCAAAGATCATTCCATCCGAGCGATGGGTAAACATAAAAAATAGCGCATGGAAATCCAAAAGGAGCCCGAGCCAATCCCGGCCATAGAGGGAGATGCGGCGGAAAAGATCAGCGCCAACGAGGTGAAGATCGCCGAGCTTTCACATTTAAATGATGGCGAGACAGGTTTCAACCCGACGGCGGCCGAAATGGCGGCCGTATTTGAAGGGATAAAGGAGAGGATCGTTGAGCGCGGGAAGAAGAAGAAAGAACCCGATAAGGCGTTGCCATTGTAATGTCCTCATCCCGCGGACGGCTTACACTGTAGAGATGGAGCCGAAAAATAACAATCTTATTTTATAAATCATGGATTCATACAACTCTCCAACCACTAAACCGCTGTTTCGGGGGACGCAGATCGTTTGGTACATTTGTGCGTTACTTGAGATAATTCTCGCGTTTCGGTTTTTTTTGCGCCTCGCAGGAGCGAATGCAGGTGCCGGATTTACCGATTTCATCTATGCGATAAGTTGGCCATTCGCCCAACCCTTTATCGCGGTGTTTCAACCGACCGTCGTCGCCAGTAAGGTCTTTGAGTGGACCACCATCCTTGCGATGATCGTCTACCTTCTCGTCGCGTGGGGCATTGTGAGCCTGTTCACAATGAGCAAGACCGTTTCCACTCCGGAGGCGGCTGCGAAGCTCGACGAAAAATAAATTTGGAAAATAATAAAATGAAAGGATTTGTTGAAAACATCGAACAATTAGCAGATAAAAATGACGACTTTCGAAAGGTGCTCTACACGGCGCATTACAGCCAGCTTGTTTTGATGAGTTTGCTGCCGGGAGAAGAGATCGGCGAGGAAGTGCACGGACTCGACCAATTCCTGCGCATTGAAAAAGGAAGCGGCGAAGCGGTGTTGGATGGCGTGCAGCATGCTATTGGCGCCGGTTTCGCGATAATCGTCCCCGCGGGAACGCGCCATAATATCATCAATATCTCATCTACGGAGACGATGAAGCTTTATACGGTCTATTCCCCGCCGGACCATGAGGAACATATTATCTATAAAACAAAAGCAGATGCGATCGCCGGTGATAAGCCGTTTGACGGCAAGACGACAGAATAGGTTGGTAATAGCGATACCAATGATCAAAAAAATCAAAGGGAAGTATGTAGTACTCTCGGAAAAGACCGGGCGTTCATTCGGAGGGTACGCCACAAAAGCTGAGGCCGAGCATCGCCTTGGTCAGATTGAAATGTTCAAACATATGAAAAGCGGCGATACTAAGCGCTCTGCTGGGAGGGGGAAGACCGGGAAGTTGATCTGAATATAATAGAATTGCAACTGCTCAAAACCAAAACTAGAAAACCGGGCTTCTTGGTGGTAGAGTTCCAATATGATGGATAAGGAGGAAGTCCAACGGAAAAGAGCCGAGCTACAAGTGATAATGGCGGATTATAAAAAGGAATTGGACGGGTGCGAAGAGGAGCTTTTCGCCACGATAGATGCGTATCTTCACGCTCTTAGAGAAAAAAAACTTGAAGAAGTGAAAAAATCCATCTACTCGTCATGAGCGAGATTATCCAACAGGAAAAAATTGCGGATGCTCAGGAGGGTCGAAATGATATAGAAGATGATCATGCGGGCATCGAGAAGCTCATGAACTCGGCGTGTGCGGGAGTGGATGAAGCCGGGACGGAAGCCATCAAGCGTGCCGACGAAAGGATCGATGCGGGACCTGAGTCCTTCGGGTTAGATAAGACGACGGGGGACGAGATATTCGCTTCCGGAGGATTTGCCGAAAGGGTCGACGTTTTGAAGGGGCGCATCACTTCACTCTCTACGGATGCAAAAACGAGGATCTCCGCGTTATCGAATGGCGCGGCGGAGGGCGGTTCCCCGGTTGAAGCGGCAAGCGTTATGCCGGAAGAGAAAGCCGAGGCACAAAAGCCCATGTCTCTTGATCGGTATATGGCCGAGCGTGGCCGGGCGGAAAAATTTTCCGATCGGATGCGGGAGAGAATGCAGCTTGCCCAGCTAAAAATTCACCGCGTCAAAGATGCCGAGCGCGTTTTGGGTTTTGCTCATTATCTCGAGGATAATGCTGCCAATAAAGAGTTCGAGAATAAACAGTTCGGTGTAACCGATAACGAAGAAATCAAGAAAGTCAGCGAACGCTATAAGAAGCAGGGATATACGGTCAGCACTGAAAAATCGCGTCTGGACGGTGAAAATGTCGAGGTTATCGCGCGAAAAGAGACCCGGTTTAAATTCAACGCTAGCAGATATGAAGCCAACGACATTTCTGAGCTGATCAATGCGCCAACCGATCCGGTCGCGGCGATCGAGCGTATGCGCGAACTCGGGTATCATCTTGAGACATTCGGCGGTCGCGTATTCACCCTCAAATCGGAAGTGCAACCGATCCTGCAAGCGCCGAATGTGCTGCCATTTTTGGAAAAATTAAAGGCATTCGGGGGCACAAGTGTCTCGCAGGATTTTTTTAATAGCCGTGCGTGGATAGGAGGCAATGCGTTTCGTGGGCTCGCAGAATTCGCGGCGGAAGACGCAGAGAAGAACCTTCTCACCGACGATGCCGAAAAAACGATCGAGCACGTGTCCGCCGCCCTCGGACGTCCTGTCGAGAGGGCTCAGCTTGAGATGTGGTTGCGGTTAACGAAAAACGAACATGTGCCGGATATCGTGGCGGCACTGGTGAAAGAGGAAAAAACCGGGAGCGACCTTAATGTCGAAACAGTAATCTCGCGTGTCAACGCGATCCATGATGCGGGTATCGAGGACGTTGTCGCCGCGTTGAGCAAGGATGGGTTTTCGATATCCGAGATGGTGGAAATGTACAGCGGTCTCAGTGAAAAGAAAGCCGACGAGCTTCGCGCCGCGGCCAAGGAATTCGATGCGAATCCGCGACTTCTCGCGGCCGTACGGCAGGCGGACAATGTTTTTCTAAAGGGTTCCGATGAAAAATCGCTTGATCCTGAGAATCTGCGTTATTTTTCCCGCGTCGTCGAAAAAATGCCTGAGATAGGGGTTGCGTTCGCCGCGATGGCTGACTTGGGGGTTCAGGTTGAGCGCTATGAAAGGGGAGATTATCTCCGCGATGTCGATAGATTGATGGAACACAAGGATGTTCTTGAAGCGCTCATCCAACCCGATTTCAAGGCGTTTGCGGCACGATGCGAAAGCGCGGGTTATAAATTTTCTTTCAAGGATTTCTTCGCCGAATCTGGTTGGGACAGGACAAACTTGGCGCGAAATTATCAAGACGAACGTTTCAGGTCGGCATTGTCTTCGGAAGGCGGCATCGCGCTGGCAAAAGAAATAGGCGTTTTCGAGGCCCCCGCCTCCCGGTGGAATATTCATGCGTTCGAATATCTGTCCCAGATTCCTCATGCGTTGGAAACAGTGCAAAAATTACAGGAGGCGTACGGTTACAAATATAATGCGAACGAAGACAGCAATAATTATTCCTTGCAGTATTTGCGCAATGTGATGGAGGATGAGGGTCTGCGCGGCAAACTGCTCGACCCCAAAATAATAGGAATTTTCGGTCGGGCGAAAGAGGCCTTCGGCGTGGGTTTTTCCCTTGAGGGAGCCTGGAAGGTGGTTGAGATCGCGGACGACCCGACTTTCCAAGCGGCGTTGGACGATCCCGAAGCGATCGCTTTTATAAAGAGCGGACTGAAAGAATCGAACACCGATCTAAGGACGGCTGGAGCTCTCGCGATGTGCGACCCGACGCTGCGTCCGGCGATAAGAAAAATCGCGGAAGGGTTTGGATACGTTCCGGAAGCGAGGAACGAAACGCGTTGGAAATCCGATCCGGAGACGGGCGAATTGATACCAAAAGAAGAGCTGACACTGGATGGCATTGATCGCCTCGAGAAGCTGCGCGATAATCCGAGGATCTTCGAAGCGCAGGAAAAGTTGGAGGCTGTCGGTATGAGGAAAAACCCCTTGACCGACATGGAGTCGCTCGAAGTCGTTGCACGCAACGATCTTTTCCCAATATTTGAAAGCACGAAAAATTCCCCCAGGGTACAGGATTTTTTATGGCGCAATCTTGATGCCGCCGCCTCGCTCGCGGCGATGTCGCCCGAGAAGATCCCGGTCTATATAGAGGTCTTCCAAAAAATCGACGATTCGCCGTCGCAGGAAATTCAGCGGGTCAAAGACCAGCTTCTTTCGCAACTGCTAGAGTCGGAGCATCCCATTGAGGATTATCAAAAGATCGAGTCGATTTTTATAAAAAACAATATCCCCACGGTCGGGAAGATTTTCGAGGTGTTCCAAGCGCTTTACGACGAGGAAAGGCTGGATGGAATGCTCAAAAGAAGTACGACGGCGAGTCCCGTCCTCGAGCACGCAAGTTCGCGCAGGCGATATTACACGATCTACAAAGATCTGCTAAGCATACATATCGAATCGGGTAATCGGGCGCTGAAGGAATATATAGAAATCCTTCAAGGCGGGAGCGGCGTCCTGGATAAATACGAACGTTCAGGGATGGAGTCGCTCGCTCCGCGCGAGCAGGAGCAAATACGTTATTTTGTCGGGAAATTGGAAACGCTCCTCGCGAAATCGGCACTCGATACGTCCGAAGAGGCTTTTGAAATGGCGGCGGCCTCCGATTTTGGAGAGCGGGTTAAGCACGTTCGCGAGGGATTGAAGGTCGAAGACGGACAGACGGTACTTGAGCGTATTTCCGAGATGTATCTGCGTCCGACGGGGCTCACGAGCCTGGATCAGGTTCTTGAAAAAATGCGTGAGGCAAAAACGGGCGCCGATGCGCGCGGCAGGAGGATGGTTGCGACAGCAACGGAACAACCGGTCGATGGAAAGCCATCGCTCAATATTCAAGAAGGAGATCTATTGAAGGGCGTTGACGATCAGCATATTGCCAGCATTTTGCAAAATGGATCGGTCGCAAAAGAATTCTTGGGAGCCAGTTCGGATTCCGACGCCACTCCGCTCGACACGGATCTGAGCATCGTGCTTGCGGGAGATCTCGAAAGAGGGAACGCAAGCGCTATCGGCAATTCAATAGCCGCGGGCTATGGCGCATTGCTTTTTGTCGTGAAGGATCACGGGCGTTTTCAACGTACGGAGCAGGGATCGAATGCGGCTCCCGTAGATGGCACGCGCGAACTTTTTAAAACGGGAGTGATGGGCGAACGGCATTACGGCATCCGTACCGGCTTTGCGACGACGGAGATCGATTTTATGGTTGCCAGAGGGAGCCTTGTATCGAACCCGCGAGGGATGGAGAAAGTTTTTTTTGAGATCGCCCAGAACGGATTTTATATCCCCATCGTCGATGAAGGCGGCGTTGTCGTCTTTACTCCGGAGATGTATGACGAGCGCCGAAAAGCGTTTCAAGGGCTTGAAAAATTTGACGGCGAAGCATTGTCATTCAAACAAACCACAACCGACGAACCTTCCTATCCCGCCGTTGCTGAAATTGCTACGGCTCTGCCGGAGGATAGTGAGCGCGTGAACGAGATCACGCAGGTGATCCGAGCGGAGATGAAAAAGGCGTTGGAAGGACTGGGTGTCGCGCTTCGTCCCGAATTTGACACAAGCATTCTTGGTGCGGAATTGCTGGACACCGGATCGACGGGACGGCACACGAATACTCCCGGCGATTTTGATTTTGATCTCAGTCTAAAACTCGATGCGGGTGATTTTACGAAAGCTCGTGAATTAGCGGAGGCCATTAAAGCATTAATGAAGATGGAAAAAGATGATTCCCACGATGAGGCTGGCGGATATTATCAGCTTCGCGCCAAGGGCGTAACGGAGATCGGCGGCGTAACATTGGACGCCCCGCTTGATATCGATATCGGCTTTGCGAAGAAATCCGACCTCAGCATCTACGGGTCGCACGATGCCATTCGGGATAAGCTGGACTTCATAAAGGAACACGATGGCGATGAGGCATATAAGCAAACCATAGCGAACATCATTCTCACGAAGCAGATACTAAAGGAAGGGCATGCGTATAAGAAGATGGAGCACGGCGGCATCGGCGGTATTGGAGTTGAAAACTGGGTGCTTGCGAATGGCGGCAACCTGGAAGCGGCGTTCAAAAATTTCCGCGATGCAGCCTACGAAAATGGCACAAGATTGCCTTTCCAAGAATTCAAACAAAGATATAAGATCCTCGATGCGGGCGTGAATATTAAATATCTCAACCACGACAATTTCATCGATATTTTAAAGCCGGAGGGGTATGAAGCGATGCTGAATACGATAGATGGTTATTTGAGCGAACAAAAAGAATAGGGGTGCCTGGGTCAACGATACCGGAACCTGCCATTGTAACGTTTTTAATTTCGGAGCGTCATAGGTAAGAAGAGGATATGGCTGGTGGAACGATTGAGCGTACCGATAAGGACTTCGCGATGCTTGATGCCGTTAAAATATAATTATCCGAGCAAACCGATTATCTATCACAAATGAAATCATTGGAATATAAAGAAACGGCAATAAAAGGAAAAACAGCAATTATTACCGGAGCGAGCGATGGCATCGGTGCCGCTGCGGCAAGGGCATTGCACGGGTTGGGAGCAAGGGTGGTGATCGTCGGACGTTCACCCGATAAGACCGAAAAGATCGCGAAGGAACTCGGTGTGCCCTATTACATTGCGGACTTCAGTAAGTTCGAGGATGTTCGGAACCTGGCGGCGCACATCAAGAAGGATTATGGCCATATAGATATTTTGGCCAATAATGCGGGCGGCGTGATGGGTGTTCGTCGGGAGCTTACGGTTGACGGCAATGAGATGACGATCCAGGTCGATCACTTATCGCCATTTCTCCTTACGCATCTGCTCATGGATACGTTGACCGCTTCACACGCGATGATCATCAACACGGCGAGCGCGGCCAATCGCTTTAGCGGTACGCTCGATCTGAA
>Ga0265338_10006548_pt1 | contig 14802 bp, 15 predicted proteins | sample 42126metaG_FD_193579 | JGI IMG/M metagenome (GOLD analysis project Ga0265338, IMG submission 193579) | Rhizosphere microbial communities from Carex aquatilis grown in University of Washington, Seatle, WA, United States - 4-21-26 metaG | ecosystem: Host-associated > Plants > Roots > Rhizosphere... | reverse complement strand
CCCCGGCGTAGCCCAGGCCGGGCGGAACCACGGCGATCACCGGCCGCCCGGCAGCGGCGGCGGAAGGCCCGGACGCCGATGACCCGGACTCAGCCGACCTGAACCCGGAACGCCCGGACCCCGAAGACCCGGACCCCGAAGACCCGGACCCAGCCAGCCCGGACCCGTAACGACCGGACTTGCCGGGCGGCTGGCCGGGGTGATCCAGCCACAGCGGGACTCCGACGCACGCGCCCATCCCGCCCGGTGTGGCCACCCCGGCCACGAGCAGGTGCAGCCGCCCGGTCGGCGGCGGGACATCCGGGACCGTCAACGTCGTGGTGTCCACCGCGCGCAGCGGCGCGACCCGGGCCTCGTCGACCGGCACGCCGAGCCGCCGCTCGATCCGGCGCACCAGGGCCGCGGCGCCGCGCAGCGAGTCGGCCGACCCCTTGCGGCCCCGGGTCGGCAGCCGGTCGGCGCCGAGCAGCCGGCCATCGGCCAGCAGCACCACCTCGGTCGTCGCATTGCCCACATCCACGCCCGCGACGACCGTCACGGGTCGTTACCCGGCCAGGCCACGGCGGGCATAGACCTCCGCGGCCTCGGTCAGCAGGGCGGCGCAGCGCGGCAGGCCGCGTCCGGCCAGCGACTCGGCCAGCGCGGTGAGCTGCTCCGGCGTGGACCGGTGCGGCCGCAACGCCTCGTAGATGGCCAGCACCTCATCGTCCGGCAGCAGGGTCAGCTCCGCGGCCCGGCGCAGGTTCCCGGCCAGCTGCGGGTTACCGTGCGCCTGGGCCACCGACGCCTGACGGTCCAACGTCTCGGGATGGATCCGCAGGTCAGGCAAGGAAACCTCGCCCCGCCGGACGGCGTCGAGGGTGAGCTCGCCGACCGGCTTGCCGGACAGCGAGCGAGTCTCAGTCATCGCAGCCCTTTCATGGACAGTTCCTCCGCTGGCGATCCGGCCCGCACCCAGGCCCGCTCCAGCGCCATCAGCGCGATCACCGTGGTGTGATAACGCGCTTCGATCGCCTCGTCGGTGTAGGGATTGCGGGCCGGGTCGGGAGTGGCGCCCTTGGCGTGCCGCGCGGCGTTCGCGCCGAGCAGCCGGTAGAGCTCCGGGGTGACCGCCGGGGCGACGGAGTACAGCTCAAGGTTGGCCAGCGGCGACAGATCCCGGCGGTGGATGAGCGCGGTCCCTTTGCCTTGCAGGCCGATGCCGATTCCCGAGCCGGCCAGCCGGGCGGCCGCGAGGCCGATCCGGCCCAGGTCGACGGTGTTGTTGAAGCGCACCACCCGGCCGGCGCAGCCCTCCTCCTCCAGCCCGGCCAGCAGTTCGCCCAGCACGTCGGGAACGGAGAGCCCGGACAGGCAGCGCCAGACATCCCGGCCGACCGCCGGGGAGACCCCGATCACCACGTCGCGCGGATCCTGGCCGGCCTGGGCCGGCCCGGCCGCGGCCAGCAGCGGGACGGCGGCGAGCGCCTGCTCGGCCCGCAGGTCGTCCACCCCGCGGGCCTGCCGGATCTCGTCGATCTCCCGCTGCCGCTGCGCCGATGGCCGGTAGCCGGTGCCTGGGCCTGCGTAGTCATTGGGGTCGGTGACCAGGGACAGGACCCGCAGCTGCTCATCGAAGATGGCGGATGTCTGCAGGTAGTCGCCGGCCAGCCGGGCCCTGGTCATCTCGACCACCCGCTCCGCCTCCGCCTCGTACCCGGTCTCGTCCAGGGCCGCGACGATGTCGACGACGGTCAGGCCGCCTTCCCGGATCGCGTGCGCCGCGGCGACCACGGCCAGCGTGTCGGTCTCGCCCAGGTCCTTCGACCCGGCCGCGTCGACGGCCAGTTCCACGTGCTCGTCGCTGAAGTCGGCCAGCCCGAGATGGGCGTACACGGCCCGGCAGGCCAGCGCCGCATCGCGGCGCAGCTCCCCGATCCGGGCGGCGGGCACGGTCCGCAGGCCGCCGTCGATGCCCCAGTCCCGCTGCATGGCCAGGAAGTCGTCGATGTCCTCGGCGTTGAAGTTGCTCGGCCCGAACATGTTGTCGTAGCGCTGGATGCTGCCGAACCCGCTGAACACGAAGTCGGAGCCGGCCAGCACGATCGGCAGCGTGCGCGACGTGCGTCGCATGTCCGACTCGCTCATCAGGGCATCGTTGCCGGAGCAGGACTCCAGGTTGCGCATCATGACCATGACGTTCTCCGCCATGAGCTCCCGCAGCCCACCCGGAACCGAGGCGGCGACGCTCGCGCCGTCGATGCCGCCGTTCTGCACGCCCTGGGCGCCGATCGCGCGGGCCAGGGCGACACAGCGGGCCTCCAGGTACAGCATGGACTTGCGCTCGGCCCCGGCCATCAGCACTTCCGCGCCGGCCCCGGAGGAGACCCGCATCTTCATGCCACGCGACGCGTAGGCGGAGGTCAGGAACGCCTTCGACCAGGGCGTGTCGTCGCCATCGGTGAAAACCTGCTCGGTGCCGTACAGCGACACGGTCTCGGCATAGGAGGTGAGCCCGCGCATGCCCAGTTCGAGTTCCAGGGCTTCCTCCACCGAGCACTGGATAAGCACGCCCTGCGCGGCTACCGCGGCCCCGATCAGGCAGGCCACCGCGTTGCTGGGCGCGTCCCCGAGCACCGGGACGGTCGTCTCGATCTCCCGGAACCCGAACGCGGCGGCGGTCGCGGAGTCCGCGGCGAGCAGCAGCGGGTCATCGAGCCGGTTGGTGACATGCGCCTGGTTGCCCGGCGTGCGCCTGGCTCGCAGCTTGGCCATGGCCATGCCCAGCTCGGGCGGCGTGAGCAGGGCCAGGACCCGCGCGAGCTTGGCCGGCGTGGCGCCCCCGCTGAGCCTGATCACCTCCGCCCGGGGCACGCCAGGATCGACGGCGAGCCGGGCGAACTGCACATCGGTCAGCGCCATCGCCTCGGGGGCCGCGGCCAGGTCGAGGCCGTGCCGGGCGATGTAGGCGTCGATCGAGTCGAAGTCGGCGGCCGGCACGCCGTCCATCTCGACCACCTGGCCATCGGAGATGACCAGGCCGGGTTCAGGGTCATGCGGCGAGCGCAGGGCGATGAGACCGAGGTCGGCGTCCTCCACGGCGAAGCCGTCGAGGTTCACCCGCTGCCGGTCCATGAACCGGATCCGTCCCACCGGCTGCTCACTGCTCATCGGCGCTCCTCCCTGCTCACCTGCGGCTTCCTGCTCACCTGCGGCTTCCTGCTCACTGCGCACCCCCGGTTCGCTGCTCACGGCCGGGCTCAGATCGCCTGCTGCGAGCGCAGCTCGATAACCCCGCCACGGGCCGGCGCGGTACGCGCCACGCCGCCCTGACCGGGGGTCCGCACCACTATCCGGGTGCGGTCCGCGCGGAACAGGTCGTGCGAGAACTCGATCGGCTCACCGTCGGCGTCCGTGGTGGTCCTGGTGATGGCCAGCAGTGGCGCGCCGGCCGGCACGTCGAGGATCATCGCCTCATCCGGCGAGGCGGCTACCACCTCGATCCGCTCGACCGCCTCCTCCGGCTGCGTCCCGAAGTGCTCGTCGAGCAGTTCGTAGACCGAGCCGCCGAGTGGCAGTTCAAGCAGGCCGGGAAAGCGGTCCGCGGGCAGCATGGCGTGCTCCACCGAGATCGGGATCGCGTCGGCGAGCCTGATCCGCACCAGGTCGACGACGAGATCGCCGTGCCGCAGATGCAGCGCCTGGGCGGTCGGCTCATCCGCGCCGGACAGCCGGGCGCTCATCACCCGGGTGCCGGCCACCACCCCCTGGCTGCGCAGCAGCGCCGGCACCCCGACCACCCGGGACAGGTCGCGCTCGATCTTGTCCCGGCTCACGAAGGTCCCCCCGCCGCGTCCCGGAATGCGCCGGACCAGGCCGCTGTCCTCAAGCACCGCGAGCGCCTGGCGCAGCGTCGCCCGGCTGACCCCCAGCTCAGCCGCGAGCGCACGCTCAGCACCGAGCCGCTGCCCGGGACGCAGCCGCCCGGCGGAGATCCGCTCGGCCAGGACCCGCCGCACATCTTCCGGGGTGCGCCCGGTGACCCGGGGCGAGCCCCCGTCTCCAGCCATCAGCCCTCCACGGCGTCCGGCGACTCCGGCAGCACCTGCCCGCCGTCGACCACGATCGTCTGCCCGGTGATGAACCCAGCCTCGTCGCTGGCCAGGAACAGCGCCGCGTGCCCGATCTCCTCGACGGTGCCGAGCCTGCGCAGCGGGATGGCCGCCGTCATCTGCCGGATGTAGCCTTCACCCAGATCGGCCAGCCCTTCGGTGAGGATGTTGCCGGGCAGCACCGCATTCACCGTGATGCCGCTGGGCGCGAGCTCGATGGCCGCCGTGCGCATGAAGCCCAGCTGCCCCGCCTTGCTGGCCCCGTAGTGCGACCAGCCGGGGAAGCCGGTGATCGGCCCGGTGATCGACGAGGTCAGGATGACCCGGCCCCGGCCGGACCGGGCCAGCGCAGGAATGCAGGCCTGTACCGACAGCACGCAACCCGTCAAGTTGGTGCCGAACACCTGCGCGATGTCCTCGTCGGTCATGTCCACGAGCCGGCGCTCCGGGAAGATCCCGGCGTTCGCGCAGAGTATGTCTATCCCGCCGAGCCGCTCGTCAGCGGCGGCCGCGATCCGCTGGCAGTCCTCCCGCCGGGCCACATCGGCCAGCACGGACGAGACCTCCGCCCCGGCCTCGGACAATTCCGCGACGGTGGCCTTGGCGGCCGCTGCGTCCCGGCCGACGACGAGCACCCGGGCACCCGCGCCGGCGAACACGCTGGCGATGCCCTTGCCGATGCCCCGGGTCGCACCGGTGACCACGACGGCGCGGCCTGCTATGGATGTGAACACGCTGTTCCCCTTCCTTTCGGTTCCCGGCTCAGCCCTGCTGGCTCAGGCCAGGCCGGCCCAGTTCGGTTAACTCAGCCCAGCCCGGTTAGCTCAATTGGGGCCGGCTCAGGTAAGCCTCGGCCAGATCACAGCTGTCCCGGGTGTAGCCCGCACCCAGCTCGCGGGCGATGTCCACCGCGCTGTGCGAGCCGATCCAGGCGACCAGCAGCAGCCGCCGGAGCAGGATGAACGTCCAGATCTCCGCTTCGTCCGCGGCAGGCAGCCGCGCCGCCCGCCGGTATCCCGACAGCCAGCTGTCGATGAGGGCCGGCACGTGCGGCTCATGCTCGAAGAAGCTCACCGCTGTCCCCACGTCGTACAGGAACCAGCTGAACCCCGAGTCGTCGAAGTCGATGACGCTGACCGCGCCGTCGTCGACGATGAGGTTGGCCAGCCGGGTGTCCGCGTGCACCAGGCCGTACCGCTCCGGGGCATTGCCGAAGGCGGCGAGCCGGGCCGCCAGCGTGGCGTCCAGCCGCCCGAGCACGCCGCGCTCGGCCGGGCCGACCCCGATCCCGTCCTGCCAGCGTCCCCAGCGGGGCGCGGCACCGAACGCCGCGTCATAGTCCCAGTGGAACCGGGTGAACCAGGCCGGCCGCAGCCACTGCCTGGCGTGCGTGTGCATCCGGGCGGTGATCTCGCCCAGCTCGGCGAAGTGCGCGATGTCGCTGTCGGCCGGCTCGCTGCCGGGCAGGTACTCGAAGCGCACGCAGTCGCGCTGTTCGCCGCTGGCCGGATCGGTGACCGACATGACGCGGCGGCCGTCCGGGGCGGGCAGCACCCGCGGGGTGCGCACACCCGCCTCGGCCCGCAGCGCGTCCATCCAGGCCAGCTCAGACTCGATCTCCAGCCCGGTGTGGTAGCCGAGCCGGTGCACGCGCAGGATCGACGGCCCGTCGTCGGGGTCTTCGACCAGGTAGGTGGCGTTCTCCGAGACGTTGAGCAGGGTGACCGTGGCGGCCGGATGGCAGCCGTGGCGGCCGGCCGCCTGCCGGGCGCACCTGGTGACGCGGTCCAGGACGTCACCGCCGACCGACAGGTCATGGGCTGCTTCTGGTCCTTCACTCATGATCACGGCCTACCCTTGCTCGCGGCCCTCGACCTCGCCGAGGACATCAGCGATGGCGCGTTGGGCCCGCAGGATGTCCTCGGTGCGCCCGCTCAGGTAGATCCGGCCCGCCATCCCGATCATCGACACGTCGACGAGAGTGACGCCGGGTGCGGTGCGTTCTGCTTCGTTGGCCGCGACCGCGGCGAACAACGCCGGGGTGACCTCGCAGACCAGCAGGGTCTCACCGGGGATGAGCATGGAACCGCTGCGGGTGCGGTTGATGATGACCGCCTGCCGGTCGGTCACGTCTTCGATGACATCGGTGAACAGGATCCGTGGCCGCAACTGGTCCGTCGCGCTGGCCCGCAGGCCGGCCAGGATCGCCTGCCCGGCATGCTGCACGTCGGCCAGATCGGAGCCGTGCACCTCCAGCACACCGAACTGGCGCTCCACGAACAGGATGCCGGGCTCGACCGCTGGCACCGCGCGCAGCGCCAGGTCGGTGACCCGCTCGATGGCCAGGCCCGGCGCGACCTCCACGATGAGCGCGTGCTCGCCCTGCATGGGCGGGTAGCCGCGGGCGCGCGTCGGCGTCCCCAGGTACGCCGCGAACTGCCGCTGCAGATCCTGGACGAGCAGGTAGACCCGCAATTCCGGGGCGGGCGGCGAAGCTGGGCTCGCGGCCTGGCCAGCCGTCCGGCGCGCCGCCTTACTCGGCACGAATGGTGAAGTGCTTGGCGAGTTCCGCGTGCGGCCGCGGGATCACGTGCACGGACACCAGGTCACCGACGCTGGTCGCGGTCTCGGCACCCGCTTCCGTGGCGGCCTTGACCGCACCGACGTCCCCGACGATGGTGATCGACACCAGGCCGTCGCCCACATCCTCACGGCCGACGATCGTCACGTTCGCCGCCTTGACCATGGCATCCGCCGCCGCCAGCGCGGCCACGTACCCCTTTGTCTCGATCATTCCGATCGCGTTGTCAGCCATCGTGTTCTCCTGTTCTCACCGGGACATCTATCGATCCGACGATCAGCGCGTCGATCGGCGGCGGCTTGCCGGGGAACCACGCCGCGGCGACGGAGCCCTGCGCGATGAGGACCCGCTCCCCGATGCCGCTGCCGAGCACGTCGAAGGCGACGAGCCGCTGGCCGGTGCCCTCCGCCTCCACTTCAAGGAAGGCACCTTTCGGGATCTCGGCCAGCCGGCGCGTGGACCACACGTTTCCGACCACCGTCGCGGTAAGCATCAGCGCTCCTTCTCGATCTCGACGCCCGCCACCCGGGCCCGGTCCCGGGCCAGGGGGGTCAGCACGGCACGCGGGCCCAGCACCAGCCGGGCGCCGGCCCGGGCCGCGTCCTTGACGGCTGCCTCGGTGACCGCGCCCTTCTCGATGCGGTGCACCGGCCGGGCCGACCCGGCCCGGCCGGACGCGGCCAGCCGGAACCGCAGCCGGCCGGCCCGCAGGTCGTCCCGGTGCTTCGGGTTCTCGAACATGTGCAGCAGCCGCGACACGAACGCGGCCAGTTCCTGGTCGCTGCGCACGCTGACCGTCTGCACCGCCTCGACCCCGTCCCGCACGGTGTAGACAGGCCCGGATTGCGGCGGCCCGGCCGGCCCAGCGGACGACGGGAGCACGTCGCGCAGCACGTCGCGCACCATCGCACGCAGCTCATCGCCGTCCAGGCCGCTGGCTGTCACGGCCGCCTCCGTGTCACGCTGGGCTCCGCCGTCACGCCAGGCTCGGCCCTCATACCGGGCTCCGCAGGGCGTCTTCCGCGGCCTCGGCCGCCTGGCGCACGTCGGCCTCGGTCCCGGACAGGTACACCCGCCCGGTCGCGCCGATCATCCGGTAGTCAACCACCTTGATCCGGGCCGCCTTCTCTGCTTCGTTGGCGGCCAGGATCGCGTAGGAGGCAGGCCGCATCTCCAGCACGAACAGTGATTCCCCGGCCAGCGCCATCGAGCCGATCTTGTTCCGGTTGATCAGGAACGCGTGCTGCGGATCGAGCATCGTGATGATCTCCGACGCGAGGACCTCCGGCCGCGTCGCATCCCCCGCCGAGGCTCCGAGCGCGTCCAGCACGGCGCCACCGGCCGCCTGCACCTCGTCCGTCCCGCCATGAATCTCCAGGTACCCGAACTGCCGCTCGACGACCAGGATCCCGGCCGCCACCCCCGCGTGCTTCAGCGCGACATCGGTCAGCGGCTCGATATCCAGCCCCGGCGCGACCTCGATGATCTGCGCCGCCACCCCGCTCCTGGGCAGGCTGCCCCGGATCCACGTCCCCAGGTAACACATCGTCTGCGGCTGCAGCCGATTCAGGAAAATGAACGACCGCAGTTCAGCCACCCCCGCCGCCCCCCACCATCGCCCGCAGCTCCTCCAGCACCACCCGCCGAATCTCCTCCCGCAACGCCCCCACGTCCGCCCCGCTCGCGGCCGACTCGCTGATGTGCTCACCAGCCGGATTTCCCGGTGAGCCCGCCGAACGGGCCGCGCCCAACGGCACCCGATCAGCGGTGCTGGGGCGGGGGCCCGATCCCGGCGTTTCGGGTGCCGGGACCGGGTGGCCGTCCCGCCACCGCCCTGCCTCAGCCGCATTCGAAGCGAGCGGATAAGGCGGGACCGGGCCGGCCGGCGACTCCCACGGAACCAGCCCGGAGAAGTTCCCGAACGGCTCCGCCGGGTCGCTGTTGTACGCCAGCCGGGTCCACTGCACGAGGTGCTTCGGCTGCAGGTTCTCGCCCACGGACGACCGCCCGAAGAACCCGGTGCCCACGGTCATCGTGGGCGCGAGCCCGGTCTCGATGCCGGAACTGCCCAGGCTGTTGCCGACGTTGACGGCCACCCGGAGCACTTCGACCGCCGCCCCGTACGCCATGATCGTGGCCGGGTCGCTGCTGTGAATCGCGGCCGAGTGCCCTTTCCCGCCGAGCCGCAGCACCGCCCGCGCCGCGTCGATCCCCCGCTCCGCGGTCGCCACCGTGACCAGGCCGAGCACCGGGCAGAGCTTCTCCCGGGCCAGTGGCTCCTCGGGGACGATCAGGTCGACCGGAGCCAGCAGGATTCTCGTGTTCCCCGGGACGCGCAGCCCGGCCTCGGCCGCGATCCAGCTCGCGTCCCGGCCGACGAAACGGATGTCGAAGTGGCCGTCCGGGAACAGCGCCTGGCGGATCTTGTCCCGTTCAGCGGGGTCGAGCAGGTAGGCACCCTCCTGCTTGAGGTGCCGCAGCAGCGTGCGGGCGGCCGGCTCCTCGACGATCAGCACGGATTCGTTGGTGCACAGGATTGAGTTGTCGAAGCTCTTGCTGTCCACAATCCGCTTGGCCGCTTTCGGCAGGTCAGCGCTCGCGTCTACCAGCACGGGCACATTTCCGGGGCCGACTCCGATGGCGGGGTTGCCGGAACTGTAGGCAGACCGCACCACCGGGACGCCGCCGGTCGCCACGATGACGCTGGTGCGCTCGTCGGTCATCAGCGCGTTGATCAGCGGCACCGACGGCTCGTCCACCACCTGGATGACCCCGTCCGGCGCGCCTGCCGCGACGGCGGCCGCGGCCAGTGTCCGGGCCGCGTCGGCGCAGCATTCGCGGGCCAGCGGATGCGGGCTGATGACGACCACGCTGCGGGTCATCAGCGCGAGCATCGACTTGAACAAGACCGTGGCGACCGGGTTGGTGGACGGGGTCAGCGCGAATACGACCCCGGCCGGCCGGGGCACCTCGACGATCTTGGCCGCCGGATCGACCCGCGGCGTCACGTAGTCGTGGTCCCGGTACGCCTCGACGACCCCCGTGCTGCACGCCAGGTTCTTGATCACTTTGTGCTCGGCCACGCCGAATCCGGTCTCACGGACGGCCCACTCCGCGTACTCGCGGGCCTTGGCCGCGCCCGCCTGCGCCGCGGCGTGCAGCACGCGGTCCACGGCCGCCTTGTCGTAGCGGGCAAAGGCGCGGGCGGCCCACTCGGCCCGCTGCAGCATCGCCCGCGCCCGCGGCACCCCGGCCGGATCGGTCAGCAGGTCGATGGCGATCCCGGGAGCCGCGACCTCCTGGGGCCCCGCGGTCATGGCTGCCCCCGGCCGCTGCGGGCGTCGCGCTCAGCCTGGCCGGTGGCGACCTCGACGCGTTCGAGCAGTTCCTCGCAGAGCGCCGGGTCGAGCAGGATGCCCGGCTTGAACTGGAGGACCTGCGGATCGAGGGTGGAGAAGATCGCCCACACCCCGTTCTCGTACAGCCGCTTCATGACGAACTTGGCGCCCTGCGGATGATCAAATTCCAGCCCCATCACGAGACCGTCCTGCCTGATCCCGGTGAACCAGCCGGGGTAGCGGCCCTGGATCCGGCGCAGGCCGCCGCCGAGCAGGTCGGCGATGTAGGCCACCATCGACCTGGTCTCCGGCCGGCAGGTGATCTCCAGCGTCTTGAGCGCGGCCACGCAGCCGAGTTCGGCGCCGCCGAAGGTGGACATGTGCCCGAAGCCGTCCTCGCGCAGCCAGCCGGCCGCCGCCTCGCTGACCAGCACCGCGCTGATCGGGTACATGCCGCCGGAGATGCCCTTGCCGGTCACCAGGATGTCCGGCGCGACGCCGTGCTTGGTGATGGCCCAGAGTTCACCGGTGCGCATCAGCCCGGTCTGCACCTCGTCGGCGATGTACAGCGCGCCGTAGCGCTCGCACAATCGCTTGACCCCGGCCAGGTAGCCGGGCGCGGGCAGTGGGAAACCGTACGTCGCGGGGATCGTCTCCATGATCACCGCGGCGGCGTCCCGGCCGCGCAGCGCCTCCTCCATCGCGCCGAGGTCGTTGAACGGCACGTGCGGGAACTCCTCCGGCCGGTCGGCCAGGAACAGGGTCGCGAACCGCTCGTCCCCGGTGGCGACGGCCAGCCCGGTGTGCCCGTGGTACGCCTTGGCGATCGAAACGATCTTGCGGCGCTGCGTCGCGTGCCGGGCGGTCTTCAGCGCGATGTCGATGGCCTCGCCGCCGCCGCTGCCGAACACCACCTTGGTCAGGCCGGCGGGCGCGGTGCTCACCAGCGCCTCCGCCAGCGCGGTCCGGGCCAGCGACGGGAAGTGGTGATTGCCGATGTCGAAATGCTGCATGGCGGCGCTAACCGCGGCACTGACCTCGGGGTTTCGGTGGCCGAGGCTGTACGTGCCGCCGTTGAGGTGCACGTCGATCAGGCGCTTGCCCTCGACGTCGTAGATGAAGTAACCCTCCCGCCGGTCGATGACCAGCGGGACACCTGAGTCGATCCAGAACTGGGTCTTGTCCGGGTTCCAGAACTGCTTGGACTTGGCGAGCATCTCGCCCTTGGAGGCGAAGGCGATGAGCTCCTCGGCCACGGCCACCTCCAGGTCCGGATTCCTTTGGTCTGACCAAATAGGTAACTTGCGCAACCGTTTCCTGTCAAGTGGTCAAGTTAAGCTCATATTTCACGAACCATGAACTCTTGTCTCGGTTGATACCTGCTGATACTGTCCGCGCTGTGACGTGCTGCACACCGCAGTTCTCAACCGTTTAACCCCATTGCGCAGTGCAGGGCCGGTTTCCCTCCTGACGCAGGTTGACCCTCTGGGGAGGAACTCATGGCACAGTCGGAGCTTCCACGGGTGGGCGATTCACCACCGCAGGCGGCTGAGGATTACGACGTCTCCCAGCGGGCCGACGTCCCCAAACTCCGCAAGGGCGCCATCGGGCTCGGTGGCGTCCTCTTCCTGACCGTCACCGGGTCCGCCCCGATCTCGGCCATGCTCTTCAACACGCCGATCATGGTCGGCTACGGCGAGGGCGTCGGCGCGCCGGCCGGATTCATGTTCGCCGCGATCGTGCTCGTGGTCTTCTCCGTCGGGTACGTCGCCATGGCCAGGAAGAAGACCAGCGCGGGCGGCTTCTACTCCTACATCAGCCACGGGCTCGGCCGCGAAATCGGCATCGGCACCGGCTATGGGTCCCTCGTGGCGTATTCGGTTTTTGAGGCGTCCCTGTGTGGTGGGTTTGCCTACTTCCTCGGCCTCAAGCTGAACGCATACGGGATCAACATCAGCTGGCCCTGGCTCGCGCTGGCCATGGTCGTGCTGATCTCCGCGCTGACCTTCTTCGACGTCCGGCTCTCCTCGGTGGTGCTGGCCGTCGGCCTGATCAGCGAGGTCGCCATCCTGATCGTCTTCGACGTGTTCCTGTTCGCGCGCGGGCACACGTCGTGGAGCGCCATCAACCCGGTGAACGCGTTCAAGGGTTTCCCGCCATCGGGCAAGCTCGTCGCGGGAGCGGTCGGCATCGGGCTGTTCTTTGCGTTCTGGTCATGGGTCGGTTTCGAGATGGCGCCGAACTACGGCGAGGAATCGCGCGACCCGAAGCGGATCGTGCCCCGGGCGATGTACATCTCAGTGATCGGCCTCGGGATCTTCTACACGCTCACCTCGTGGGCCTCGCTGTCCGGCTACCCGACCACCCACGCGGCCATCGCCGCGGCGCAGGGCAACGCGGCCAACTACTACCTCACCCCGGCCAAGCACTACGCGGGCGCGTGGGTGTCCTCGGTGATGAGCTACCTGATCATCACCGGCTCGTTCGCCTGCGGCATGGCCTTCCACAACACCACGGCACGCTACTTCTACTCACTCGGCCGCGAGGGACTGCTGCCGAAGGCGCTGGGCCGCACCCACCACACGTTCAAGAGCCCGCACATCGCGTCCATCGTCCAGTCGGTCATCGCCGCCATCATCATCATCCTGTTCGCCGTGCTCACCGGCACGAACGATCCGAGTTCGCAGGCCTACCTGCAGCTCTACGGGCTGATGGCGGTGATGGGCGTGATCATCATCCTGTCGGTCCAGGCACTGGTCTCGCTGGCCATCCTGGTCTACTACGAGCGCTACCACCGCGACGAGGTGCACTGGTGGAAGACCAGGCTGGCGCCGATCCTGGCGCTCGTCTCGCAGGCGTTCGTGGTCTACCTGCTGTTCGACAACATCAGCTTCCTCGGCAGCGGGTACGGGTACGCGAAATGGCTCGGCCCGGCCGACCTGGTGATCGTGCTGCTCGGCGTCGGCGCGGCGTTCTACTTCAAGAAGTACAAGCCGCAGAAGTACGAGCAGGCGGGCAGGCTCATCAACGAGGGCCTGTAAGCGTTAATCAGACTCGAAGGGGGTTCCCCGGCCGGTGGCCGGGGAACCCCCTTCGTGGTGATCAGGCTGGCCGGTGATTCAGGCCGGGATGACGATGGTGTTGAGGATCTTGTCAGCGAAGGTCTGCCGCTTGGCGTCCCACAGCGGCCACAGATAGCCGATGTAGCAGGGAATCCCGTCCAGGATGTGCACGATGTCGCGGGCGAAGGCCATCCCCGCGCCGATCGGCTGGCCGGTGGCCTCGCTGATCAGCTTGATGCCCAGTGCCTTCTTACCCCAGGACTGACCGGTCCGGCCCGCCTGAATCCACCGGTTGTAGATGGTGATTCCCAGTGCGATCAGGTAGCACAAGAAGATGACCGCAAGCGTGTGGGTGAGGATCCCGATAAGGACCACGACCGCGCCGGGCAGCCCATCGACGATAGCGGCGCCCACCCGCTGTCCCCAGTTGGCGTAGGTCCCCGATGGAACATTGCCGTAACCCGGCGGCGGCGGTGGCATGTTGCCATAGCCGGGAGGGGGGACATCGCCGTAGTTCGGAGGAACATTGCCGTAAGACATGGGGAGCCTTTCTTGGGATGATCGCCGCCGTCGGGGCGGCACCGGGGGGCGGGGTTCAGAGGAATCCGTAGCGGCGCAACTGGAACAGCCAGCTCAGTGCGACCAGGCCGGCCATGACCCGGCCGATGCGCCGCCGCGCCCACTCCGACCAGGGGCGCGGCAGCGGCGCCTGGCCCGCGGCCCGCGCCACCAGCACCGGGGCGGTGCCGACGACGAGCGCCGCAGCCAGGTAGGCGAAGGGGTTGGTCGCGGCCGCAGCCGCCCAGTTGCCATGGATGATCGCTACCGTCGCCGTGGTCATGCCGCAGAACGGGCAGGGCACTCCGGTCAGCGTCCGCAGCGGGCAGGGCACCCCCTGCCCGCCGGTATGCGCCATCAGGAATGGGTAGAGCGCACCAACGGGGGCCGCGCCCGCACCGAACATGGTGATGTGTTCGGGCACGGAATATCTCCGCCTGAGCACTAGCACTTGACCCCCGCCGGGACTGCCCACCTAGCTGCCTGGCGGGCGGAGCGTTATCGTACGGCCTGCACTCAGTCCGGTGTGCCTGTTTTATTACTTTTGTCGGGATGATTTTTCCGGATTCGTGGCTTATGCGCACTGGCCTCGCGGCGAGGCGGCGGCGCCCGCATCCGGGTTGCCAAGGCAATCCGTATTCCGGCGGCGTTGCGCAGCCGTGTCTGGAAAGCGGTGCCCTAACGTGCACCTATGGAGACACGCACAGCGAGGTGGGCCCTGAATCTTCCAGCGCCTTGCCGGCCGGGAGACTGACATGCCCGCGCCGTCGCTCACCAGCCTCATCGATGTGGTGGATGAGCAGAACCAGCCCATCGGAGTAGTCCGGCGGCGAGATGTCTTCCGGCTGGGCGTGAACTTCCGCACCGTGCATGTCCTGGTCTTCAATAGCCGGGGTGAACTGCTACTGCAGCGGCTGACCTGGACCAGGGACGGGGAGCCGGGACGGTGGAGTTCCTCGGCCGCTGGCTATCTCCATGCCGGGGAGAGCTACCCGGAAGCGGCCCAGCGCCGGCTCGCCGAGGAGCTTAGTGTGCCGACGGCACCCGCTGAGATCGGGGTGACCTGCATGCGCGACAAGGCGGCTGCCCAGTTCGCCGTGGTGTTCACCGCCACCGCCGATCGGCCGCGCAGCGCCACGCCTGCCCACCTGACCGAGATCACGTTCCGGCCA
>Ga0265338_10006547_pt1 | contig 14803 bp, 11 predicted proteins | sample 42126metaG_FD_193579 | JGI IMG/M metagenome (GOLD analysis project Ga0265338, IMG submission 193579) | Rhizosphere microbial communities from Carex aquatilis grown in University of Washington, Seatle, WA, United States - 4-21-26 metaG | ecosystem: Host-associated > Plants > Roots > Rhizosphere... | reverse complement strand
TATCGGCCACCACTTCCTGCAGACTGAGGCCCATCGCCATGAACTTGCTGGCAACGTTCAGCATGTCCTTGGTGGAGCTGTTCATGGCGTCCACATGCATGTCGGTGGAGAGAGAGTTCGGCTTGAAGCCTTGCTTGATGAAAGGGATCGCCAGCGACCATTTGAAACTGCCGCCGCCGGTGCCAGCATCGAAGATGATGCCCCGCGCGCGGCCTTCGATCATGCCCTTCTGCGGGCCCTTGGTGACCGGATCCTGCTCATGGCGCAGACCCGAATACATGTGGGTGTAGATGTCACCTGGCCGCAGCTTCTTGGTCAGCAGGTCATAAAGCGGGCGGGTCGGCCGGTCGGCGCCGAAGTCCACCATCACCGGAATGTTGGCCTTGGTGCCGGCGATCACGGCCTGCTCCACCGGCGTCCATTCCGGACCGTTGAAGTGCGCGGTCTTGATGCCGACGATCAGGCCTGGATATTTCAGCGCCATCTTGGCGGTGGCCTCGCCATCCATGTCGCTGGTGTCTTGCTGAATATTGCCCGAGCGCATGCCCTTGCCCACGATATTGAGCATGACCAGGATGCGCGTCTTTTCCCGATCGATGATGCGGTCCTTGAAATCCTCGAAGTTGCGCCAGCCCGAACAACCCGCATCCACCACGGTGGTAACGCCGTTGCGGAAGGTGAAACCGTCGGGGCGGACACTGAGGTCGCCGGCATAGGAGTCGCGTTCGCCCGTGCCAGTATAGTTGTGGGTATGCAAATCGATCAGGCCCGGCGTGACGTAAAGACCGCGGACATCGATGGTCTTGATCGCATCGCTGGACTTGAGGTTGGACGCCACCTTGGCGATATGCCCGTCCTTGATGGCGACATCCATCGTTCCGTCGATATGGTTCTTGGGATCGATGACATGGCCGCCGCGCAACAGCAGGTCATAGGCAGGCAGTTGGGCGTTAGCCGGCCCCGCCAACAGCGCCAGCATGGCGCCGCACATCAAAACCTGTTTCATGTGCGGGTCGCCGTCCAGCGGGCCGGACCATATTCGCCCATGTCCGCGGTCCCCGACATGCGATCACCCTGGTGAGTGCCGGTGAAGGTCCAGTGAATGGGATTGCCCGGCACATCCATGACCGTATGCAATTCCACCTGGTCACCGCGCACCGTGCCGCGCAACTGGCCGCTATAAAGCGCGCCATGATGCATCCCGGCAATGTCGCCGCCGGTCTGGGTCATGGTGAAGCTCTGGCTGCCCTTGCCGCAGGGATAGTCGACATTGACCATCCAGGCCCCGCTGATGGCGGCAGGCGCGCCCGGCGGCACAGGCGGATCGGGATAATGGCCGGGATTGCTCATGATCGCGTGCATGGCATCGGCGATGATCTTGTCTTCGCCGGGATCCATCATATACGGCATGATGGTGATCGAGCTGGCCATCTGGTCGGGGCGGCGGCCAGAGCCGCCATCCAGCAGAATACGCGGCGTGCCGGCATCCAGCTTGGCCCACAGCTCGGTGCCGGTGATGCCCAGCACCTTGGCGTCCCAGAGCACGCGCAGGCGTGTGGCCTTGTTGGAAAGATCCTCCGGCTCCAGATATTCGAAGGTCGTGGATTGCAGCGGCTTCAGGCGCGCCTCGATATTCTGCATCCAGCCCAGCCACATCTTCTGCTCGGCGGCATGGTCGCGCTTGTACCACTGGGTCACAGCGGCCAAGAGACCCATGGTCTCTTCCTTGCTGCATTTCAGCGCCCGGCCATAGCAGTGATGCGGGGCGGCCTGGAAATAGGCTGCCTTGCACAACTGTTTGTTGCCGAGAAGAAGCCCGGAGGATTGCGGTCCGCGCAGGCACTTGCCGCCCGAATAGCAGACCAGGGTGGCGCCGCGCGACAGATGCGGATTGGGATTGAGCGGCTCTTCCGCCGCCGCGTCCACCAGCACGGGCACGCCCGTCTTTTTGGAGATGGCGATGATGGCGGGAATGTTGAGCCGGTCTTTTTCCGCGCGCGGGGACGACATCACATAGATCATCGCCGTGCGCGGCGAGATCTTGGCCAGCATCTCTTCGGGTGTGTCGACCTCCACCACTTCGGCGCCGACCATGCGCACGCCCAGATCGTAGGGATTGCGCGAATAGCGGGGAATAATGACCTGGTCCTTGATCTTCACATAAGGCAGGCCCTGGCATTTCTCGACATCGCTGCCGGCGATGCAAGCGATGGTGGCCAGGCAAATGGCCGATTCCGCGCCGTTGGTGACAATGCCCCAGTCCGCGCCCGTGAGCTTGGCAAGCTGCGCGCCGACACCATCCTCCATCTCGTCCATCTGGACGTAGTAATGCGAGGCCTCGAACATGGCGCGCTTGACCTCCGGCAGGGAGCGCGAGCCGGAGATGATGGTGTAGGTGCCCCGCCCATTGATCAGGGGGCGAACGCCGATGCGGCTGAAGATATTGTCCGCCTCATGCCCGGTGAGCGAGGGCATAGATACCGAGGCTTCGGCGCTGCCGCTGCTGACGGCAAGAGGGACCGCCGCCGCGCCGGCCACCGCGCCGGAGCTTTTGAGAAGGTCACGCCGCGACCATTTTCCAAACAGACCCATGGCTCGCGCTCCTTCAGATATAGGCGATGACGTCGATTTCGATCAGCGAATTGCCGGGAACGCCGGCAGCCGCTGTCGTGGTGCGCACCGGGGGCGGGTTGCCCCAATCGTAAGTGCGGTAGACCGCGTTCATGCGGTCATAGTCCTTGAGGTCGGCGAGGAAAACGCTGACCTTCAGGCATTTCGCCAACGAAGACCCGGCGTCTTCCAGGTTCTTCTTGATCTCGTCCAGCACGCCCTTGGTGTGGACTTCGATGTCGCCCTCCTTATGATAACCCACGCCGGCCAAGAACAGCATGTTGCCGTAAGCGACAGCGCGCGAGAACATCGGCTTGCCGGTGGGCGGCGGATTGGGCGCCGGATAGGGGGAGCGTTTTTCCATCTTGGGCTGGGCTTCGGCGCTTTTGGCGACAAGCGTGACACCTGCCGCCGCGGCGGCCGCGGCCGTGGCGCTGTTCTTCAAAAGCCCGCGGCGTGATCCGTTTTCCATGAAACTCCCCTGGTTTGGCCCTTTGTTTTGGGGAGCTTACCGCCGCTTTTTCCGGGGGCCAATGGCCTAATCTTGACCTATAGCCGCAGTCTTTCCGGAAGAAATCGGCCGCCGGCTGACACTGATGTCAGCTGTTGAGCGAGAACTGGATCGGCACCACCGCATCCAGGGTGCTGGTGGGGAAACCCGGCGGCAGCGGCGGCAATTGCGACCGCTGGATCAGGGCCAGGGCTTCATTGTCCAGCACAGGACGGCCGCTGGACTTGGCGATATCGAAGCTCAGCAGCTTGCCCTGCGCGTCCATCACGAAATGCAGCATCACCACGCCCTCAATATGGGCCTGGCGGGCCGCGCGGGGATATTGCTTCACGCGGTTGAGCTGGGCCAGCAGGCGGGCGAGGAAACCGTCGCGGCCCTCGCCGGAAGCGGCCTGCGGCGCCGTGACCGGCGCTGTCACCGGCGCGGGCGTTGCAATCGGCGGTTGGGCGACGACAGGCGGCGGCGCAGCGGTGCGGATCACCACTTCGGGGATGGGCGCCGTTATCGGCGCGGGCGGCGCCAGCTTGGGCAGTGGCTTGAGGAAATCCTCCAGCGGCTTGGGTTTTTCCGGCGTGATCTGGACCGACAATTCCTGCATGACCTTGGGACGCACCACCTGCACGGTCGCGAGGGCCGCCACGGCAATCAGCACATGGACGGCGATGGTGACGACGATTCCGGCCAACCGGTCGCGTTCCGGCAGGCCTTGCCGGTCAGACCGCAGCACTCGCGACTTTTCAAAAGCCTGCAAGGAATAGGAAACGGTCATGCCGGTTCTCCCTCCGCCAGCGCGTCGGACAGCGGCTCGTTCATGGGGACGTGGCGCCGGCGTTTCTTGGCCCACATCACCACGCCAGTGACCACGAACAGGGTCGGCACCAGGCCCGACAGGAAGACCAGGAATTTCCACACCGCGCCCAGCGAGCCCTGATGCACGGGGCGCATCCAGGCCATGAAGCTGCCGGACGGGTCGCGCACGCTCAACACCGTGCCGCGATAGGGATCGACATAGGCCGTGGCATTGATGGCGTCGTGGCTGAGATAGCTGACACTGATCGGCTGATCAGGCGCGGCGGGGATGGTGACGCTGCGGGCTTCCAAGCCGGACACGGCCCGCTGGGCGGCGATCACCGCCTCGGTTGCGCCCAGGCGGCGGCCATCGGCAGGTTCGACGCTCGGCAGGGTGCCGCGGCCACTCGGCATGCCGAAAGTCTGTGGCCAAGCGATCACCACGCCGGAGAAGCTGACCAGAATGAAGACCACGAAGATCCAGATGCCGGTGGCGGCATGAAGCTCGCGATGGAAACGCAGGCCCGTGGCGGTGCTGCGCACCTTGAAGGCATATTTCCACTGACCCTTTTTCGGCCACCACAAGACCAGGCCCGACAGGCCCAGGATGCACATGGCCACGCCCAGCCAGCCGACCACATAGGTGCGCCCCTCGCGGCCCATCAGGAAATTGCCGTGCAGTTGATGGGCGAAGATCAGAAGACCAGGCGCGGCCGTTTTGCGGCTGCCCAACACCTCGCCCGACACCGGATCAATGAAGAGCTGCAGTCCACCGGCGCGGCCGCCGCCTTGCGCGCCTTCACGCCTTTCGCCGCGACGCGCACCTTCGCGTCTTTCACCGCCGGGTTGGCGCTGAGCGTTCATGCCCGGCATGTTGCCCATCACCGAAATCCCCCCCAGCCGCACCGTGATGGGCTGCAGCGGCTTTTCGGGCAGGATGATCTGCATCTGGCCGCCATGCACACCTTGCTGTTCCGCCGCGTCGCGGGCGATGCTCTGGATCATGGAGAGCGGCAGCGGCATGCCGGCCGTCAGCGCCTGGGGCGGGCGATCCAGGAGATTGCCGATCGCATCGTCATAGACCAGCACGCTGCCGGAAAGGCCCAGCGCCGCCAGGAACAGGCCCAGCACCAGGCCAACCCACATATGGACCGTGAACAAGGTTTGGCGAACGGTTGCAAAGCTCATGACATCCTCATGCGTCGGCCCAGCGGCGGACCAGATTGTGATAAAGCCCCGTCAGCGAAACGACCTCTTCGCTGTCCCCAAGCTGCTTGCGCAGGCTCTGGATGGCATTGTCCAGTTCGAACAGCATGGTGCGCGCAGCCTCGTCGCGGATCATGCTCTGGATCCAGAAGAAGGACGACCAGCGGCTGCCACGGGTCACCGGCGTGACGTGATGGCGGCTGGTGGCGGAATAGACCACCAGATCGCCCGCCGGCAGCTTGACTGTATGACTGCCGAATGTGTCCTCGATCACCAGCTCGCCGCCGTCATATTCATCCGGATCGGTCAGAAACAAGGTCGCCGACAGGTCGGTGCGCACCCGGATCGGCTGGCTGGCGCCTTTCACGAAACGGATGGCGTTGTCGATATGCGCGCCGAAATTCATGCCCTGGTCGTAGCGGTTGAACAAAGGCGGAAACACGCGCAGCGCCAGCGCCGCCGAGTTGAACCGCTCATTCTGGCCCAGTGCTGTCAGAACCATGTCGCCCAGGGCGCGGGCGGCGGGCGCGTTTTCCGGCACCTGCAGATTATGCTTGGCGCCGGCCGATTGCGCGCCCGCCGTCACCTTGCCATCCACCCAATCTGTTCCCGACAGCACGCCGCGCATATGCGCGACCTGTTCGCCGGAAAGCAGATTGGGGACATGGACCATCATGTTAGAGGGCTGTCTCGATCGAAAAGACCACGGTGCGGCCCGGCGCCGGCGTGGCGCGATTGCCGAAGGACTGGGAGTAATAGAGGCGGTCGGCCAGGTTGAAGACATTGACCTGCGCCTTCCACACCTTGTCGAACTGGTAGGCCGCGCTGGCATCCATCTCCACCGTCTCGGGAATACGCACGATGCGGCCCAGCGGATAGGCCGCTGCGGACGGCGCGGTATAGGCATTAAAGAGATGGCTCTGATAAATCAGTCCGCCGCCCAGCGACACGCCCTTGACCCACTCTTCCAGATTATAGTCGCCCCAGATCGACACGGCGTGCTTGGGCACGAAGGTAATCTGGCGCCCGACCGTGGCCGGATTGGAACTGCAGACGACCGGCGTGGTGGTGCTGCAGGTGAGGTCCGTGACGATCACCGGGTTCAGATAGGTATAGGCGGCGGTGAGATTGAAATGTTCGAACACCTCGCCGGTGGCCGACAGGTTGATGCCCTGCACCCGCTGCTTCTGGCTGGACTGCAGCGAGACGGTGCCGGTATTGGGATCGGTCTGCAGTGCATTACCCTTGGTCTCGTTGAACGCCGCCGCTGTCAGGCCCAGATGGCCGTCGAACAGGCTGAACTTGGCGCCGACCTCGATATTCTCGCTCTTATCCGGTTGCAGCGCCGCCGCGGCCGCTGAGGCAATCGGCGTGGGCGAGCCCACCACCGAGGTGCCGATCGGCGTCGCCGCCTTGGCCCAGGAGACATAATAGGTCTGGTTCTGGTCGGGCTCCCACACCAGGCTGGCGCGCGGGTCGAACAGGAAGGACGGCGACTTCACTTTGGTGACCGGGTAAGGCGCCGCCGCGGTGCCGACCGTGGTCGTGTTGTAATAAGCGCGATACTGATCGATGCGCAGGCCCGCGATCAGCGAAATCTGGTCGGTGAACCAGAAGCGGTCGGTGATGAAGGCGGCCGGATCGGTGGCCTCGCCGGTGGAATAGACCACGCTGGTAGCGGTGTCGCTGCCCAGATTGGTCGGCGTCGGCAGGAAAGGCGCATAGCCGGCGATCGGCTGATGCGTCGGATTATAGAGCGACCAGCCGATGTTGGCGCGGCTGGCGGTGTGATCGTTCAGCGGATAGAGCGTCGCGTTCGGCCCCGCCGGCAGGCTGTAGGCCAGGATGGTGCGGTCGGCGCGCTGATAGCCGGCGTCAATGCCTACGATGGTGACATTGTGGAAGCCGCCGACATGGAAGTCGGCGTTGGCGCTCACGATGTCCTGCACGCCCCAGCTGTTCGACAGATAGGGCCCGCTGCCGCCGGTACGCGCCAGGGTCTGGGTGGGATCGAAGCTTCCCGCCGCCGCACCGGGCTGGGCGATGCCGAACAGGCGCAGGTTGCAATAGTTGGTCGCGATGGTGTTGTCGCAGGCATCGACCGAGGAATAGCGGAAGTCGCGGGTGTAAGTCGCGTAGCGCAGATCATTCTCGATGGTCAGCCAGGGCGTGGCGACATGGCTGATCTTTGCGGTGACCAGATCGGCGGTGTTTTTGTCATGGTCGGCCGCCAGGCCCATATAGTTGCTGCGCGGCACGCCGAATTGACTGGCCGGCGCGGCATAGATCGAATTGGGCGGCGAGGCCACCACGATGCCGTAATCGGGCCGTGCCGCGGTCTGCTGATGTATCCAGTTCAAGGTGAAGTTGGTGTCGGTGCCCAGGCCCAGCGCGATGGAAGGCGCAAAGCCCCAGCGCGTGGAATGAGTCAGGTCGCGGTCCACCACGCCGGTATCGGTGAACATCATGTTTAGGCGTACCGCGGCGGTATCGGAAAGCTGGTAGTTCAGGTCGGCGGTGGTCCGGACATGGTTGCCGTTGCCGCCTTCGGCATGCAGCACATATTTCTCGCCCAGGAACGGCGTCTTGGAGATGGTGTTGATGGCGCCGCCGACGGTGCCGCGGCCGAACATCAGGCCGGACGGGCCCTGCAGCACCTGCACTTCCTCATAATCGAAGCTGTCGCGGGTATAGGCGGCGAAGTCGCGCAGGCCATCGAGATAGACGTCATCCTTGGCGTCGAAGCCGTTGATCTTGAACTGGTCGCCTGCCAGGGTGCCGCCCTCGCCAATGGCTATGGTGATGCCGGGCACATTCTTCAGGGCATCGCCCAAGGTGGTGACACCCTGCTGCTTCATGGTTTCGCCTCTGACCACTGTGATGTTCTGCGGCGTGTCCTGCACGCTGGTGGTCGGCATGGTGGTGATCGGCGGGGCATGGTTCAGCGCATTCTTGTCGGCTTGGTCGCTGACCGAGACAGGCCCCAGTTGCACCGGCTGGGCCATGGCGGGCGCCGCCAGCAGCAGCGCACCGAGTGAAGCGCCGGATAGCGCCACGGTTCTGAAAGACAAAAAGACAGACATCGAGGACCCTCTAGGTTCAGCGTTTTGGACCTGGCTGGCATCCTTGAAGGCCTCGTCGGCTAAGGGGCTGGCTTGGTACGCAAGGTTTGTTGGACGACCGGCTGCGTTCGTCGGCACGAAGGTCCACCGGACCTTCGTTCGACTCCCTCCTCACTTGGTGAGGATCAGCTTGCCGTTGCTTGTGAGGCGCAGCCGGTACTCGGCCCCGTCATGCAGCAGCACCGCTTCCCGGCGGCCTTCCAGAAGATCACTGAGGGCGATCTTCCTGACCGGCTTGGGTTTGGCGGTTTTGGCCTGCATGCCGTCCTCACATTGCAGGAACTTCAAAACATACCCCCCATCTATTTGCAAGTGACTTGCAACTTCAATCGCATTGGGGAATCCCAATATAGTTAAATCAATGCCTTAGGAGAGCCGCCTTGACGGAGCCCGGGGGCTGGCTGGCACGTTCCAGTCCCATGGCCGGGTTTCGACAGCTTCTGCGCAACACGCCCCAGGGGCTCTATTGCCCACTCGGGAATTTCCACATCGATCCGACCCAGCCGGTGGACCATGCGGTCATAACCCATGGCCATTCCGACCATGCCCGCGCCGGTCATGGCACGGTGCTGGCCACGCCCGAGACCCTGGCGATCATGGCGGCGCGCTATGGCGTGGATTTCACGGCCAGCAGCCAGGCCGCGCACTATGGCGAGACGATTACGCGCGGCAGTGTCAGCGTCACCCTGGTGCCTGCCGGGCACGTGCTGGGCTCGGCGCAGGTGGTGCTGCGCTGGAAGGATCGCACCGCGGTGATCAGCGGCGACTATAAGCGCCGGCGCGATCCCACCTGCCCGCCCTTCCAGCCGGTGGCGTGCGATCTGTTCGTCAGCGAGGCGACGTTCGGCTTGCCGGTGTTTCGCTTTCCGCCGTCCGAAGATGAAACCGCCAAGCTGCTGAAATCGGTGGCGCTGTTTCCCGAGCGCACCCATCTGGTCGGGGTCTATGCCCTGGGCAAGGCGCAGCGCCTGATCCGCCTGCTGCGGGAAGCCGGCTATGACCGGACGCTTTACATCCACGGCGCGCTGGCCAGCATGAACGCGCTGTATGAAGCCCATGGCGTGGCGCTGGGGCCTCTGGCCCACGCCACCGGCGAGGCGCGCGATGCGCTGCCCGGCGAGATCGTACTGGCGCCGCCCTCGGCGATTGCCGACAAATGGGCGCGGCGCTTTGCCGATCCCATTCCGGCCTTCGCTAGCGGCTGGATGACGGTGCGGGCGCGCGCGCGCCAGCGTCACGTCGAACTGCCGCTGGTGCTGTCCGATCACGCCGACTGGGATGAACTCACGCTTACGATTGGCGAACTGAAGCCGGAAGAACTCTGGATCACCCATGGCAGCGAAGAGGCGCTGCTGCGCTGGGCGCAGCTGAACGACATTTCGGCCACCGCGCTGGAAATTGCGGGCTATGAGGACGAGGACGAATGAAGGCTTTTGCCCGTCTGCTCGACCAGCTTGCCTTCACCCCGGCGCGCAATGCCAAGCTCACCTTGCTGCGCGACTATCTTTCCCACGCGCCCGATCCGGAACGTGGCTGGGCGCTGGCCTCGCTGACCGGCGCGCTGAGCTTTGACGCCGCCAAGCCGGGCTTCATCCGCAAGGCAGCGGAAGCGCGGCTGGACTCGCAGCTTTTCGCGCTGTCCTACGATTTCGTGGGCGACCTGGCCGAGACCGTCGCGCTGGTCTGGCCGGCAAAACCCCGCGCCAATCGCGAGCCGGAATTGCCGGAAGTGGTGGAGAGCCTCTCGCGCGCTTCGCGCCGGGAAGTGCCGCAACTGCTGGAACGCTGGCTGGACGCGCTGGATGCCACCGGCCGCTGGGCGCTGCTGAAGCTGTTGACCGGCGGCCTGCGTGTCGGCGTCTCGGCGCGACTGGCCAAGCAGGCGCTGGCGCAGATGGGCGATGTGCCGGTCAGCGAGATAGAAGAAGTCTGGCACAGCCAGGACCCGCCTTATGGTGACTTGTTCGCGTGGCTGGAGAAGCATAGCGACAAGCCCAGCGCCGAAACGCCGGGCCGCTTCCGTCCCGTGATGTTGGCGCAGGCGATCGATGAGGCGACGGATTTTCCGCGCTATGACGCGAAAGATTATACCGCCGAATGGAAGTGGGACGGCATCCGTGTCCAGGCCGCCAGTGAGGGCGGGCATCGCCGGCTTTACAGCCGCACCGGCGAAGACATAGCCGTCGCTTTTCCGGACGTGATCGCGGCGCTGAATTTCTCTGGTGTAATCGACGGGGAGTTGCTGATCTTCCGGGGCGGCCATGCTGCACCCTTCGGCGATTTGCAGCAGCGCCTGAACCGCAAGACCGCCGATGCAAAATTGATGGAGAAATTCCCCGCCGGCATCCGCGCCTATGACCTGCTGGTCGACGGCACGGAAGACTTGCGCGAACGGCCCTTTGCCGAACGGCGCCAACGGCTGGAGGCCTTCGTGGCTCGGCTGAAAAGCGACCGCATCGATCTGTCGCCGCTGCAGCCTTTCCAAAGCTGGGAAGACCTGGCGCGGTTGCGCGCCCACCCGCCCAAGGGCGACGCGCAAGTGGCGGAAGGGCTGATGCTCAAGCGCTGGGATTCCATCTATGAACCCGGGCGCCCCAAAGGCCCCTGGTTCAAATGGAAGCGCGATCCGCTTCTGATCGATGCGGTGCTGATGTATGCCCAGCGCGGCCATGGCAAGCGCAGCGGTTTTTATTCCGATTACACCTTCGGGGTCTGGCGGGAAGACAGCAATGGCGATCGCAGCCTGACGCCGGTGGGCAAGGCCTATTTCGGCTTCACCGACGAGGAACTGAAGCGCCTGGACAAGTTCGTGCGCGACAACACGGTGGAGCGCTTCGGGCCGGTGCGGTCGGTCCGCGCTGACCAGGATTTCGGCCTGGTGCTGGAAATCGCCTTCGAGGGCCTGCAGCGCTCGACCCGCCACAAGTCGGGCGTGGCCATGCGCTTCCCGCGCGTGAACCGCATCCGCTGGGACAAGCCGGCGCGGGAAGCTGATGAGCTTCCCACCCTAGAGAAGATGCTCGGCTAGGCGGCGTTATTTCGTCGGCACCAGCCGGACAATCGAACCGCCCTTGGGATCGCCATTCATGTTCTGCAGCAGCAGATAGAGCAGCCCGTCCGGGCCCTGTATCACATCGCGCACCCGGCCATAGCCCTGGATGATGTTTTCCTGGCTCACGATCTGGCGGCCCTTGATCTCCATGCGGATCAGCTTCTCGCCCACCATGCCGGTGATGAAGAGATTGCCTTTCCAGCCCGGATAACGGTCGCCGGTATAGAAGGTGATGCCGGCGGGCCCGATGGAGGGATTATAGAAGGTGATGGGATCGGTCATGCCAGTCGCATGCAGACGGCCGATGCCCGGCTCCAGCCCCATGGTGGCGACGCCCCAGCCATAATCCTTGCCCGGCTCGATGATGTTGACCTCGTCGCCGCCGGTGGGGCCGTGCTCGGTTTCCCAGAACAGGCCCGTGGCCGGATCGAAGGTCAGGCCTTCCGGATTGCGGTGGCCATAACTCCAGATGCTGCCCAGCGCGCCGGGCGTATGGATGAAGGGATTGTCCTTGGGGATCGAGCCATCGTCATTCAGCCGATGAATCTTGCCCAGCGGCGAGGCCAAGTTCTGCGACATTTGCATGTCATGGCGCTCGCCCATCGACCAGAAGAAGTGGCCCTTGCGGTCGAACAGGAAGCGCGAACCGTAATGGTCGGCGCTGACACGATAGGAATCCGGCGGCGGATTGAACAGAATCTGCTGGTCCACCCACTCATTGTTGGCATTGACCTTGCCGCGAATGATGTAGGTCATGGTCGGCGCCGACATGTTGGGCGCCTTCAGCTCATCCGGCTGCACCTGATAGCCGGGCGGCACGGTCGTATAAGACAGATAGATCCAGCCATTCTTGGCGTAGTCCGGATGAAGCTGCACATCCAGCATACCGCCGTCCTGGCGTTCGAATACCGCGGGCGTGCCTTTCACCGGCTCGGAGGCATTGCCGTTCTTGTCCATGAAGCGCAGCTGGCCGGAGCGCTCGGTGAAGATGGCGCGACCGTCAGGCAGGAAGGCCAGGCCCCAGGGCTGATTCAGGCCGCGCACCAGGGTCTCGACCTTGAAGCTGGCCTTCTGGGTGGTGAAATCCTTGCCGCTGATGTCAGGTACCGCCCCGCCGCGCGCGCGATTGACGATGCCGCCGCGGATGCGCAGGTAGGCTGGCATCTGCGCCATCTCGTCGGGGAACAGCAAGGTCGTGAATTTGTGATTGGGCGTGTTGGGCAGACCATCAGCCTGCGCCTGCACGATCTGCGCGTCGGTATGGCTGTTCAGGAAATCATTGGAGAGAAGGCTGGGCGCCGAAGGCCCCGGCTGGGCGGTGCTGCCATGGCAGCCCGAACAGGCGGTGATGAAGATCTCGTTCGCCCGTGTCTGCAGCAGGGCCGGCACCGGCGCCTGCTGTTTGCGCGCCGGCATGCGCGTATCGGGGCTAGGCGCAAGTTGCGGATTGGTCTGCTGCACGCCGGGTTGCGCCAGAACCACGCCGGACAGCCCGGACAGGGCCAGGGCGGCCAGCCAGATGCGTTTCATCGAAATCTCCCTAGAATCTCTTTTGAGATGATTTTGGCTGGACTATAGCGGCTCAGAACGTGGCGGCAACGGCGCTCTCGAACTGCTCCAAGGTGAAGGCCACGTCCGCATCCGTATGGGCCGCCGACAAGGAACATTGCTTGGTGGCGATGGGCACGAAGAACACCCCGCGCTGGATCAGGGCCCGGCGCAGCGCCACGTCGCGGGCAAAGTCATGGCTGGCGGTGATGTCGTGCAGGTCGGCCGGCGGCTTCTCCATGAAATAGAAAGAGAAGGCCGAGCCCTGGCGGGCGACGCAAGCGGTGATGCCGCGGCGCTTGAAGATGTCCAGGATGCCGGCCTCGATGGCGGCGCCCATCTTCTCCATGCGGGGATAGATCGCGTCCCGGTTGGCGACCAGATAGCGTACGGTTTCGATGGCGGCGGCCACCGCCACCGGGTGGCCATTATAAGTGCCGGCGATAAAGGGCCGGCGCGACGGGTCGGGATCGATGACAGAGTCCATGTACTTGGCCTTGCCGCCCACCACGGCCAGCGGAAAGCCATTGGCCACCGCTTTGCCATAGACCACCAGATCGGGCTTCACGCCGGACAGTTCTGCATAGCCGCCAATGGCGTGACGGAAACCTGTCTTCACTTCATCGAAGATCAGCAGGAAGCCGAATTCGTCGGCCAGCTTGCGCAGGCCTTCGAGATAGCCGGGCCTGGGCTTCACCACCCCGATATTCTGCAACAGGGGTTCGGTGATCAGGGCAGCCACCGGGTAGCGGCGGCAAACGTAACGCACAGACTCTAGGTCGTTGTAATTCACCGCATGGGTGAAATGGGTCTGGTTGATGGTGGTGCCGGCGCCCAGCGGCCTTAAGGGATATTCGCCCGGCGAGACGCGCGGTCCCACCTCGGCCACCGTGTTGAAGACATTGCAGGCCAACTCGTCATGATTGCCGTTATAGCCGCCCTGCATCACGATGATGTGGGAACGGCCGGTGACGGCGCGGGCGATGCGGATGGCGAAGGAATCCGCCTCGCTGCCGGTGTTGAGCAGAGTGACCTTCTCCGCCGCCGGCACATGCTCGCAGATCAATTGGGCGAGCTGGCCTTCGGCGATCGAAGGTCCGGCGCCAAACAGGCTGTCGCCCGATGACAGCGCCACGGCGGCCGCCTCGTTCACGGGGCGGAAATTATGCCCCAGGAAATAGGGCGCAAAGCCGGCGTGATAATCGATGTAACGCTTGCCTTCGCTGTCCCACAGATAGGCGCCCTCGCCTTTTACAAAGGTGATGGCGGGGTCGATAGCGCGATTGACCGAGGAAATGCCACCAGGAATGTAGCGGCGATTGTGCTCCAGCACCGTTTCCGACGAGGCGGGCTTATCCATGGGCGGCTTCCAGTTCCTTCATGCTCTTGGTCGTGTCGTCGATCACCTGTTCCATGCAGCCAGGTTTGAACAGCGAGATCTTGATCTGATAAAGGCCCGGCTTGTCATAGGTTGCCGCCGGGGCCAGATAACCGACATTGCCGTTGACAATGTTGAGCACCAGCACGGCATGATCCGCGAAGCGCTTGCGGATTTCCTGCTGGAAGACGGCATAGGCTTCGGCCGGCGCGCCGACCAGAAAAGCGTCTCCCAGCTGCAACAGGGTCACCGCGACCTTGCGTGAGGTCCCGTCGCCGACATCGCGGCGCACCATCAGGCGGCGCTCCAGCCGCTCCTTCAGGGGACGGTCGGTGCAGTCTTTCAGCGCTTCCAGCAACTCGGCCTCGGTCGGCAGATTGACGTAAGGCAGTTCGGTCGCCGTCCGCGTGATCTTCAAGGTGGTGCTGGCGGGCTTGGCGCGCAAAGACCAGCGACCCAGCCGGGCGCCCGAATCCTCGATCCGGTCGAAGGCGATTTCCTGTTCCGGCGGCAGCATGCCTGTCAGCGTCGACAGCGCCGCATAGCCGAGCTGGCGGCCATTCTGATCGGCGATCGCCGCGTCCGCC
>Ga0265338_10006546_pt1 | contig 14803 bp, 22 predicted proteins | sample 42126metaG_FD_193579 | JGI IMG/M metagenome (GOLD analysis project Ga0265338, IMG submission 193579) | Rhizosphere microbial communities from Carex aquatilis grown in University of Washington, Seatle, WA, United States - 4-21-26 metaG | ecosystem: Host-associated > Plants > Roots > Rhizosphere... | reverse complement strand
AGCCGATCCACAGCAGCGGCCACACCCACAGCCAGCCGAGCGTCGCCCAGTCCAGCCGGGGGCGCGGACCGAACAGCAGCCAGCCGAGCAGCGCCGCGGCCGGGGATAAGTAGTGGAAGCCGGCGTTCACCCAGGCGGCGACGCCGTGCGGGTGGACCAGCCGGGCCAGCACGGTGGCGAAGATGAGGCCGGTGATGATGATGCCGAGCAGCGCGTCCGCGTGCACCACGCGCCACAGGCGGCCGTCCCGGGACGGGTTGAGGACCAGGCTCACCGCCAGCGCGAGGACAAACAGGTTGGACTGGATGGTGAAGTAACTGAACAGCCGGACGAGGCGGACCGTCAGCCCGGCGTTTCCCTCGGTCGTCACCGTGTTGACATCCGTCCCGCCGTGGATGATCAGCACGACCTGCGTGATCATGGAGGCCCCGACGACCAGCGCCAGAACAGCGTGCCACCCGCGGCAAGCCCGCCTGCGGTCGCGCGCGGGGGTGCGGGTGAGGACGGCAGCTCCGCTCATGGCGTCATCTTGTCACCAGCGACCTGGGACAACGCCCGGACATGCCGACGGTGGCAGCAGGAAAGCCGTTTGTCCGCAGTTGTTCCGGGCAGGAGACGGCTGGTCCGGAACGAGCCGTGGAGGCGTCGTGGTTAAGAAGCTGGTCGAACTCCTGATCTGTATCATCCACCCGCTCGCGGTGGTGCTGATGTGGATCAACCTGGCATCCCGCACTGACCTGCCGACCTTCAACAAGGTCGCCTGGGCTATCTTCGGGATCATCCCGCTGGTGCCCTTCATCTACGTGCTGACCGGCGGCGACCTCTTCTAACTTCGGTCACTTACAGCACGCCTGACTCTTCTGCCCTGAAAGAGGCATAGGTCACACTCGCACGTTCTACCCCTTAACCCTCAGTACGTTGAGGGCTACTGTCCGGTGCCACGAGCCGGGCATGGGAGTTACGGGGGGTTTACGTCGTGGTTCGCAAGTTGACGGCCGAAGCGCTGGGCACGGGGGTGCTGGTGTTCTTCGGTGCAGGTGTAGCGACACTCATGTTCGGCTTCCACTTCGCCGGCGCTAGTACCGCGGCCGGCGTGGTCGCCACCGCACTGGCGTTCGGGCTGGTGCTGCTCGCGCTGGTCTACGCACTCGGCCCGGTCTCCGGGTGCCATCTCAACCCAGCGGTCACCCTCGGCGCGCTGCTATCCGGCCGGATCAAGGCGGCCGACGCCGTAGCGTACTGGATCGCCCAGTTCGCAGGCGGGATACTCGGGGCCCTGCTGCTGTGGGCGGTCGTCGCCCGCTCGCCGTTCTATCACCGGTCCACCACCGGCCTCGGCGCGAACGGCTGGGGCGCGGCCTCGCTCGTCCACCTCAGCCTGTGGGGCGCCTTCCTGGCCGAGGTCATCCTCACCGCCGTCTTCGTCTACGTCATCATCACCGTCACCGGCAAGGACCGCAGCTCCGGCACCGCGGGCCTGGTCATCGGGCTGTCGCTGGCCTTCATCCACCTGGTCGGCATCCCGCTCACCGGCACCTCGGTCAACCCGGCCCGTAGCCTCGGCCCGGCCCTCGTCGTCGGCGGCTCGGCCCTGAGCCAGGTGTGGCTGTTCATCGTCGCCCCGCTGCTCGGCGCGGTGGTCGCGGCGGTACTCGACCGGGTGGTGAACCGGCCGTCCGCGTCCGCCGGCGGGCCGGCCACCAGCGACAGCGACGCCTCCCGGCTGCTGACGCGAGAGGGCAGGTAACAGCGCGGAAGGGCGCCGCCGCCGCAGCCCGGCCGCGCCGCCCGCGAGCAGGACGGCGCCTGCCAGCACGGCCGCCAGCCACGGGGTCAGGTTCGCAGCCGCCCGCGGGGCGGTGCCGCCGAACCCGGTCCCCGCACCGCCGCTGGGTATCGCCGCGACTCCGACCGCGTCCGTCACGTCGTCAGCCTTGAGCCCGGACGAGCCGTCGAGGACGACGATGGTGTGCACGGTGCCCGAGGTCAGCGTGAGCGGCATGGTCGCGTGCTGGCCGGAGGCGGTGATCGTCACCGGGTGGCTGCCCGGCGAGACGGCCGTGTACGGGGTGACCGAGCTGAACGCCAGTTGGTTACTGAGGCCGGCCGAGCCATAGCTGACCGTGACCCGGTCCTGCTTCAGTGACGCCTGCAGGACCCGGATCAGCGACTTCCCCGGCGGCGTAGCCATCTGGTCCTTCAGCACCTCGACCCGCAGGCCCGGGTCAGGCCCGAGCGCGGCGACCGTGTAGGCCGTCTTGGCGGTCACCATGAAGCTGGAGACCAGGGCCGGCTTGCTCGACGCGGGCGCATCGAAGCCCCGCATCGCCACCGTGTACTGCCCGGGGCCGAGTGCCATGTAGGCCGAGACGTCGCCGTAGGCGACATCCTTGAGCACGGTCGGGTGAACCGGATCGCCGAACGGATACAGGTACATGTCCATCGCGGGCGCTTCCGGGGACAGGTGAGCAACCCTGACCCAGCCGTCCTGCGCCCCCAGCGGCGCCGCGGACGCGGCCGCCGGGCCGACGAGGAGGCCGGCGCCGGCCAGGCCCGCCAGCAGCAGCGGGAGAGCGGCCAGCCTGACAACGAACCGCGGCAACTTGACTCTCATCCCGGACATCCGATCGATAGCCCCGTCAACAATGAATTCACTGGTCACGCCCTCGCGTTAGCTGGTTGCCAGTCGGCGCTGAGGACCGGTGTGAGCAATCCGAGCGGCCCCGGTGAGGCGAACTGAATGACTAGCTCGTCCTGCCCGGGGCCCGACTTGACCAGGGCCGAGCGCATCGGCCGGTAGGCGCCTTGCTGTGCGCTCACCATGGCCAGCGCGGTCCCGAGGCTGCCACCCGGGTTCCCGCCGCCGCCACTGCCCAGGGTCACCTCCCGGAAGAGCGGCGCAACCCCGGGGGAAGCGTCACCAAATGCGACCACTCGCAGCTTGACCTGTGACGACAGGGCCGCCAGGGTCGCCAGCAGCCGGGTGTCCACAGCGCCCGCCCGCAACTGCGCGGCGTCGGCGGGGCTGAACACGAGGCGGGAGTTCCGCAAGAGCTGGGCACCCGCGCTGTCGCGGGCAGAGCGGTCGGCCCGCAGAGCCGACTGGTACGCGGCTGGGCCCCCCGGCGTTACCGCCCGGACCTCGACCCGGGCGGTGCCCGATCCGAAGCTCGCGATCAGCGCGGGGGCATATTCCTCGACCTTGTCCGCCTGCCCCTGGCCGGCCGCGGAGTCAGTCGCGATGACGTCGGCCCTGGACAGGCCGGCCATCCCCGGGGCCAGCGTCACCAGCCGGCTGGCGCTAAGTCCCTGCGCCTGCAGGGCGCTGCACATCACCGGGGAGCAGCCGATCACCGCGGCGTCACTGACCTGGCTAGCGATCCAGCCGGCGGCCGCCGCCTGGGCCGGCGCGGGTGGCCGCGGTGACGCCGCCCCGGTCGACGAGGGCAGCGACGGGGACGGCGCGGGCCGCTGGGCCGCTTTGGCGGGCGCGGCGGCTGGGGATGCGGCTTGCGAGAAGGTACCGGCGAAGTACAAGGCGACTAGCGCAACCACTGCCGCGACCACGCCCGCCGCCACCAGCGCGCGGGCAGCGCCGGCCCGGCGCAACCGTCGCGAGCCCCATAGCTCCACCGTGGTGAGCAGGACGCGCCCCCAGGAAGGCTCCCGGGAAACGCCTCGTGCGGAGGCCCGGCCCGGCGCCTGCTTGCGCTGGGCCGCGGGCGCGGCGTCATTCCGCTGCACACCCCCACCCCCTTGGCCTCTGGCACGACACTGGCCGTCGAACGCTAGCCAACCACGCAAATAACAACGAAACAGTTTGTATCGATGAATGTCGGAGAATGACGTGCCGCGGACGTGGTTTGCTGCCTTATGGCCCCGCCCCCGCGTACGCCGCCCGAGCCTTCCTGGCCGACGGTCATCGCGACCACGCTGCGGCTCTGGCTGGAGCGTCACCCGGTACGCGTCGGCCCCTGGGCGGTCCACCTCGCGCCGCTGCTCGCCCTGGCCACGGCGGCCGAGCGCCGGGGCCTCGACCGTGACGGCGGCGGGCAGGACGCGGCCCGGCCGCGGAGCCGCCTCGCGGTCGCGGCAATCGCGGCGGGCGCGCTCCTGCTCGCGGGCGGCGTCGCCGGTCTGTTGCTGGCCCGCCCCGCGGCCACGCCCCCGCCGGGCGCGGCCGACGTCATCCCGGCCCCGGTGGGGCCGGTCGCAGGCGTCGTCAGGGCAAATGACGCCACCGTCCCGCCGCCGGTCACGCTCACCATCCCCGACATCGGCGTGCAAACCAGCCTGGTCCACCTGGGCCTGACCGCAACCGGCGCGCTTCAGGTGCCGAAGTCGACCGCGGTGGCCGGCTGGTACACCGGCGGCCCCCGGCCCGGCGCGGTCGGGCCGGCCGTCATCGCCGGGCACATCGACTCCCGCGTCGGCCCCGGGATCTTCTTCCGCCTGGCGTCACTGCGGCCGGGCGATCGCGTCTACGTGCGCCGGTCGGACGGGACGCTGGTGGTCTTCCGGGTCCGGTCCGTCCAGACCTACGTGAAGGACCACTTCCCCACGCTCGCCGTGTACGGGCCGACCCCTGACGCGGAGCTGCGCCTCATCACCTGCGGCGGCACCTTCGACCCGCAGCTCAAGTCCTACCTCAGCAACACTGTCGTCTACGCGACCCAGGACAGCTAGCGGCGGCGTCTCCTACCCGGCTGTCCTGCTGGTCTAGCGCGCTGTCCGCCGGAAGACGCGATAGCCCAGCATCGCGTTCGCCACCGCGCCCGCGAACGTCAGCAGCGCCCAGCCCCAGTAACCGTAGCCCAGCAGGACGCCGGTCAGGGCGAGCAGCCAGACCGTGACCGCCAGCCGGATCAGTATGACCGTGCGCGGGTGCCTGAAGTCGAATCCCGTTGCCATGATGATCTCCCTTGATCAACGGGGCGGGCGAGCGTGTCCATCCCACAGCATCTCTACCCAGTCTCCGGCCAGCGGGCGTACTTGGCTATTAAGCGTGCCTGAGCTTCCGGACCATGAACCGCAGCGGCGTCTTCGTCTGCCGCTGACCGCTAGAAGCGGACCAGGTTGGTGGTCGGATCGTTGACCGCGACGTGGACGTGCGCGGTCGTGTGGTGCGCTCCGTGCCCGTACCCGGGGTAGCTGCCCGTGGTGGAGCCGTACCAGGACTGCGTGAGCGTGATGCTGATCTTGGTGTACTTGTAGTTGCTGCCGGTGAGCAGGATGTCAACGGGGCCGTTCCGGTAGCTGCCCATCCGGCCCCAGTCGTACTTGCCGATGCCGCGGACCTGGTCCGGGCCGACCTTGGTCCAGTGCACCGCGTACACGGCGCCGTCCCCCAGCGGCAGGTAGCCGAACCGGCCGGTCACCGGGTCGGCGTTCTGCAGCTTGTAGTCCGTAACCCGGTCGTTGACGTTGCGCTCGACCACAACCGCCTTGGACGGCGTGCCCGGCGGGACCGTCGCGGCCTGCGACACCCCGGCTCCGGTTCCCAGCAGGGCGACGCTGGCGGCGGCCGCCGCGGCGACCTTCCGCATGTCTAGGTTCATGAGGCATATCGAAGCGTTGAAACCCTCAGTATTCAATGAGACACGCAGAGTATCGATGATCCAGGTCGGCCTCTCTAGCTGTCCCGGTAGCTAATAGAAGGAATTCCTTCTATTGTGGCGTAGCAGTGACTGCGCCCTCGAGGGAGGCCCCATGGCATGGGATGTTGCGATCGTCCCGCCGGTGCGTGACTGGCTCCAGGAGTTGCGCGGGGACGACCCAGCCGCGCTGGCCGCAGTGAGCGCGGCTCTCGACCTGCTAGTCCAGGACGGTCCCGCCCTCGGGCCGCCACTGGCCGGCGCGGTCGCGCCGATGACCGCGATCCAGGCCGGCCTTGAGGTGCTGCGCGAGTGCGCCCCGGGCTTCCAGCTGACGGTCGATAACGTCGAACGCGCGGTGGCGATGAGCTACCTCAGGGAACTGCGCCCAGACCCCGACCGCGCACGCGGGCCCCGGCTCCTGTTCGCCTACGACCAGGGACGGGCGGCGGTCATCCTGGTCGCGGGCACCGAGGTGAGCGACTGGACGAGCTGGTATTCAGAAAGCGTCCCGCTCGCCCACGCGCGGTACCTCAATTACCTGCGGGAGCAGGCCGAGGATGGCAATGCCTGAGCCGTCGCCCGCCCCCAAGGCCGACAGCCGTTCCTGGGAGCAGGTGCGCGGCGAACTCGGCCTGAACACGGACGAGGTCGCCCGCCACCGCGCCCGCCTGGCGGCCGACGCGCGCGCCCATCGACTAGCTGAGCTCCGCAAGCAACGCCGCGTCACTCAGCAGGACCTCGCCGAAACGCTCGGTGTGAGCCAGTCCCGGGTCTCCCAGATCGAACGGCAGGGCGTGGACGACACGGTGCTGTCCACGCTGGCTGCGTACGTCGAGGCGCTCGGCGCGAACCTCCTTGTCGTCGCCGACTTTGGCGACCAGCAGTTCGGCCTGCGGGGCCCGGCCGGCTAGGTCCCGGCGGGCGCGTAAGCCAGCGCAAGCAGCCCGGACGAGAAGGCCTTACTGGAGAGCAGCCGGAGCCTGGTGAAGTCGGTGAACAGGGCCACCCCCTTCCCCGCGACGGCGGGCACCACCAGCAAGCTGTACTCGTCGACGAGGCCGAGCTGGATCAGTGACCGGGCGAACGAGGTGCCGCCGTGCGCGAGGATGTCGCCGCCGGGCTCGGCCTTGAGCTTGGCGATCTCAGCTTTGGTGTCGCCCGCCGCGATCGTGGTCTTCGGCCAGGACGCCTCGCGCAGCGTCCGGGAGAACACCACCTTGGGGATGTCGTTCATGGGAGCGGCGTTCACGTGCATGCTTGACGGCCAGTACTCGGCGAACCCGAGGTAGGTGACCCTGCCCATGATGTGCGTGCCGGCCTGCCACAGCCGGGCGAGGCCGTACTCTTCCTGCTCGCCGTCTTCGTTCCCGTCTAGCTGCATGAAGTAGTCGAAAAGCTCGGTTCCCGGGTCGCAGCTATACCCGTCGAGCGAGATAAAGGTCGAAAGTACTAGCTTCCGCATTCACTGCCTCCTGGTCGGCGCCAACTGCGAACTACGACCGCGCGGCAGGCCGGATTTCATCGGGCCAGGCGACGGGGACCAACTGTTCGGCCGAAGCAGCAGCGGCGGCTTGAGCTAATGCACACGCTGCACGCGGCGCTCTTACCGGCTCGGCTACCCCGCCGGTACTCCAGCACGTTCAAGTGCTGGAAGCATGCGGCGTGGTGACAACCGAAAAGGTCGGCCGGACGCGCATGTGCCGGATTGAACGGGCGGCGATGACCGCCGTCGAGCAGTGGATCGTCGACCGGCGCCGGAGCTGGGAAACCCGGCTCGACCGACTCGGCGATCTCCTGGGCGAAGAAGCCGCTAACCAGAAGGAGAACCCGTGACCCCGTCCACCGTCACCCACGACACCTTCGTGATCGAGCGCACCTACGACGTCCCGGTCGCCACGGTCTTCCGCGCCTGGGCGGACCCCAAGCGCAAGGCCCGCTGGTTCGCCGGCTCGGCCGACGCACTCGCCGCGGGCTACGAGCTCGACTTCCGGGTAGGCGGACGAGAGGTCAACCGCGGCGGCCCGCCTGGCGGCCCCGTCTACACCTACGACGCCGAGTTCCGCGACATCGTCGCGGAACAACGGATCGTCTGGACGACCGAGTTGCTGGCCGACGGCACCCGCATTTCAGTGACCGTCGCGACGGTGGAGTTCCACGGATCGGGCGAGTCGACCCGACTCGTCCTGACCGAGCAGGGAGCGTACCTCGACGGCCACGAGACGCCGGCTCAGCGCGAGCACGGGACCCGGCTGCTGCTCGACTCCCTTGCCGCGGCACTCGCGGCCGGCGAGATCTGACCGAAGCACCCGCGAGGAGGGCCACGCATGCGAACGGTAGCGTCATTCATTTTCACCAGCCTCGACGGCTTCTACGAAGGCCAGAACGGCGAGATCGACTGGCCTGCGATCGACGCGGAGTTCAGCAAGTTCGCAGCGGACCAGCTCGACGAGTTCGACGCGATCGGCTTCGGACGCGCCACCTACGACCACATGGCCGCCTACTGGCCGACCGAGCAGGCCGAGGTGAACGACCCGGCTATCACCTCAAGAATGAACGAGAAGACGAAGTTCGTCTTCTCCAGGTCGGCCACCCGCGCGAGCTGGTCAGGATCCGTCGTCGTTCACGGTGAGGCGACCGAACTCCTGCCGACGATCGAGGCTGGATCAGATAAGGACCTGCTTATCCTCGGCAGCGCCGAGCTGACCGCTGAGCTCGCCCAGGCCGGGCTGCTCGACGAGCTGCGCATCATGATCTGCCCGGTCCTCCTGGGCCAGGGCCGCTCTCTCTTCGAGGGCCTGCGCGGCCGTGTGTCACTTACGCTCCTTGGCGTCCGGCAGCTCGGGTCCGGCAACCTCGTGCTCACCTACCGTCCGCTGCCGCCAGGGAATTAGCCTCCGCTTACGTCCGCACAGGCTGGGCAGCCGCCAGTCTCGTGCCGCCATTCCGCGACGAACTGTTCGGTCTCGTCATCAGCCTGCCGGCTCAGCCCGGGCACCACGGGCACGTCGGCATCGGCAAGCTCTACGCCGACGAAGTCAGCAACGCGCCGCACGCTCCGGGGAAGCCCCGTCGTGACGTCGTCATAGTGCAACGTCACGTAGTCCACGTTGATGCTGTTGAGCAGATGGGGCCAGCCAGTCTCGCCAGCGTGCATCCGCGCGTGCAGCAGCGTCACTCGCCAGAGGTCAAGGGCAGGCGGGGGCGGCGGTGCCTTTTCTCCCGGAGACAGGCGCCAGGTACCTGACACTTCCGCGCGCCACAGGGAAACGGCCGCGCGCAGGCAGTTGCGCCGGAGGAAGACGGCTCTGAGGTCATTGGGAAACGTTCGCCGGAACCGTTGATGCCCGGGAAGGCCGGTCAGGTGCGGGATGTCCGCTGTCCGGCGGATGAGATCTTCCGCGTGCGCCCAGAACACCTTGGCGGCGAACACCCCATTCGGAGTAGTGCCGTGCTTGAGAGCTGCCCGGAGGTATTCGGCGTAGTTAGCCTTGTCTGGGGCTGGCAAGCCAAAGCGCGACGCCCACTCCTTTTCCTGCCATCGCCAGAAGTACTCCTCGGGACGCCCCATGCATCCGGTCTGCGTGAGCGCGCGGGCAAGAACGGTGCTGCCCGTCCTCGGATTGCCGACGATCACGTACGCGCGCCGAGGCTCCGTCACGCCCCAAACGCTACCTGGCCGGCCCGGCGCCGGGCCGGGAGCGCAGCGGGCTAAACCAAGAGACTAACCTCAGGCGGCCTTGCTACTTTTCGCTGGTGGACGATGACGCCTTCCCCCTTTACGTGGCCGACCGTCTCGGCAAGCTGCCCGGAGTTACGGCGGTCACCCTGGGCGGGTCACGCGCGGAGGGCACGCAGCGACCAGACAGCGACTGGGACTTCTCCGTCTACTACCGGGGCCACTTCGACCCGCAGGCGCTGCGCGATACCGGCTGGCCCGGTGAGGTCTTCGAGGTCGGCGGCTGGGGCGGCGGCGTGTTCAACGGCGGGGCCTGGCTGGAGGTCGACGGCCGCCGCACCGACGTTCACTACCGCGACCTGAACGTCGTCGACCGGGAGATAGCCGCGTCCCGCGAGGGCCGGTTCGCCATCGAGCCGCTGATGTTCCACCTGGCGGGCATCCCGACCTACCTGGTCCTGGCCGAGCTGGCCGTTAAGCGGGTGCTGCGTGGCGCACGCCGTCCTAGCCGCCCGCGGCCAGTGGGTCACCAACGAGAAAACCCTGCTCACCCGCGCCGGGCTGCGGGAGGTAGACGAACTTTTCGCGGCCGGCCGATCGGCTCCCGAAACACTGCTCGACCTAGTGGACCGGACTCGCGACCTTTGCTCAGCAGCCCTGCGGGAGGCCACCGAGAGCTAGCTGCTTCTCGAACCAATGCTCGGCCAGCGGATCATCGCCGTAAGGCGGAATCTCCTGGTAGCCGTGCTTAGCGTAAAGGGCACGCGCCTCGACCAGATCGCTGCGTGTATTGAGGCGGATTAGCGACGCGCCGTCTCCGCGAGCGTATTGTTCGGCCGCCGCGAGGAGCAGGTCTGCGACGCCTGACCCGCGCGCTTCCGGCCGGACGAACATGCGGGTCAACTCCCTGGCTTGCGTATCGAGCCAGCGCAGCCCCACGCAACCGAGCGGACGCAGCGCATCACCGCCGGCCCTCTGGGCAAGCAGGAGGACACCGGACGGCTCAACAAGGTCGTCGCTGCCGTGACCGGAGCCAAGGTGGCGGATGATTTCGGCGTCGTCGGCGGGCCGACCATAGAAGCGGCTGATCATCTCGCCCAGATAGTCACGCAAGATCTCCGCTGCCGCGGGAAGATCCGGTGCAGCGGCCTCAATCGTCACTGGTGCGAATCGCTTCGAGCCCACTCACTGGATTCTGCCAGTGCCCTGTGATTCCGTCTTCGGCCGCTCAGGCTCCGGTGCCATGACGCTTGAGGGCGCGCGCGTCGCTCCAGGTGAGCGCGGGCGGGTAGCCCGGTCCGTCGATGAGGGGGATCAGTGGGGCGTACCGCTGCACGGCATGCGCCAGCCCCGTCCTGCTGACCCGCCATCCGCTCATCCGCCGGTAGGCGTAGCGGATCGTCCCGTCATACCCGGGAATCAGGTCGGGCCGTCCTGCCTTGAGGATCGCCTCGGCGCCCCGCCTGGGGAGCGGCTGGGCGGCCGGGCCGCTGTCTGGCCTGGGCACCTGCCGGGAGCCGACCGACCGCACGCCGACGCACCGGTATACCGCCTGGCCCCTGCCGCCCTGGGTGCGCTCGGTAAACAGCTCCACCGCGCAGATCACACTCCACGGCACGCGCTGTGCGGCCGGGCCATCGTCGAAGAGGACCCCGTGGGCGTCAACGGCGAAGACGACCTTGCGGCGGGCCGCCAGCCAGGCCCGGCGGCCCGCCTCGGCCAAGAAGACGACCTCGAACAGGCCGAGGATCGCGACCTTCGGGACGGCGTATGTCAGGTGGTGCGCATGCAGGATGACCACACTGAGGCCAGTCCAACCAAGCAAGGCCAGCAGCATGACGGACAAGCCACGCCAGCCAGCTCGCACGACGTACGCATCAGGATCGAACCCACCCATCGCCGCCTCTCCGGCCCAAACACTATCTGCCGGGCGAAGTCGGCCAGGGGTCGAATGACCCGTCACATTGCGCCTTGTGCGCGCGTGTCCCGTGATAGCCCGAAGCTCGGCCCGACACCATAGCCGCCGCTCTATCCCCCGGCGGCGCGGCCTGTTCGGACTAGGCAACGTGCGAACCCACGAATCTAAGCGCGGTAGACGTCGCGGCGGTGGTCTACGTCCACGACCGTGACTATCCGGTTCTTGTCGTCGATCCGGTAGATGATCCGATAGGTACCGCGCCGTGCGCTGAACCGATCATCCATCGGCGGGAGAAGCCGCTTGCCAACCCGGTAAGGCTCTCGCAGGAGAGGACCCGTGATGAACTCGTAGGCTGCCGCCGCAACAGCCTTTGGCAGAACCTCACCCAGGGCACGGCGGACCGCGGACGTCGTCCGCAGCTCATGGGGGTCCTCGGCACGCCCATCGCTCACGACGCCTGGCGCCGCCTCATGGTCTCAGCCAATTCCTCAGCCGAGATGTACTCGCCCCGGGCCAGCTCGGCATCGGACTCGGCGAGCCGGTTCACCGTCGCGGCATCCCGCATGATGGCCAGGGTCTCCTCAAGCGCTTCCAGATCCTCCGGAGCGATGAGGATCGCTGACGGCTTGCCGTGAACGGTCACGGTCACCCGCTCGTGCTGGTCGTGCACCCGGCCGACGAGCTCGGACAGGTGCGACTTGACGTCACCCAACGGCAGAATAGTCATAGTCAAAAGTATGACCAAAAATCCACGTGCCGTCAAAAGGAGTCGCTGGACGCTGTGCACTGCGCTCAGGCGCGGGCCGGCCGCGAGCGGTCGATCGAGAGATACCAGTAGCCGCCCGCCACGTCGGCCGCCGCGATCGCCAGGAAGAAGGCGGCCCACCCGTATACGCCGTACCCGAGGCAGATGAGCCCAGGGACGGCCGCGACGGCGCCGCCGGCGATCCGGGCGATTCCGCAACCGTGCAGGTGGCGGAACTCCCACGGGTTGATCAGGCGCTGCATGCCTTGCCGGGGCGGGGTTGACCACCACCCGTGCAGGCCCTTCGAATTTCTGTTGTTGTCGCTGGCTGCGTTCATCGGGATGCCTCCTGTCGGCTGGTGTCACGCACCCCGTTCGTACTAATAAAGTGATATCACTTTGATAGTAGGTCGTCAACGCTGGCGTCCGGCTCAGCGCGGGCGCCTTCCCCGGCCAGCTATCTCAATGGCAAGCGGACCCGGCTCGCAGATCGCGCAGCGATCGAGAAACGGGAGCCGTGCGGCAGTGCGGAACCGCGGTGCCGGGCAGTTCAGGGCAGCAGCGACTCCACTCGGACTGAGGGATAACGTACCGGGAGCTTGCGGTCGAGAGTCGCCAGCGTCAGGTCGCCCGCCTGGGCGAAGGCCGCCAGATAGTCATCCGTCCACAGCTTGTGGCTCTTATCGTCACGCGCCGAGATCGCCCGCCAGACAGCATCCAGCCCGTCCGGCTCGTCCGCCCACAGGACGCGTTCATCCGACCAGAGCTGGTCGAAGAACCGCCAAGCCTGGCTCCGGTCGACCGAGTCTTCGCGCATGATGGCGGGGTTGGACAGCAGCCTCAACAGCCCCATCTGGGTAACACGGCAGAAAACCAGGTCGTCCGCCTGTCGGTTAAGCCAGTCGGACGCAGCCGGGTAATGCGCATGCCGTCCCCAGACCGCGGCGAGCCAGACCCCGACGTCAACCAGGATCATGACGAGTACCGCTCAATATCTTCGGCTTCGAGTGCGGCCGCGATGTCATGGTTCGTGACAAGGACCGCAGGCGCCGCGTCACGGGCGATTAGCGGAAGCATGACCCGCCCCGTCTTCCGCGTCGCCCCAGACGGGAGCCCGAGCTCGTGCGCTAGCGCCCGGTTCACCAGGTCCTTCAGGCTTTCGCCGCGCTCAGCCGCCCTAGCCTTGGCCGCTCGCATCAGCGTGTCGGGCATATCAATCGTGGTGCGCATAAAAGCATATTAGCATCAAGCGGCAGGCGGTTCCGTGGCCAACGTGCGGAGTACGCAGTCCGCTGCGTCTCGTTTACAGACTGGTTTACAGAACAGGCTCCTGATCGGTCAGGGCAACCGGCTTGTGCACCACGCCGTATCATTCTCGACCGTGACAGATGCCTCACAGGCAGAGACACGCGGCTCCTACGACGCCATCGCCGCCGAGTATGCCGAGTTGGTCAACTCCGAGCTTGATGATCGTCCGCTTGACCGGGCGCTCTTCGCTGCGTTCGCAGAGCTGGTGCGAGCTGGCGGCAACGGTCTCGTTGCCGATGTCGGCTGCGGCTCAGGGAGGGTGACCATCCTTCTGTCACGCCTGGGCCTAGACGCGTTCGGCATCGACTTGTCACCGGAAATGGTGTCGCTGGCTCGCCGCAACCATCCGCAGCTCCGCTTTGAAGAAGGATCGATGCTGGAGCTGGACATACCCGCCGCGAGCCTCGGCGGGCTGCTTGCCTATTACTCCATCATCCACATCGCGCGAGAACGACGGCCGGAGGTGTTTGCCGAGTTTTACCGGGTGCTCGCCCCTGGCGGCAGCCTGATGCTGGTCTTTCAGATTGGCGACGAACAGGGGCACCGGACCGATTTCGGGGGCACGCCCGTCTCCATGGACTGGTACCGCCAGCGCCCGGACGAGCTGGCAGACCTGCTGCGCGAGGCAGGCTTCGACCTGTGGACGACCGCTGTACGCCAGCCCGAGGACAGAGAGTCAGTGCCACAGGGCTACATCCTGGCCCGCACGCGGCAGCCCTGATTAGAAAGTCTTAGGCGGATTCGGCAGCCTGTGAAGGAATTTACGTGCGGTAGACGTCGCGGCGATGGTCGACGTCCACCACCGTCACTACCCGGCTCTTGTCATCGATCCGGTAGATGATCCGGTAGGTACCGCGCCGCGCGCTGAACCGGTCGTCCATCGGCGGGAAAAGCCTCTTGCCGACCCGGTAGGGCTCTCGCAAGAGAGGGCCGGTGATGAACTCGTACGCTGCCGCCGCAACGGCCTCAGGCAGAACCTCGCCCAGGGCACGGCGAACGGCGGAGGTCGTTCGCAGCTCGTAGAGATCTGCGGGCTCGTCGCTCACGGCGCCTGGCGCCGCCTCATGGTCTCGGCCAGTTCCTCAGCCGAGACATACTCGCCGCGGGCCAGTTCGGCATCGGACTCCGCGAGCCGGTTCATCGTCGCGGCGTCCCGCATGATGGCCAGAGTCTCCTCGAGCGCTTCCAGGTCCTCCGGAGCGATGAGGATGGCCGACGGCTTCCCGTGAACGGTCACGGTCACCCGCTCGTGCTGGTCGCGCACCCCGCCCGACGAGCTCGGACAAGTGCGACTTGACGTCACCCAACGGAAGAACAGTCATAGTCAAAAGTATGATCAAAAATCTCGGCGACGTCGAAGTGGCGCCGCTGGGCGCCGTGCACAGATTCCGGGCACAAAATACAAACAGAGGCCCGGATCCTTGTTCGGATCTGGGCCTCTGCCTTGGTAGCGGGGGTAGGATTTGAACCTACGACCTCTGGGTTATGAGCCCAGCGAGCTACCGAACTGCTCCACCCCGCGGCGATGCCCTTACTCTACGAACTCCGGGCGGCAGAAG
>Ga0265338_10006545_pt1 | contig 14804 bp, 15 predicted proteins | sample 42126metaG_FD_193579 | JGI IMG/M metagenome (GOLD analysis project Ga0265338, IMG submission 193579) | Rhizosphere microbial communities from Carex aquatilis grown in University of Washington, Seatle, WA, United States - 4-21-26 metaG | ecosystem: Host-associated > Plants > Roots > Rhizosphere... | reverse complement strand
CTGGGCAGGAGTCACGATCTTGAGCGTGAACAGCATGCGGCTGTGGTAGAGGCCGCACAGCTCGCTGCAGTGCCCGGTGAACGTGCCGGTCTTGGTGGCCGTGACCGAGAAGTGGTTCGGGTGGCCGGGGATGACGTCCCGCTTGAAGAGGAACTCCGGCACCCAGAACGCGTGGATCACGTCGGGCGAGGTCAGGTTGAAGTTAACCGACTGGCCGACCGGGATCTCCAGCATCGGCATCGCCTTCGCGTTCTCCGCGTCCGTCAGCTGCGGGTTCCACATGGCCCCGTCGGTGGTGACGTTGTACTGCGGGTAAGCGAACGCCCAGGACCACTGGAAGCCGGTCACGTTGACCGTCACCGCCGGGTTCTGCGGTACCGCGTCAATCGTGTTCTCGTCCTTGGCGGTGTAGTAGAACAGCACCGCGATCAGCACGAAGGGCACAACTGTGTAAAGAATCTCGATCGGCATGTTGTACCGCACCTGGGGCGGCAGCTTGTCGCCGCGCCTGCGGTGGAAGATCACCGCCCAGACGATCATGCCCCACACCACCGCCCCGACGAGCAGGCCGGCAATCCAGGAACCCTGCCACAGTGACAGCGTGACCGCGCCCTGGGTCGTCACCGGGTCCGGGAAGCCCATGCGGGTAAAGGTGTCGTTCGGTGAGCACCCGGCGAGGGCGAGCAGCACGACGGCGAGCGCGGCGAGTCGCGCCGCGTTGGCCCGGCCGCTGCGCGGCGCCTGCGTGCGCTTGGCCTGCGTAGCGTCGGCCCGCGTGCCCCGGGCCTGCGTGCCTTGGGCCTGCGTGCCTTGGGCAGGGCCGCGCGCGTCGGTGCCACGCGGGTCTGTGCCATCCGGGCCAGTGTCGCTTGGCCCGGTACCGCGCCCGCCTAGCGCGGCCTGCCGGCGAATCAGAGTCAAAGGAGGCGCCTTCCCAACAACGTCGCCCGGCCGCCTGTGCTGTCTCCTTCAGGCGGCGGTCTCCGGTCTTCTACAGCGTGTCGTGCAAACAGTATCGCGCGCTTGGCCGGGCTCGCAGGGGACCCCCGGCGTTCGGGTGCGATTGCGGCCGGCCGGGCCGGCTTACCGGCCAGTAGAGCGGATTTGCCGGCCAGTAGAGCGGATTTGCCGGCCAGTAGCGCGGGGCGTCGCGCACTCAGCGCGCTCGTCGGGCCCGATTGCGTATTTGTACGGGTAATTGGGGGCAACTGGGGGCACTATGGACGTGTGAGGGTCATCGGATGAGCCGCGCGCCGTGGCTGGGGAGACCGACCGGGCGGCATGCCGCTGGCGGGCGCGGGCGCGGGCGGGGCCGGGGATCCGAGCCGGCACCGGGTGACGCGGCCGGCCCGGTTGACGGCGGTCCGGCGGCTGCCGCGGCGGCTCCCGGGGCTTTCCCCGCTGGCTTGCCCGGGGCGGGGATGCTGGGTGCGCCGGTAATGGCGGACGCCGCTGTCCCCGGCTACGACGAGCCGCTGGTCTCGCCGGTGACCGATGCCGCCCGCGAGGCGTCGGCGTGGTCAGCGGCACTGCTGCCGGCCTATATCCCGTCCGGGGCCGACCCGTTGGTCACCATCAACGCCCTCGGCCGCAAGTGCCCGATCCCGATCATCCTGCTGGCACAGCAGATCCACACGGTCCCAGTCAGCGCGGTCATCGCCGTGCTGGCCGACGACCCGGCCGCCTACCCCGACATCCCCGCCTGGTGCGGGCTGAAGTCGCACGACTGCGTGTTCCGGGTGGACTACGCCACCGGCTGGTCGTTCGGCATCCGCCGCCGGTACTGAGGCCCCGGCTGCCTAGACAGCGGACGGGCGCGGGTCCGGTGTTGCCCAGGCGGTTTGAAGTGTTCTTTTCTTGCTGTTATCTCGCCAGATAGCCGCTGTGGGCGGAGGTCGGGTCCGGAGTGCGCTTCGCTTGGCGCGCCACTTCCCATCAGTTCGGCCGGCCAATGCCACTTCCCATCAGTTCGGCCGGCCCATATCGGGTCAAAAAGGGCACTGAAAGGTGCGTAACTGATGGGAAGTCGTCTGGAGCCGCCCTGATGGACGGAAGCGGGGTAACCCGGGGGGTAACTGATGAGGAGCGGGATGAGGCGAGTGCGAGGCGGGTTAGGCCTGGCGGAAGCGGTTGGTGAGGCGGGGGTCGGATTCCCACCAGGGTCGGTCGGCGTCGGCGGGCCCAGGGTCGGCGGGCCCCGCGTCGGCGGGCCCAGGGTCGGCGGGCCCCGGGTCGGCGGGCCCCGGGTCGGCGGGCCCCGGGTCGGCGGGCCCCGGGTCGGCGGGCTCGGTGAGAATCGGCTCGACGGCAGCGGTGTCGACGGAAGCGGTGTCGGCGACAGGGGGGCCAGCGGCGGCAGAGGTGGCGGGCTTGGCTGCGGCCCGGGCGGCCCGGGCGGCCCGGGCGGCGTCCCTGGCGTCGAGCTCGGCGTCGATTTGCTCAGCTTCCCGCTTGTCGGCCCGCATCATCTGGATCAGCTGGACGGCCAGGAACGGCAGGCCGACGAAGTCGCCGAGGATCCAGATGATGCCGCCGCCGATGACCTGGGCGGTAGCCAGGCTGGGGCCGTAGGGGTAGCCGGCCGCGTGATAGTGCGCGGCGCCGATGACGGTCTGGTCGGCGATCACCGCGATGCCGAAGAAGGCGTCGCCCACCACCTCCGCGGCGGCGATCCACATGCCGACGCCGTAGGGGTACTCCTTGGGCACCGGGTCGACCCGCAGCAGCGTCCAGAAGAACACGTAGCCCGGCACCAGCAGGATGAGGTACGTCAGCTCACGGACCGTGCCGCTGCTGAAGTAGGCCGTGTACCAGGAGGTGAAGTACATGCTCATCGGCACGGCGATCAGCGCCAGGGTGGTGATCGCGGGGAACGTCACAATCTTGGCGGCCCGGCTGCGGACAGCCCGCTGCACCCGGCGCCCGGCGCCCGGGTAGGCCTCGATGAACAGCGTGAGCGGTTTGCCCATCGCCAGGAACAGCGGCGACACCAGGACCAGCAGCACCGTCTGGGTGGCGCGGGCGTAGAACAGCACGCCCTGGTAGGCACCCGGCCAGGCCATCGTCGCGATCGTCAGGCAGCCCAGCCCGAGGACGACGAACGCGAAGCCGCGGCCGGTCCCCCACTGCCCGCCCGCCTGCCTGACCCTCCGCGCGCTGACCAGGTAGCCGACGGCCAGGGCGAGGATCAGCACCAGCATCGGCACGTCCACTCGCCACTCGGTGAATGCCCGGGCGAGGGTCAGCTTGGGTGGGCCACTGTAGGCGGCCGCCATCATGGCCATGCCCTAAAACTACTCCCTGTCGTAGGTGCCGGGCGGCCGCGAGCGCTCAGCACGCGGAAAGCCCCGCCGCGAACGGCAGGGCTTTCCGCGTCGGGCTCAGGCTGGCTCGCTCAGGTCGGCTCGCTCAGGCTGGCTCGCTCAGGCCGGGAGGTGGGCGGCGAGCTCGGCCGCCGCCTCGGCGCCGTAGGAGTGCTTGGCCCGGTCGGCCAGGGCGGCCGCGGTTACGTCGTACTCCTGCGGGCCGACCGATTCCAGGGCGTGCACCGCCATCAGGTTGCCGAGCTGGATGGCGCGCTCGGTGGGCAGGCCCCAGGCGATGGCGGCGAGGAAGCCAGAGCGGAACGCGTCGCCGGCGCCGGTCGGCTCGACGAACGTCGCGTCCTTGACCGGGCCGACAATCACCGGCTCGGTGCCCTTCCGCTCCACCCGGGCACCGGCCGCGCCCAGGGTGATGACCCGGGTGTCCACCAGTTCGAGGATGTGCTCGCTGCTCCAGCCGGTCTTCTGCTCGATGACCGCTTCCTCGTACTCATTGCAGAACAGGTACGTGGCGCCCTCGATGAGGGTGCGCATCGCGGCCCCGTCGAGGAAGGCGACCTGCTGGGAGAAGTCAGCCGCGAACTTGACGCCCGCGGCCCGGCAGTCGGCGGTGAACTGCTGCATCGCCGCCGGGTCACCCGCGCCGATCACCACCAGGTCCACCGCGTTGGCGCTGGCCAGCGAGATGATGTCGATCTCGCCGTCCTCGCTCATCGCGCCCGTGTAGAACGACGCCATCTGGTTGCCGGCCTCGTCGTTGGTGGCGGTGAACCGGGCGGTGTGCCTGGTCTTCGACGTGCGCACGCCTGAGGTGTCCACGCCGTGCTCCGTCAGCCAGGACGCGTAGTCGGCGAAGTCCTGGCCGACCGAGCCGACGAGCAGCGGCGACAGGCCCAGGCAGCCCAGGCCGAAGGAGATGTTCCCGGCCACGCCGCCGCGCCTGATCTCCAGGTCGCCGACGAGGAACGACACCGAGATCTTGTCCAGCTTCTCGGCGATCAGCGTGTCGGTGAACTTGCCGGCGAACATCATCAGGTGGTCTGTGGCGATCGACCCGGTGACAGCTATCCGCATCGTTGAGGGGCTCTATTCAGCTTTCGGGGCCTGGCGGCCCGCGGGATCAGTGGAAGGAGTCGCCGCAGGCGCAGGAACCGGTCGCGTTCGGGTTGTCGATCGTGAAGCCCTGCTTCTCGATGGTGTCCACGAAGTCGACCGTGGCACCCATCAGGTACGGCGCCGACATCTTATCGGTCACCACGCCCACGCTGCCGAACTCTTCAACGACGTCGCCGTCAAACGAGCGCTCGTCGAAGTAGAGCTGGTATTTCAGGCCCGAGCAGCCGCCCGGCTGCACGGCTACCCGCAGCCGCAGGTCATCCCGGCCTTCCTGGGCAAGCAGCGCGCCGACCTTGCTCGCGGCGGCCTCGGTGAGGGTGATCCCCTGCTGCGTCACTTCGTCCTGAACGGTCATCGGTGGCTAGCTCCCGTCTGTAAAGTGCCCGTATTTCGGTGTCCGGCGCACGTGCGGCACCGTCCTTCGCTTTCAACTGTACGCATGGCGGGTGCATTCCTGCCAGGCGAGCCCGACGCGAGCGTCATCGCTCACAGCCCCGGGGCACCCCAGACCGGGAACCAGCGGGTCAGGTCCTGCTCGAACTTCAGGTCGTCGCCCAGCACGCCCTTAACCTGCAGTTCAAGTGCGTTGTCGCGGTTGTTGCCGCTCCCGGCCGGGGCGAAGGGGTAGAACGTGCCCCGCTTGTAGAGGTAAACCAGCGACAGGCGGCGGTGGCTGTCGTCGGCAAAGGCGACGAGCGTGCACAGCAGCTGCGGCCCGAAGCCGCCGTCGATCAGCGCCGTGTTGACCGCGTGCAGGTCGGTGACCAGCGCGTCCATCTCATCGCTGAGGTGGTTGCAGACCAGCCAGGTGTAGCCGTAGCTGTCCTTGGTCACCTCGACCGGCAGCCCGCCGCCCGGCTTGCCGTTGTCCATGTCGAGCAGCTCGAGGACTTCCCGCTGGATGTCGGCGAACGGCTTACCCTCCGGGGCGCGGAAGCTGACCGAGCCCGAGCCGGTCGGCCTGAAGCCGGCCGCCGCCTCGAGCTGGACGGCGGCCGACGGCAGCCCGAACAGGTCGTCGAGCTTCGGCTGGACCGGCTTGGTCCGGCCCAGCAGGGAGTCGAGGAAGCCCATTACTGGATGCCGCGCGGGTCCGCCGCGCCGGGCTGGCCGAGCTCCCGCTGGATCTTGGCCAGCTGCTCGATCCGCTTCTCCAGGGACGGGTGGGTGGACAGCAGGTTCGTCAGCGACTTGCCGTTCAGCTTGGCCGCCGGGGCGAAGTAGAAGGCGTTCAGCGGCTCGGCCTTGCGCAGGTCCTCGGTCGGTATCCGGTTCATCCCCTGGCTGACCTTGGTCAGCGCGGATGCCAGGGCGCTCGGGTTCTGGGTCAGCAGCGCGCCGCTGCGGTCGGCCGCCAGCTCCCGGTACCGGGACAGCAACCTGATCAGCAGGAAGCTGACCGCGTAAACGACCGCCGAGGCCAGCATGATGAGCGGGATCAGCAGCGCCGCCTGGCTGTTGTTGTCGCGGCGGCCGCCGAACAGCTCCGAGTAGAACGCGAACCTGACCAGCAGGCCCGCCACGATCGCGAGCAGGCTGGCGTAGGTCATCACCTGGACGTCCTTGTGGGCCACGTGGCTCAGCTCGTGTGCCAGGACGCCTTCCAGCTCCTCCTGGGTCAGCTGGCTGCCGTGCAGCAGGCCCTCGGTGACGCACAGCACCGAGTTCTTGCTGTTGCGGCCGGTGGCGAACGCGTTCGGCAGCTGGGTGGGGGCGATCGCGACGCGGGGCTTGTCCATGTCGGCCAGCGCGCACAGCCGGTCGACGATGCCGTGCAGCGTCGGAGCCTGCTGCGGGCTGACCTCGCGGGCCCCGGCCGCCGCCAGGGCGATCTTGTCGCTGTAGAACAGCGAGACGAAGGCGGAACCGCCGCCGAAGACCACGGCCACCACGATGATCAAAGCGCCACTGGCGTGGGCAGCGGTCATGATGCCGATGATCAGGGCGACGAACGCGACAAAGACCAGGCCGAGGAGAAACATCGTCGCGGTCATCCGCACGGTGAGCCCCCGGTCGGGCGCATACCTGGTACGCGCCGCCATAACGCACCTCCGAATTCAGCCAGGCCCGCGCCAGGCCGGTCCGGCCCTGGGCGCTGTACGCCTGGTTCTTTTACTCAATCTATCCCTACAACGCTGTGGACCCGCTGAACCGTTCCGCTGAGCACGCTGAGGACCCGGAAAGCGTTCTGCCCACGGCGAATCTGGTGATTCGCCGTGGGCAGCGGTGCTGGCGCCAGGTAGGGGCTTGGTTACGGCAGGCCGATGGAGTCCCCGGGGATCGTCCCGTCGGCCAGCAGCTTGCGCACCTCGGCGACGGTCGCGTCGGCGAACGGCAGGATGTACTCCGCCGTCACGATCTCGTCGGCCGGGAGCGGCGTGCCCGCCGTCTTGACCAGGGCCACCGCGGCGTGCAGGGCAGCCGAGAAGGTGTCACCCTGGTCGTCGCGGACGGCCACGTCGAGGTCCTTGTCAAGCGCGGTCAGCTTCGCGGCGGCGTCAGCGTCGACGCTGAACTGCCCCTCGCCGAGGATGCGCACGATCACGACCCGTCACCCGCCTGCTCGGCCGCGGCGGCCTCGCTGTCGGTGACCCCGGTGCCATTGCCCTCAATCTGCCTGGGCGCGTTCGCGGCCAGCTCGCCCTTCATCCGGGCCAGCTCGTGGTCGACGTCGCTGCTGGCGCCGATCTTGTCGAGCTCCGCCTGGATGGAGTCCTGGCCGCCGCTCACGTGGTCCTCGAGGGCACCGGAGGCGAGCAGCTCGTCGATCGCGCCCGCCCGTGCCTGCATCTGCGCGGTCTTGTCCTCGGCCCGCTGGATCGCGAGGCCGACGTCGCCCATCTCCTCGGAAATGCCGGAGAAGGCCTCGTTGATGCGGGTCTGCGCCTCGGCCGCGGTGTAGGTCGCCTTGATGGTCTCCTTCCGCGTGCGGAAGGCCTGCACCTTGGCGTCGAGCCGCTGTGAGGCAAGGGTCAGCTTCTCCTCCTGCTCCTGCAGGGAGGCAAACTGGCTCTCGAGGTCGGTGTACTGGCCCGTCAGCTGCGCCTTGTTCTGCAGCGCGGCCCGCGCGAGGTCCTCGCGGCCCTTGCTGAGGGCGTCCCGCGCCTGGGTGTCACGCTTGTCGATCTCTTTCTGCAGGGAGTTCATCTGCAGCTCGACGCGCTTGCGCGAGGTTGCGACGTCCGCCACACCGCGACGGACCCGGGTCAGCATCTCGACCTGCTGCTTGTAGGAATAGTCGAGGGTCTCGCGGGGGTCTTCCATCCGGTCCAGCGCCTTGTCGGCCTTGGCCCGGAATATCAGCGAGACTCGCTTCATCACGCTCATTAGACGCGGCCGTCCCCTTCATTTACCTGAGCGCCGCCCCGGGCGGCAGGCGCCGCCACGCGACGGCTCATTTGCCGCCGGCTCACCGGAATCAACCCTACGCGCTGCCGCGAGTAGTAGCCACTTGTCCCCGCCTGTATACCCCGGCCTGGCACGGGGTCAAATCACCAGGCGCGGTTTTCGTCCGCCGCCGGACCATGACGGCGCGCCGGAGGCGTCCACCGCCGGACAGAACTACCATTAAGCTATGGCCGTGTTCCGACGTAGCAGCGCCGGGGCTACCGAAGGCAAGGCTGAGGGTTCCCAGAGTCCGCAGGCCACGCAGACTGAGGAAGCCCCCGCTAAGACCAAGGCAGCCCCCCAGCCGGGCAAGGGCCGGCCGACCCCCAAGCGCGCCGCGGCCGAGGCCAGCCGCTACCGCACCATCACCGGGGCGACCACCAGCGGGCGCGGCCGGACGGCGGCCCCCGCCCCCGGGCGCAAGCTCACGCCCGAGGAAAAGAACAAGGCGCGGCAGGACCGCAGCAAGCAGCTGCAGGCCATGCGGCGGGGCGAGGAGTGGGCACTCGGCCCGCGCGACCGCGGCCCGGCCAAGAAGCTGGTCAGGGACTACGTCGACGCGCACCGCCGGCCGATGGAGTTCTACATGTACGCGCTGATCCTGCTGGTCATCGCCCTGTTCGCGGGCCGGTCGAGCTCCTCGGTCAGCAACTACATGCAGCTGTTCCTGCTCGCGATCATCGCGGTCATCGTCGTCGACGGCCTGCTGCTGCGCCGTTCGGTGCTCAAGGTGGTCCACGAGCGGCTGCCGGGCGAGTCAACCCGGGGCCTCACCCTGTACTCCGTGATGCGCGCGCTCCAATTGCGCCGGTTCCGCACCCCCGCCCCCGCGGTCAAGCCAGGCGACGAGTACTAGGGGCGAGCCCTAGCCTTCCGGGTGCAGGGTCATCGGGCCGTATTCCCGGCGGCTGTCGTCGAACAAGGTGACCTGGTCGACGCCGCTGTCAAGCAGCTCCCGCCAGTTCTCGCCCAGCCAGCTCTCGGCGTCTCCCTGGCTGGAGAAGATCGCCTCCTGCAGGGCCGTGCCGGCTACCACGGCACCGTCCGCTTTCTCGTATCGCCAGACCCAAGGCATCGCGGCCGCGCCTCCTTCTCGCCAGTTGCGTCATGCGAGGTTAGCAGTAACCGCCTAACCCGGCACTCCCCTCCCCGGGGCCGGCTCAGGCGGTTAACCGCCGCGACGGCACGGGCCCCGGGCCGTCCTGACCGCGGCCAGGACGCGCGGAGCGCCGGTTCAGGCGCAGAACAGGATCGCCCAGACCGCCTTGCCGCGCCCGGCGACGGGGGACCAGCCCCAGACGTCGCTGAGCGCGTCGACCATCTGCAGGCCGCGCCCGGCCTCTTCGACCGTGGCGGGCGACTTGAGTACCGGCGCCGTGTCGGACGGGTCGAGGACGGCGCAGATCACCTCGCCGGTGCGGCGGACCAGGCGCAGGCCGAGGCTGTCGGCCGGCTTGCGGGCCGGCTCGCCGTCGGCGGCGTGGGTGACCGCGTTGGCCACGAACTCGCCAACGATCGTCTCCGCGTCATCGGCCAGGGCCCCCAGGCCCCATTCGCGCAGCGTGGTCCTGGTCAGCTTGCGGGCCGCGCGGGCCGATTGAGGCCCCCGGGACAGGGCGCAGCCCACCGCGGCGGGTGAGTCCCACCAGTCCGCGGGCATCCGCATCATCCGTGGCCGTCGAGGTGCCGACGACACCTGGGACGACGTGTCCTGCGGCGGCCGCGCTGCCGGGTGTACGCGCGTCCGAGTAGGCAGCGCGTCCAGTTGGTGCAGACTCATCGTGACCCCGAAATGTCTGGCGTCATCCGGGTGATTGACGCAGCCCTTATCTTGCCGCATCAGCACACGCACCTGCAAGGCCAACTGCACGTTGAATATGCACGTGCAGCTAGCGGCGCGCCCGCGCGCCCCGCATCTGCCCGGCGATCACCAGGACCACGATCGCGATCGATACCCACAGCCCATACCGGGACACGGCCTGTGCCACCGAGACCGCGTGCTGCCCGAGCGCGTAGCCGAGCCCGGCCAGCAGGCCGCCCCAGGCGAGCGACCCGACCGCGTCAAGGAGGAGGAATGTGATCCAACTCATGCCGGTCCAGCCCGCCATCGCGTAGATGATCGCGCTCGGGAACGGCAGGAACGGCGCCACCACCACCGCGGGCCAGGTGAACCAGCGTCCCCAGCGGTTGACCCGGGCCACCAACTTGACCCCGCGCCTGCGCGTACGCTCCCGGTTCCCGGCGAACAGGTTGATGATCCGCTCGCCCCACAGGCGCCCCGCCCACCAGTAGATCAGGTCGAACTTCATCAGCCCGGGGATGACCGCGAGCAGCACTACCGCCAGCGAGCCGTGCCCCACCCGGGCGAACGCCGCGGCCGACACGATCGACTCAGTCGCCCCGTTCAGCAGCACCCCGACCACCGGGTGGGTGCCGACCAGGCTGCCCCGGAACGGCAGCAGGGCCAGGTAGTAGAGGCCGCTCAGGGTGATCGCCGCCCAGCAGGCGATGTCCACCCGGCGCGGCTTGCCCTCCCACGGCAGCCGCGGGTCAGTCCACGCACCGGATCGCGGCTCCACCGCCGGCTCGCCCGACGGCCCCGCCCCCGGCCCCGCGCCAGTGTCGGTGCCAGTGCCAGTGCCAGTGCCGGCCCCGGTGTCGGCGGCGGTCCCGGCGTCAGCGTCGGCTGACGCCGAGGCCTCCGGCGCCCGGTCGGCCAGTCGGCCGACCGTCACCGCGGGCGCACCCGCCTCCCCCGCTGTCGGCTCGTCGCTCACGGGGCTACGTTATCCGCGGCCGCAACCGGATCACAAACGCCGCGCCACCGCCGGCCGGCCGGGCCGCGCGAGCCGGCCACGCGCGCGGCGCAGGCGCCATGGTCAGCCGAACGGGTGCGCGGCTACCGGGCCAGCGCCGCCTAGTCACCCGGCTCGGGGCGAGCCGTTGCCGCTGGGCCGACGGACCGGCCCAGCGGCGGGGCGGGCTAGCGCTTGGCCATGTCCAGGAACTCGCGCTCGGCCGGGCCGGTGTAGACCTGACGCGGGCGGGCGATCTTGGTCGCCGGGTCGTGCACCATCTCGCGGTAGTGCGCGATCCAGCCGGGGAGCCGGCCGATGGCGAACAGCACGGTGAACATCTTGGTCGGGAAGCCCATCGCCCGGTAGATCAGCCCGGTGTAGAAGTCCACGTTGGGGTACAGCTTGCGGCTGATGAAGTAGTCGTCGTTCAGCGCCACTTCCTCCAGCTGGGTGGCCAGCTCGAGCAGGTGGTCGTCGGGCGCGAGCTTGGTCAGCAGTTGGTCGGCCAGGGTCTTGACGATCCGGGCGCGCGGGTCGTAGTTCTTGTAGACCCGGTGGCCGAAGCCCATCAGCTTGACACCAGGCTCCTTGTTCTTCACCCGGCTGACGTACGCGCTGACGTCGCCGCCCTGGTCGCGGATGTCCTCGAGCATGTCGAGCACGGCCGCGTTGGCGCCGCCGTGCAGCGGGCCGAACAGGGCGTTGATGCCGGCCGAGATCGACGCGAACAGGTTGGCCTCGCTCGAGCCGACCACCCGGACGGTTGAGGTCGAGCAGTTCTGCTCGTGGTCGGCGTGCAGGATGAACAGCACGTCGAGGGCCTTGGCGACCTCGGGGTCGATCTCGTACGGCTCGGCCGGGATGCCGAAGGTGAGCCGCAGGAAGTTCTCCACGTAGTTGAGCGAGTTGTCCGGGTAGAGGGTCGCCTGGCCGACCGACTTCTTGTAGGCGTAAGCGGCCAGCGTCGGCACCTTGGCCAGCAGCCGGATGGTGGACAGGTCCACGTTCGGCTCGTCGAACGGGTTGAGCGCGTCCTGGTAGAAGGTGGACAGCGCGGAGACCGCGCTCGACAGCACCGGCATCGGGTGCGCGTCGCGCGGGAACCCGTTGAAGAAGTCCTTCAGGTCCTCGTGCAGCAGGGTGTGCTTGCTGATCTGCCTGCTGAAAGCGTCTAGCTGCGCCTGGGTCGGCAGCTCGCCGTGGATCAGCAGGTAGCTGACCTCGAGGAAGCTGGACTGCTCGGCCAGCTGCTCGATCGGGTAACCGCGGTAGCGGAGGATGCCGGCGTCGCCGTCGATGTAGGTGATCTCGGAGGAGCACGCGGCCGTGTTGACGAACCCCGGGTCGAGGGTGACCATCCCGGTCGTCGACAGCAGTTTCGTCACCTCGATCCCGGCAGAGCCCTCGGTCGCGGTCTTGACCGGCAGGTCGAGTTCGCTGTCCTCGCCGTAACGAAGTGCTACTTTGCCACTGCCGGACGATGCTTCGGGCATTCGCGTCCCTTTCACGCTCTTGCACGGGACGTGCGCGTGACAAGCGGCCGGGATCGCCGACCGCAGCACCGCCCCGTTGGGGTCCTGAAGTCTTATACCCGTACGCTAGTCCGCCTTATGCACAGGTGAAACCGTGAGGTCATGGGACAACCATCACACTCCGCAGGCAAGGGCCGCCCGCCGGGCCGGCCCCGGGCCGTTACCGGCCGAGGGGATGCCAGATCGTCTTGGTCTCCAGCGTCGCGAACATCCGGTCCAGCCCCGGTTCGGCGCTCCAGTCGGCGACCGGGAGGCGGACCACCCGCTTGAGGCTGCCCGCGGCGGCCACCGCGAGGTCGTCGGCCAGCGGCCCGGAGGCCCCCGCCACGTCGATCGCGTTCACCTCCTGGTGGGCGGCCAGCCACGGGGATATCTCGGCCACCTCCCCGGTGAGCACGTTCACCACCCCCCCGGGCAGCCGGGCGGCGGCGGCCGCCTCGGCCAGCGCGGCCGCGAGCAGCGGGTACCGCTCGCTGGCGACGAGCACCGCCGTGTTGCCGCCCACGATCACCGGCGCGAGCACGCTGACCAGGCCGAGCAGCGCGCTGTCGGGCGGGGCGAGCACCGCCGTCACCCCGACCGGCTCGGGCAGCGAGACGGTGCCGAACGGGCCCGCCACCGGGTTGACGGTGCCGCGCACCTGGGTGAGTTTGTCCGCCCAGCCCGCGTACCAGGTCCACCGGTCGACGGCCGCGTCCACCTCGGCGTAAGCCGCGTCCGGCGCGCAGCCGACGGCGCGGCGCAGCTGGACGGCGAACTGGGCGCGGTGGTCGTCGATCACCTCGGCCACCCGGTAGAGCGCCTGGCCGCGGTCGTAGCCCGCCGCCCGGGACCAGGCCGGGAACGCGGCCCTGGCCGCGGTCACCGCGTCCCTGGCGTCCCGGCCGGCCGCGAGGGCGGCGCTGGCCAGGAAGGAGCCGTCCGCCCCGTGCACCTCGAACGTGCGGCCGCTGGCCGCGCGCGGGAACTCGCCCCCGATGTAGAGCCGGTGGGTGGTCCGCGGCACGGCCCGCGGCAGTGCAGGCCGGGCCAGCTCAGACATCGTAGCTGCCGGGCAGGTCGAGGTACGCCTCGAGGCCGTGCCTGCCACCCTCCCGGCCGAGCCCGGACTCCTGGTAGCCGCCGAACGGCACGGCCGGGTCGAGCAGGCCGAACGAGTTCACCCAGACCACCCCGGCCCGCAACCGCACCGCGAGCCACTCGCTGAGCGCGCCCTGCTGGGTCCACACCCCGGCCGACAGCCCGTAGCGGGTGCTGTTGGTCCGCTCGACCACCTCGTCCGGGGTGGCGAACGAGGACACGGTGAGCACCGGCCAGCACAGCTCTTCCCGGGCGATGCGCTGCTCCTCCGACACCCCGGTGAACATCGTCGGCGGGAACCAGAACCCGCGCTCCGGCCCAGGCCCGGCCAGCGACGGGGCGGCCCACGGGGACGGCGACCAGCGCTGGGCGCCCTCCGCCGCGGCGGAGTCGGCCAGCTCGGTGATCTTGTCGAGCTGGCCGCGGCTGATGACCGCGCCGATGTCGGTCGCCTCGTCGAGCGGGTGCCCCGGGCGCAGCTCTGTCATCCGCCGCCTGATCGCGTCGACCAGCTCGTCGAGCACCGGCTCGGCCGCGAACACCCGCGAGCTGGCGCAGCAGGCGTGCCCCTGGCGGACGAACACGCCGTCGGTGATGCCGCGGGCGGCCGCCTCGATGTCGGCGTCGGCGCAGACGATGTTGGCGGCGGTGCCGCCGAGTTCCAGGGTGAGCCGCTTGCCCCACAGCGCGGCCGACTTGGCGATCTCCCGGCCGACCTCGGGTGACCCCGTGAACGCCACCTTGTCGATGCCCGGGTGCCCGGCCACCAGCTGGCCCGCGGTGCCGTCACCGGTGACGATGTTGACCACCCCGGGCGGCAGGTCGGCCTCGGCGCAGATCTCCGCGAACGCCAGCGCGGTCAGCGGCGTGGCCTCGGCCGGCTTCAGCACCACGGTGTTCCCGCAGGCCAGCGCGGGCGCGATCTTCCACGCGAGCATCAGCAGGGGCGAGCTCCAGCCGATCACCTGGCCGACCACGCCAAGCGGGCGGGCCGGGGCGGCGGGCGCACCGAACCCGGCGTAGGCCAGCTTGTCGGCCCAGCCTGCATGGTAGAAGAAGTGCGCCGTGGCCAGCGGCAGGTCCACCTCGCGGGTCTGCCTGATCGGCTTGCCGCTGTCCAGCGACTCGAGCAGCGCCAGCTCGGGGGCCCGCTCGCGCAGCAGCCGGGCGATGCGCAGCAGGTACCGCGCCCGCTGGCGGCCCGGCATGACCGACCAGACCCGCTCGTAGGCCTTCCTGGCGGCGGCGACCGCCCGGTCCACGTCCTCGGCGGTGCCGTGCGTCACCTCGGCCAGTACTTCCTCGGTGGCCGGCGAGATCGTCTTGAATACCGAGGAGCCCGGCACGAATGACCCGCCGATGAACAGGCCGTAGGAGCCGCGCAGCGTCACCGGGGAGCTGCCGGTAAGGGCAGCACCGTATTCAAACCGCATAACCCCAAACCCTCAGTCCACCGTCAGGTGCGCCCGGGCGAACGAAAGCTGCCGCCGTCACTGAAGCTGCTGCTTTCCAAGGGACGCCCCCCGTACCCCCGCCGCGCGCCTCATCGAAAAGGCATTGGTTGCTGA
>Ga0265338_10006543_pt1 | contig 14807 bp, 13 predicted proteins | sample 42126metaG_FD_193579 | JGI IMG/M metagenome (GOLD analysis project Ga0265338, IMG submission 193579) | Rhizosphere microbial communities from Carex aquatilis grown in University of Washington, Seatle, WA, United States - 4-21-26 metaG | ecosystem: Host-associated > Plants > Roots > Rhizosphere... | reverse complement strand
ACCATGAACACGTCCACGTTCTTCGGCGGAATCACGCCGGTCAGCTTCCGGTAGGCGATGGAAAAGCCGTGCGAGAAATACAAAGCGGCGCCGGGCTTCAAATTCCGTTTCACGGCCGGCCAGATGGTGCGCTGGGCGGCGTCCGAAACGAGCATCTGGATGATGGTGCCCTTTTGCACCGCTTCCTCGATGTCGAACAAGGTCTTGCCGGGCTTCCAGCCGTCGGCCAGGGCGCGGTCCCAGTCGCGTTTGAACGACCTGGCCTGGCCGATGATGACTTTGAAGCCGTTGTCGCGCAGGTTCAGCGACTGGGCCGGCCCCTGGACGCCGTAGCCGATGATGGCGATGATTTCGTTTTTGAGCACGCGGCGCGCCCGGGCGAGGGGAAACTCGTTGCGTGTGATGACCCGTTCCCGGGTTCCGCCAAAATTGATGATGGCCATATATTTTGTGAGATGGAATGTTGTTGGTTGGGAGTTAAGAGGCAATTAAACAATTCACGATTCAACAGGGTTATTTCCTTGGCATCGCGATCTTGCCGGTGCGCGTGATTTCCGACACGCCGAACGAGTTCATCAATTCGATGAACTTTTCCACCTTGCTTTCGTTGCCGGTGATTTCAATGGTGAGCGATTTCGGCTGCACGTCCACGATTTTGGCGCGGAAAATATCCGTGATTTGCATCACCTCGGCGCGCGATTTGGAATCCACCGCCACCTTCACGAGCACCAGTTCACGGTCCACGTACTCGCCCTCGTGAAAGTCCTGCACCTTGATGACGTCCGGCAGTTTGTTGAGCTGCTTGACGATCTGCTCCAGCGTGGCCTCGTCGCCATGCGTGACGATGGTCATGCGCGAGGTCTTCGGGTCCTGCGTCGGGCCGACGTTGAGCGTGTCAATGTTGTAGCCGCGTCCGCTGAACAGGCCGGCCACGCGCGTGAGCACGCCGAACTTGTTCTCCACCAAAACTGAAATGGTATGTCGCATAAAATCCCGTTGAAACGGAAGGACAGGCTAACAACGCCAATCAACTCGGTCAATTTGCAATTTCAAAATCAATTTGTGTTGTTTCGCGGTTGAACAGGAAAAGGACACGGAGTTTTCAATAAATCCCGCCTGTCGGGTAAATGCCTGTCGTATTGTAAAAATGGTTTTGGGCAAACAAATTCAATTTGTTCTGGTTGGAATCCCGCCCACCAAACCAACTTCCATTTCTCATCGTATCCAGTCAAATAAACCAAGCCGTTTTTTTAATCGGTCCTGATTCCCAACCATAATCGCCCACTTTGATTTCGCAATGTTTGGGTTTAATAATGCTTTTTTCATCCGTAGGGAGTACACGAATGCGAAAAATTTTAGTATACTTCTCTGCCATCTTACGGCAATGACGACGATGACCGGCTTCACTCCAAAATCTTATGAGATATACAAATCCAGCCACAGCCAAAACTCCCGCAACAATTCCAGCGAATATGCCCAAGAATTTTGCCACAAAAGATCCTACTCCTATTCCGAGGCCAATCGAAATTAGGAAGAAGAGCAGTTCAATTGCTGTCATATTTACTCAAATCCAAAATCAAAAGAACGGATTGTGTTCCTTTTCTTCCGCCACCGTTGTCAGCGGGCCGTGACCCGGACATATCAAGGTTTCCGGCGGCAGCGATAAAATCTGTTCCTTCACTTTCCGTTTCGCCAAATCCCACGCGCCATTGCCGTTGCCCATGGAACCGGCGAAAATCGTGTCCCCGACCATCGTCACGTGCGGCGCGTCCTCCTGCCAGTTGCCGACGATGTACGCCACGCCGTCCTCGGCGTGGCCGGGTGTTTCGCGATGCGTGACGCGCAAACCGCCGAGGTGAACGATTTCGTTCGGCTTGTTGCGCTGGTCCACCGGGGCGGCCTTGGAACCCAGGTGCAGCCGCACCTTGGGAAACGCCTCACGGATTTTCGGCAGCGCTTCCACGTGGTCGTAGTGGGTGTGCGTGATGAAAACGTGCCCGAGCTGAAGCTGGTTTTCAGCGATGCAATCCAGAAGCGGTTTTGCGTCAAAACCGGTATCAAACAACGCCGTCTCGCGCGTGACTTCGTCCCAGACCAGATAGCAATTCACGGTCATGCCTTCGCTGGCGGTCGTAAAGACGCGCAGTTCATGCCAGACGCTCAAATCCTTTTCCGCCGGCAGCCAGCCTTTGGCGATGCCTTCCAGTTTGGAGGGATTCAAACCGACCAGCCCGGCGAGCGCGGCAAAATTGGGGTGCTGCTTGATTTGGCCGGTTTCTTCCAGCGTTGCCAGTTCCGCTTCGGGAATTCCGGCGGCGCTCGCCGCCGCCGCGGACGAAACGCTGCTCATCGCGCGCGCCTTGCGGATGATGTCGCCCAAATGGTCTTCGAGATTCATGCCAAAACGTTGCCGCCTTTTACCGTTGGTCGCAAGCTTCGGATTGCTTTGCCATGGCCAATGACGCAATTTCAATCCGTGAAATGCGCCGAACACCAGGCTGAGGCCATTGGCATTTGCGCCTATTGCGGCCGGGCAGTATGTGCGGGGTGCGCCAGGCCTTCCGAAACGACGCGCCTGGTTTGCTCCCCTGAATGTGCCGCGGCGCTGTCCCGAAACGATCAGGCCATCCAGTTATTGCTCCAAAAGAGCTTGCACAACGCCCGGGCCAGCGCGTTTTACTGTTATCTGTGCGGCGGCCTGTCGCTGGGCGCCGCCGTGGCCGCCCACTATGTTTTGCCCCTGCCGTTTCTGGTTTATTTTGCGGCCGCCTGCGGTATCGTTTTTGTCGTTTCAGGATTCTGGTATGGCCGGACGGCAAAAAAACAAATTTCCAACCCCTGATGTCCTCAACCTACAACCAACTGCTCGACGCGACGATTCAACATCTGGAAGGTTTGAAATCGCGCGGCGTGCGCCACGTCGCCGTTTCCCCTGAAACGCTCCGCGCCCTGGCGCAGCCGCCCGCCGGGAAATCCCAAACCGCAAATCCAAAATCTCAAATGGACAAGACCGCTCCGCAACAACAGGAACTTCGTAGCAGCCGGCGTGAGGAGGCTCCAACTTCGAAATCCGAAATTGAAATGAGCCTCCTTACGCCGGCTGCTGCGGATCATTTGCCCGCTTCCGCCCCATCACCCGAAAAGGCCGCCGCGTTTGCCGCGTTGCGCGAACGGGCGCTGGCTTGTGTGAAATGCCCGCACCTGGCGTCGTCGCGCAAAAACGTTGTGTTCGGCGTCGGCAGCATCGATGCGCAACTCATGTTCGTGGGCGAAGCGCCGGGGGCGGACGAAGACGAGCAGGCCGAGCCGTTCGTCGGCAAGGCCGGCCAGTTGCTGACCAAAATCATTCAAGCCACGGGACTCCAACGCGCCGACGTTTACATCGCGAATATTTTGAAATGCCGGCCCGACACGCCCGGGCAGTCCGCCGGCAACCGCAAGCCCACCACCGACGAGATGGCCACGTGCATTCCGTATCTGCACGAGCAGATTGATTTGATCCGCCCCAAGGTCATTGTCGCGCTCGGCGCAACGGCGGTGGACGGGCTGCTGGGCAAAACGCTCGGCATCACCAAGCTGCGCGGGATCTGGAAGACGTATCGCGGCATTCCGCTCATGCCGACATATCATCCGGCCTACCTGCTGCGCAACCAGGCGATGAGCGAGAAGCGCAAGGTCTGGGAGGACATGCTGGCCGCGATGGAAAAGCTCGGCATGCCCATCAGCGAAAAACAGCGGAATTATTTTTTGAAGGCATAAAAGCAAAGCCGTGACACGAATTTCACGAATTGGCACGAATTTTCCGGGTTGGTTGCGAGGGTTATAAACGGCCGTGGGTTTTGTAGTTTTCGCGGCCCCGATGCGCTCGGTAAAGTAAGACCATTGTTCACATGAGCCGCCGCAGAAAAATTTTAATCATCGCTGGCATTGTCCTTGGCGTGGCGATTCTCATTCCGGTCATTCGCCATTATCAACTGCGCGCTGCGACGGAGGCCTACATTGCCCAGCTCAAGGCTCAGGGCGAACCGATGGAATTGGCGCAGGTGATTCCCCAGCCCGTGCCGCCGGAGCAAAACGGTGTTCCATTCATCACCAATGCACTTGCTGATCTGGAATACGATAGCATCGCCGTGACGAACGCCCCGCCGGCGATGTGTATGGTGGTGCCCGGTAAAGCCATGGTTGGCTGGCAGCAGTCAGACATTACTGACATTCAATGGGCAACGAATACTTGGGAAGAATTAGGTCGAGAACTTACGGCGGTGAACAATGATCTTGTGAGCTTTCAAAGCCTTACCAATCATCCAGTTCTGGATTTCGGTTTGGATTATCAAAAGGGTTTTGATATGCCCGTTCCTTATCTGATGTCACTCAAGCGGTCGGTTCAATGGTTGAGCGCATCGGTGCTATACAATTTGCATCAAGGAGAACCAAAAGACGCTTGCGCTGATGTCCGCGTGATGCTTGCCATTGTCAAAGGAGAAACTGATGAACGCACACTAATCTCACAACTGGTTCGCATTGCCTTGGCATCCATAAGCGCAAATGCCACGTGGGAAATTCTGCAAGACCCGAAAGCTTCAGACAGTGATTTGGCACAATTGCAACGGGATTGGCAATCGATGGAATTTGTCAGCCCGCTTGAACAAACAATGTTGCTTGAACGAGTCAGTAACTTGCACGAATTCGAACAGATCCGGGAGTCGTCGGAAAAGTTTGATAAACTTTGGGGATATTTTTATGGGCCGAAAGCATCTCTGACTTCCGACTCGAAGCGCTCCTTGTTTCTGCGAAAGTGGGATGAAATTCGTTGGCGGTGGTTTTGGTCGTATCCGGATGAATTGTATGGATTGCAAGAGCTTCAAGTTGTAATTGAGGCGGCCCGCATGGCTGAAACCAACCGGTCCTTTCAATCGACGGAATTATTCTTAAACACAAATTTTACTCAGCGAAATCGGAAGCAAGGTTCTGTAGACGGTCTGCGCGGTGTTTTTTCTGCCAATGGTTCGGGTGCTGCGCTTCGCAAAGCAGCAAGAGCCCAAACCGCGCGGAACGTGATTGTCACCGCAATTGCCCTCAAACGCTACGAACTCGAACATCAGCAATTGCCGAACACGCTCGATGAACTGATTCCCGAATTTCTGAAGTCCATTCCGACCGATTATATGGACGGTCAACCGTTGCGTTACCGGCGAAATGGCGATGGAACGTTTCTGCTTTATTCCGTCGGCGAAAACGGCCTGGACGATGGCGGGAATCCTGCGTTCCCAAAGTATGTCCAGTCTTCAAGTTATTATTGGCAAAATCCTCAGGCCCTTGACTGGGTCTGGCCGCAGCCGGCGTCGCCGGCGGAAATTCTAAATTACTACGCGCACCCGCCGAAATAACGGTAGCGTCCGGATTTGGTAGGCGATGAGGTAACGAGTCGTTGGCACCAGCACTCCTTACGTCGTGCCCTACTATCAAGTCATGGCACCAAAACAATTTGCGCCTTTCCAATTCGCGCCAATTTGCGTAATTAGCGGACTCATTTTTAACACCCGATGCTCAAATCCATTTTCCAGCCGCTTCTGACCTGGTATCTCGCCACACTCAAGACGGCCGGTTACCTGGTCATCGTGCTGCTGATGACGATGGAAAGTTCCGTCCTGCCGATTCCCGCCGAGGCCATCATGCCGCCGGCGGCCTATCTGGCCTGGTTTGATGGATTAAACATCTTCAGCCTTCATTTGGTCGGCTGGCCGGCGGAAATCGGCCTGGTCGCCGCCGGCACACTTGGTTCGTGGCTGGGCGCCACCATCATGTATTGGTTGTCACGCGTGGCCAGCCGCCCGCTGCTCGTGCGTTACGGCCGGTATATTTTGATGCCGCCGGACAAAATCGAGAAAAGCGAACGCTGGATGTCCCATTACGGCCCGATGGGCGTGTTCGTTGCGCGGCTGCTGCCGGGGGCGCGACAACTCGTCGGCATTCCCGCCGGCGTTGCGCGGATGGATTACCTGAAATTTTCCATCTTCACGGCGCTGGGCGCGGCGACCTGGTGCTCCGTGCTTTGCTATGTCGGCGTCAAGGCAGGCCAGGATGAGCACCTCATGCATGGCGAGATGCGGCATGTGGCCCTGTGGCTCGGCGGCGCGGCACTCGTGCTCGGCGGACTGTATTATTTCTTCGTCCACCGGCACATGGCCGGAAAGGCAGAGGCCGGAAGCCAGAAGTCAGAATAAAACGCTGACGGGATTATCAGCCGGCTTCTATTTCACCAGTTCGAGACTGAACGGATATTTGTAATCCTCGCCGTTGTTGGCCTTGATGCCGGCGATGATGGCAAAAACCAACCCGGCAAGACCGATTAAAACCACAATTGGAATCAGCAGGAAGCCGACACAGACAAATGACAGCAGGATGGCTGCGATGGCGCCCGCAAACACGGCGATAAAGACCGTGATTTGGAAATTGAGCGCCGCCTTGCCATGGACGTTCACGGAAGGAATTTCATTTTTCTTGATCTGCCAAACCAGCAACGGACCAAGAATGTTGCCGAATGGGATGACGAAACCGGCCAGCGCGCTCAGGTGGCAGAGCATGTTCCAGGTGCGGGCCTGGCTTTCGGGGGAGCCGGGAGCTGGTGCGGATGGGGTCGGTGGCGGCGGCTGGGCCGGTGGCGGAGTTTGAGTTTGGTTGTCTGACATGGGTTTCCTTTCGTTGGGTTTGCCGCTCAATACGCCGATTCTCTCCGCCGCACAAGCGCAATTTTGGATGAAAATTCCTTTGCGCCTTTGCGCCTTTGCGCGAAATTCAATCCGTGCCGATCAGCGATTCCATCCGCAAAAAACTGGGCTCCTTGCCGCACAAGCCGGGCATCTATCTGATGAAGGACCGGTTCGGCACCGTCATTTACGTCGGCAAGGCGCGCGACCTGCGCAAACGCGTGAGCCAGTATTTCCATCCGTCGCGGCGGATGGGCTGGGACCTGAAGTTCAATGCGCTGGTCGAGGCGATTTATGATTTCGATTTCCACGTCGTCCGCAGCGAACCGGAGGCGTTCCTGCTCGAGGGCAAACTCATCAAGGAATTTCATCCGCGCTACAACATCAGTTTCCGCGACGACAAACGGTTCCTGATGCTCAAGGTGAATTTGAACGACCCGATCCCGAACTTCGCCTTCACCCGGTTCCGCAAGGACGATGGCGCGCGTTACTTCGGGCCGTTCTCGAATTCGGGCGCGCTGCGCAACACGCTGGCGCTGGTGCGGCGGCAGTTCAATCTGCGCGGCTGCCGCGCATTCACGCCGGGCGAGGCCGATTACAAACATTGCCTCTACGCGCATTTGAAACACTGCACCGCGCCGTGCATCGGCAACGTCACCCGCGAACAATATCTGGAACAGGTGAACGCCGCGTGCGATTTCCTCGACGGCCAGTGCGCCGAAATGAAGGAACAGCTCCAGGCCGAAATGAAGAAGGCGGCGCTCGCGCAGGATTACGAAAAGGCCGCCGGCCTGCGCGATCTCATCCGCGACCTGAAAGAAACGACGAAGAAGGAACGGAAATTCGAGCGCGTGCCTTACACGCTGCCGCTTTCCATCAATCTGAAAAACGATCTGGCGGAACTGGCGCAGGTGCTCGGTTTGCGCGAACCGCCGCAGCGGATTGAAGGCTTCGACATTTCCAACATCAGCGGCACGTTTGCGGTGGCGTCGCTGGTCAGCTTCAAAAACGGCCGGCCGGACCGTGCGAATTATCGCCGGTTCAAAATCAAGACCGTTGCCGGCCAGGACGATTTCGCGAGCATGGCGGAGGTCGTTTTCCGCCGCTACACGCGGCTGAAAAAGGAGTCTGGTAGCCGCGTTCGTGAGAATGCGGACGGTTCCACCGCGCTTTCACAAGCGCGGCTACGGGGCCAGCCGTTTCCAGATTTAATCCTGATAGACGGCGGCAAGGGCCAGCTCAATGCCGCGTGCACGGAATTGAAGAAGCTCGGCCTGGAAAAGATTCCCGTCATCGGACTGGCGAAGGAGTTTGAGGAAATTTATCAGCCGGGCGAAAGCAAACCGCTGCGTCCCGGCCTGGACCATCCGGCGGTGAAATTGCTCCAGCGGATTCGCGACGAATGTCATCGGGTGGCGAACAGCTACAACGCACAGTTGCGCATCAAGCGCATTTCCGAAAGCGTCCTGGATGAATTTCCCGGCATCGGCGAGGCGCGCAAGGCGGCGTTGCTGAAAAAATTTGGCTCGGTACAGCGGCTGAAAACCGCGACGTTGGAACAAATCGCCAAAGTGCCCGGGTTTGGCGGCAAGGCGGCGGCGGAGTTGAAACAGTTTCTGGAGGCGCGAAAAGAAATTCGTGTCATTTCGTGAAATTCGTGTCTTTATGTTCTCATGAACGTTCAAGTGGCCATTCTTTGTGACGCGGCGACCGACGACAACGGCAAGCTGAACCTGCTCGGCGCGTTCGACACGATTTACGCGCAGCAGTTGCCCGCCGTCCACCCGCAATGCGCGGTGGCGTTGCGCGTCACCTTCGCTGCCGGCGACGAGGGCCAGCACAAGCTGACGCTCACCTTCATCAACGCCGACGGCCGCCCCGTCATGCCGGCCATGGAAATTCCGGTGGCCCTTGCGTTGCCCGAAGACGTGTACTTTGTCACGCGCAACTTCGTTGTGAACATCCAGCAGCTCAAATTCGTTGAGGCGGGGTTGTATTCGGTGGACGTTTTGCTGGACGGCCAGTCATTGGCGAGCATTCCGTTGCAGGTCAAGCTCATCCAGCCCGCGGCGGCTTGAAATACCCGATGCAGGAGTCGGGGTGACGAGACTCAAACTCGACCCAATTTCAAGCCGGAAAGCCGGAGACTCCTCACGTCGTCTCCTGCACTACCACTTTGGACTTTGAACTTTGGATTTTGAACTTAATAATTCCCCGATGGCAAACGAACCAATCCTGCAACTCGATTTACCCGGCGTTAAAAAACTGCGCAGCGGCAAGGTGCGCGATATTTTCGACCTCGGCGACGCCCTGCTGCTCGTCGCCAGCGACCGCATTTCCGCCTTCGACGTGATCATGCCCAACGGCATCCCGCGCAAGGGCGAGGTGCTCACGCAAATTTCGCATTTCTGGTTCGAGAAGTTCGCGTCGCTCGTGCCCAATCATCTGCTGGCCGGGGCGAACGATCCGTTGCCGAAAAATCTCCAGCCATTCGCCGACCAACTCGCGCGCCGTTCGATGATTGTGAAAAAGGCCAGGCCGCTGGCCATCGAATGCATTGTGCGCGGCTACCTTTCCGGCTCCGGTTGGAAGGAATACAAACAGGCGCAAACCGTCTGCGGCATCAAGCTGCCCGCCGGGCTGACCGAATCCGCCGAACTGCCCGAACCGATTTTCACGCCGTCCACCAAGGCCGAGGCCGGTCATGACGAAAATATTTCATTCGAGCAGGCGCAGAAAATCGTGGGCGCCGACCTCGCCGCGCAGGCGCGCGACTTGAGCCTGAAGATTTACCGGGCCGGACGCGATTACGCCCGCCAGCGCGGCATCATCATCGCCGACACCAAGTTCGAGTTCGGCTTGAGCGACGGCAAATTGATCCTGATTGACGAGGTGATGACGCCGGATTCCTCGCGTTTCTGGCCCGCCGACCAGTATCAACCCGGTCGCGGCCAGCCGAGCTTCGACAAACAATTCGTCCGCGACTATCTCGAGACGCTCGACTGGAACAAGACCCCGCCCGGCCCGGTGCTGCCGTCCGATGTTGTCGCCAGGACTTCAGCGAAATATCTGGAAGCCTATGAAAAACTGACGGGGAAGAAGCTGTAGTGGCGTTAGCGTAGCGGCGTCTCGGCAGAGCGCCGGAAATTGAAATAAGAAAAATCGGCTCTCTGCCGAGGAGCCGCTACGAATTTTTGGTTGCCGCTTTCTTCTGAAAGCCGCTACGTTGCCCGCATGAAACCTGCGCCGCTCACCGAGCAGCCGGAAATGCACCATCTTCCCCGCCTCGCGCCGGAGTTTTATCGCGGATTCGCCGTGGTGCAATGGACCCTCACGATGGAACACCGCGTCACCGGCTGGCTGGACGACCTATTTCACCTGCACTTCCGCGAACTGCTGCTCCACGCCGCCGCGCGTGAAGGCCTGTTCTGTCCCGTCTATGTCCTCATGCCCGACCATCTGCACCTGCTCTGGATGGGCCTGCGGGTGGACAGCGACCAGCGCAACGCCATGAAATTCCTGCGCAAACATCTGGCCGTGGAACTGGCGCGGCGCTCGCCCGGCGGCGTGGAATGTGAACTGCAAAAACAGGCGCACGACAGCGTACTGCGGAAACAAGACCGGATGCGCGGAGCGTTTGAAAAATCCTGCTTCTACCTGCTCGACAATCCGTGCCGGAAGAAGCTGGTGACCCATCCACGTGAATGGCCGCATCTGGGCGTGGTCGTGCCGGGCTATCCGTTTCTGCATCCGCTGGCCGAAGATTTCTGGGAATCGTTTTGGAAAATTTATATGGAGAAACGGGAGGCGATGCCGGCGTAGCGGCTTTCGAGAGAAAGCCGCCAATTAAAAGGAAAATAAATGCGGCAGTCTGCCGACGTGCCGCTACGATATACGATTGAAAAATTGCCGGAGCCGGAGCGGAAGCGGTATCTTCCAGCGGGCAAAGCCCAAACCATGCAAACCCTCGTCGAAGATTTTCTGCAATACCTGCGCCATGAGCGCGGGCAGTCGGATAACACGGCGAAAACCTACGCCGCGTTGCTCGGCAAATTCACCACGTGGGCGGCGGCGCAAAATCTCACGGATTGGAAATCGGTCGAGCTGAAGCATCTCATGGCGTTCCTGCAACACGAACGCGAGCGGGATTTGATGCCGGTGGGGCGAGCGTCCTCGCGAGCCGGACTTGGCTCCACAAAGCAAAGCGGCAGCGGCTCGTCGGTAGCCTCGCCCCACCAAAATTCACCACGCCGCCTCAGCAGCGAGAGCGTTTATCTGGAAATCGCCGCCTTGCGGGCGCTCTACCGCTTCGCCGAGAACGAAAGATTGTTGCCCGCCAACGTGGCCGAAAATCTCTCGTTGCCGCGCCGGTGGAAACGTCTGCCCAAGGCGCTGACCAACGACGAAATCACCAAACTGCTCACACCCGCATTACCGGAAACGCCCGAAAGTTTGTGCGACCAGGCGATTCTGGAACTCGCCTACGCCTCCGGTCTGCGTTTGTCCGAGTTGAAAAATCTGCGACTGGAGCAGCTTCATCTCGACGCGGGGTTCATCAACGTCATTGGCAAGGGCAACAAGGAACGCGTGGTGCCGGTGGGCAGGCAGGCCGTGGAAGCGCTGAATCGTTTCATCCAGGTCGGACGGCCCAAGCTCGTCACGCCCAAATCACCGGCGAATGTCTTTTTGACCCGACGCGGCACGCCATTCGCGTCGGTGACATTGTGGTTGCGGATCAAGCACCGGGTGCTGCGCGCCGGGGTTTCACGGAACATCACGCCGCACATGTTGCGGCACAGTTTTGCCACGCATCTGCTGGAGCACGGGGCGGATTTGCGGGTGATTCAGGAATTGCTCGGCCACGCGAACATCAGCACAACGGAGGTTTACACGCACGTCACGGGAAACCGGCTGCGCGAGATTCACCGGAAATTTCATCCACGGGCGTAAGCCTTGGCAGAATTTTCGGAGGGCCGAGTTACACGAGTCCCACCTGGTGGGTTAGGGCCTCGTGTAACTCAGCCCTCCGAATCTTAAAAACTGTTACGCGCCGTTATCACCGATGGCTTCGACCGGACAGCCTTCCTTGGCTTCCTTGCAGCGGGCTTCCTCGTCGGGCGAACCGGGCTGTTTATAGACGAACGAGTAGCCGCCGTCGTCGTTACGCTTGAAATTGTCCGGCGCCGTTTCGCGGCACAGGTCGCAGTCAATGCACTGGTTGTCCACGTAGTATTTGCCCGGGACGTTTTCGGGATATTTATTTGCCGCATCTGCCATAAATTCGTCCGTTTAATATGAACACCGCCGCCGGTGCTGGCAAGCTCCATTTGCCATTAGAATTCCCCCCAAGCCGATTAAAAACTTTTAATTGCACTGCGCGATAGTATGTTTTGCGCGTGCAACGAGGAAACGTGCGCAGAACAAAAATCATCTCCACCCTCGGTCCGGCCACGGACTCGGCGGAAATGATCGGCAAGCTCATTGACGCCGGCGTCAACATCTTCCGCCTCAACATGTCGCACGCGCCGCACGATTGGGTGCGCCGCGTGGTCAAAGACATCCGCGGTGCCGCCGCCGCGCGCCGGCAATTTGTCGGCATCATGATGGACACCCAGGGCCCGGCCATCCGCACCGGCGACCTTGGCGTGCCGCTTGATTTGCAGCCCGGCCAGAAGTTCACCCTCACCGTCCGCGGCGAGCGCGACCTCGAGGAACATTCGGTGGACGTGAATTACGAGAATTTTGTCAACGACATCAATGTCGGCGACGTCGTGCTCGTGGACAACGGCGCGATTGAGATGAAGGTGCTCGCCAAGTCCGGCAACAAGGTCGAGTGCGAGGTGCTCACCGCCGGCACGCTCGGCAGCCGGCGCCACATCAATCTGCCCGGCGTCAAGGTCAGCCTGCCTGCGCTCACGGCCAAGGACATCAAGGACGTGAAGCTCGGCCTGGAAGTGGGCGTGGATTTTATCGCCCTGTCGTTTGTCCGCGAAGCCCGTGATTTGCTGCAGCTCCGGGAACTGTTTGAAGACGGCAAACCGCCGCCGGTCATCATCGCCAAGATCGAGGACCAGCAGGCGGTGGCCAATCTGGAATCCATTGTCCGCGAGGCCGACGCCATCATGGTGGCGCGCGGCGATCTGGGCATTGAAATCCCTTACGAAGAACTGCCCATCGTCCAGCGGCGCATCGTCAAAACCTGTTTGCGCCACGGCAAACCTGTCATCGTGGCCACGCACATGCTGGAGAGCATGATTGAATCGCCCATGCCCACCCGCGCCGAGGTAACCGACGTGGCCAACGCGGTTTTTGAAGAGGCCGATGCCATCATGCTCAGCGGCGAGACCACCGTAGGTAAATATCCGCTCAAGTGCATCGAGGTCTTTGACCGCATCGCGAGGCGCATCGAGCGCAGCGGCAACGCGCAATTTCACGATCTGGCGGAACTGACCAGCGCGCGCGAAAAACTGGTCAAAAGTGCCGTGGTCATGGCCAACGAGTTGAGAGCCGGGGCCGTGCTCGCGTTCACGCGCCACGGCCACATGGCGCGCTACGCCGCCTGGATGCGCCCGCGCTATTCGCCGATTTACGGGCTGTGCGACAGTGAAAAGCGCGCCAACGAACTGACGCTTTGCTGGGGCGTCGTGCCGTTTGTGGTGGAGTTTGACCTTATCAATCCGCAAAACACCATTGAACGGGCGCTGAAAACGCTGGTTGGACAGGGCCGGTTGCATCGGGGCATGACCGTGGTCATCGTCGGCGCCATTTCCGTCGGCACCGAAATCGTGGATGCCGTCCAGATGCGGGTGGTGTGAGCTTAGATTCCCAGCGCCTTGGCCGCTTCCGTGGCCAGATTCAGCACCACGCTGGGAAACAAACCGAGCCAGAACATGCCGGCGATGCAAATGCAAACGGAGAATTTAATCGGCGCCGTCAACTGGATGGGCGACAAATCCGGCGCGTTCTTGCTCCAGTAAATCGTGCGGATCACGCCGAAATAGTAATAAAGCGAAATTACCACACCAACCAGCGCCGTGAACGCGAGGCAATAATAACCGTGGTTCGTCGCGCCCTGCTGGATGACGGCCTTCAACAGCAGAAATTTTCCAAAGAAACCGGCCATCGGCGGGATGCCCGCCAGCGACACCATGGCCAGCGTCATCGTGGTGGCCAGCAGCGGCGAGCGTTGATTCAAACCCGCCAGCGCCGAAATGTCCTCGTTGTCGAGGTGCCGCATGACAACGCAAATGACCAGGAACGCCGCCACCACCGTGAACAGATAACCGGCCAGATAATACATTAGCGCCGCCTGTCCGCTCACGCTCAACGCCGCCACGCCCAGCAGCAGATAGCCCGCGTGGGCGATACTCGAGTAGCCCAGCAGCCGCTTCATATTGCGCTGGGGCAGCGCGCACAGGTTGCCGTACAGAATCGTGATGCCGGAGATGACGATGAGCAAGTCGGCCCAATGTTTCGTCACGGCCGGCAGGGCGGTGAACAGTACGCGCAGCAACAGAACGAAGCCCGCGGCCTTGGAGCCGACGGCCAGAAAGGCCGTGGTTGGCGTCGGTGCGCCCTGATAAACGTCCGGCGCCCAAATCTGGAAGGGCACCGCCGCAATTTTAAATCCAAGCCCGACCAGCACGAACAGCACGCCGATGAGGAAAAGTTTATTGGTTTCAAATTGCGCGGCGACCGGCGCGAGCTCGGTAAAATTCAATTTTCCCGTCGTGCCCCACACCAGCGCGATGCCGAATACCAGAAATGCCGACGAAAGAGCGCCGAGAATCAGGTATTTCACGCCCGCCTCGAGTGAAATCAGCCGGCCACGCTGGAAGCTCGTCAGCACGTAAAACGTGATGGTGATCAGTTCAATGGAAACAAAGAGCATCGCGAAATCATTGGCCGATGCCGCGAAGCACATCCCGGCCAGCGCAAAGATGATGAGCGAGTAGTATTCTGAGATGCCCCCGTCGATACGGTCGGAAAATTCTGCCGACATGAACAGCACCAGAATGGCGGCTACCAGGAAGAACCGTTTGAAAAACACGGCCAGCGCATCTTCGACGAACATTCCGTTGAACGCAGTTCCCGTCAGGC
>Ga0265338_10006539_pt1 | contig 14814 bp, 12 predicted proteins | sample 42126metaG_FD_193579 | JGI IMG/M metagenome (GOLD analysis project Ga0265338, IMG submission 193579) | Rhizosphere microbial communities from Carex aquatilis grown in University of Washington, Seatle, WA, United States - 4-21-26 metaG | ecosystem: Host-associated > Plants > Roots > Rhizosphere... | reverse complement strand
CCTCAGGAATCTTGCCCTCGCCCGGGTTCTCCTCTCGCTGTCCATTCTCATCACTGCCGTTAGCACCAGACTTTTTGGTCTGTTCCTTAACAGTGCGCTCTTGGTTTTCTGGAGTTTCCTTCTCATCTACTGGATTGTTCTGGTCGTGTGCTGACTCGTCCTTTGCAGGAGGTGCGTCAACCATACGAGTTAAACCATCAGCGTCTGATTCGGTAAACTTCTTAAGCTCGTTAAAGAATTCGTTTTTGAAACTCTCGAACTCGCTCTTTGTTACATATTCTTTTTCCATATGTTCTACTTTTGTTAGATTTAGGTTAGATTCTTCGACCTTTTTCCAAGCTTTATCTGGAATCGATTTCTCAATCGCAACTAGATAATCAAACTTTGGATTTTCCCGTAAAAATGTATCGTGTATAGGTGTGTTGTATAATGCATCTGAGTTATCGCCTTCGTTCGTAATATGCTTATTAAGCAACCACGAATCGTAGTTTGATGGGCGTGGGGTTACCGACACCTCGTCGAGTACTACGTCAAAGAAAGTTTTAATCATCTTTCCTTGGTGCTGCGACATCTCACGTACTGCTTGCTTCACTCTGCCGCCTACTGAAAGGCCAAGCTTAGCGCCGCCAACAAGTGCATCGTGGAGCATTTCTGCGGCAACGTTACCCTTGGTAAGCTTTGCCTTAATCCACATCTTGTTGCTTTCGTCCACCCAAGCTTCCGATACCTTGCCAATAATGGCGTTATCGTTCTTTTGGTGTTCAACCCTCAACGGTACGCCGTCGTAGTTGATTTTCTCTGCCATGCGTTTTAACGCAGGCAAAGCCATGCGTTCCATGTCGTGGTCGATATTTGGAGTGCTGGCAACGCCAACAATCTCATAGCTGTTTTCCGGTTCTACCGGGAGCACTGCCTTCTCAATGAAGAAATGAAAGGGAAAATCCCCGTCGGCCTGTGCTAATATTTTTCTATCGTTGTCCATAAAGTAACTAACTTGATATATATATTATATAGAGATTTGCAATATTTTTTTGAGATGCTCTAATAAGAGCTTGTGTCGCCACCCTCAAAATGTCGCATATTCTCTTCCGCTTTCATCAAAATTGTTTTGATGTCCCCGGGTGCAAATCCCTTACCACTTAACCAAAGAGTTGCTCTCTGTATCCATCCAAAGCCTCCTACATCGAATCGTTCGCATACTTCGGAAGCTGCGTCGTTCATTTGGTAAACATTGCCCTTGGTAAAGCTCTTTAGAACCTCTTTTAGAGTTGGAACCTGCTCTTCATTAAGCTCCATAGCTGTTTTCACAGCAATTCCCTTTGCTATACCAGCGTTCTTTTGCTCAATTTTGAGCTGTGCGCTGAGTTCTGCGTGTTTAGCGTACAATTCGTGCTTTTCAGCTTTCTCGTACGTTTTAAGCGAATATATAGCTTTTTCTACTTCTGCAATTTTTTCTTCTATTGACTTTTTCTTAGTGTGGTCTATTTCGGTGTGTGCAACAATCCACTTGCGTGCTCGTTGTTCGGTTTCAAAACCGCCCGCTTTTTCCCAACAGATATCACATTGTGCATTCCAAGTATCATTATTCTTGTCCTCAGTTATCTGTTTTTCTTTAGTTGCTTCATCGTTTACCATAGCGTAAGTTGGTTCCACTACGTAGTCGTCTTCGTTCTCTAAAACTGTAGGCTCCATGTTGTTTACATTAGTTGCGTGCGTAGGCTTTACTTCGTATTCGGAAGTATCGTCACCTTTATGTGCGCCCAAAAGAGTGCCCGAATGAAATGCTTGCCCGTATGGGCTGATATCTTTTTCCTTTGCAGACTTCTTTGCGTGTCCGTGTATCTCCTTTTCTTCAACCCACGAACCATCGCGGCCGCGTGAATCAGAAGCGGGCTTTAATACATACTTGCCGTCAGAACGGATTTCGGTAATAATATACTTGCGACCCTTGCGCATAATCTTGTCGCCTACTTTGTATTGAGTCTTAACGGTTTCGTCTAGTCCAACGTCGCCATCATAACCAACTGATTTTTGCGCTCGTTCCTTACGATGAATAATTTGTTCAATTTCTTTAAGCTCTTGCTTTAAGCGATTTTGATAATTTTGCAGATTTCTACGCGAAGCATCGGGTAACCAAGTAGAATTAAGCTGTCGGTCAAGTTCGTGAATTTCCACTTCAATTTCATAACCTTGGTCTTCGAGCTGTTCAATGCTTGATTTGATTACGTCTTCTGGATAACGATTTTCCGGGTCGTCCTTAGGGTCTGGGTTGGACTTCTTAGCTTCTGCTAAGTGTTCCATATTCTCCTCGTTGTCGTCTTCGCCTTGATTTTGTTCAACAAACTCATTGTCCTTGCTATCTTTAGCTACGCCCTCAACTTGTGCTGCCGGGAATTTCTTAATAACCGTTCTGCCATCCTGGCGGGTTACTAAAGAATACTCATCATGCACGCTATCATAATTACCGACATGGTAATTAGTGCCGTCAATCTTAACTAAAGCATCATAAGGAAGCTCGGCTCCCTTACGTGCTTCATTCTTGCTAAAACTTTTCCAAAATCTCGCAAAATTTGCCATAAAAAACTATACGTTTGCTCCAATCAACGTTACTACTACGCTCTGCGGTCGAGCGTTTGTTCTGCGGAAATATTCATCTGAAGCGTTTGTCTGCGCTGTTGTTGAATTTGTTGCGCTAACGATTACTGTGGTGTACTCGTACACGCCCTGACATGCAACCGAATAAAGGTTGACTTCTACTGCTTCCTGACGAACATCCGATAATACCGGATTGTATCGCGGGTTTGCATTACCTGCTACTGCCATATATTTATAAAAATTAAATTAATTGTTTTGACCTTTAATTTCATTAATAACTAAAGCGATTGGGCAGTGGCCCAGATACATCTTCTTTCTCCTTGGAATCATCCGAAACATCTTCTTCGGGCTTAGTAGTCGAGTTAGTGTCCACTTCTAAATCCTGTTCTGCTAATCCTGATTTTGGCGTAGGGCCGGCATAACCGATACCTACGTCTTTTGTTGTCTTATCAACAGAAGAAACTCGCTTTCGCGCTGCTTCGGCTTCAGCCTTCGATGGATATCTTCCTACTTCTTCGCCTGCCTGGTCGTCATATACAATGAAAATCTTGCCGTAGCTAACTGCATTTTTCCCGTGGCCAACTTCGTCGCGTTCGTATATTTTATAACGCTTACCGTGACTCATTGGGTCTTTGAATTTAGAAATAGATTCTGACTTGTGTGCAGCCTCGTGCTCTTCTTCTCTATCTACCGTATCTGCAATATCAATCAATTCTTCGTCGGTTGCGCTGCCCTTGTTGTACTGGTCTTCCGTCATGTCCTTATGTACGCCGAGCGTTCCCTTAACGTCCATAACGCAGTCTTCATACTTTGCGCTTTCGCGGCCTACAGAAGCTGTGCATATTGCCCAAGGATTTGACTCCTTCTTCATGCTAGCCTTAAAAATCTCTTTGCTAATCTTCTGCTTGTCAGACTTGCTTAACGTGGTGCCAGTAAAGTCGTTCTTTTCCCAAAACTTTTGAAATGCCTTTGACATGTTAATCGAATAATACTTCTAATGCTTTAATGTGTGCGTCCAAATCTGAATCGTTCATCTTCTCTAGCTTATGCAAGTCTAAGCCTGCTGTAGTTCCCCAAGCACGTCCGTACAATGCCTTTAAAATTTCCTTTTTGCTGATAGACTTCTTAAACGACTTTGTTGCGCGGTCCTCCTCTGCTGGAGTAGTATCGTTGAGTGGGTCGTATTCTGCATCGCCCGTTCCTTCCTTATCACGATAATTCTGGTCAGTGTCCTGTGGGTCGCCTCCTAGTCCGCCGGAATCGCGTGGCATGCGTCGGTCGTCATATTTAGCAACAAGCTCATCTCTGTGCTTGCGCAATGCCTTCAAAGTATCTAAAATAGCATCTTTAGCAGGTACGGTTTTTGCCTGTGTAAAAGCAATGGTCTTTTGGTATCTAATCTCGTCGTTAAGTTCTTTTATAACGACGTCAATAGTGTTCTTATCAGCGGCGTAAGAACTCTTCCAAATCAACTGAAATATGTCGTGGGGCTTGCTCATTTACCTTATGCTTTAATTATATTGTTATATTGCGAATTTTTTTGGGATTTGCAGCAAAAAGCTTAATAAGGAATCTTCGGGTTAACATTTACCTGAATGTTCCCAAATGTTACAACCTCACTTACGAATGCAATACGAATTTGTGCATTGTATTGGCCTGCCATCGAAAAGTTACCCGCACCAACAACATAAGCGCATGTACCTGCTGTTGGGTCAGCAACAACCATCGCGCCTGAAAAACTAGTTTGTGTAAATTGTGCTAGTTGCCCAACGAAAGTAAGACCCGTATTATCCGTTAAATCAAAAGGATTTCCTTGTGCGTCAAGCAAGGTAAACAATAAAGAATACCCATAGTCGCCTTGCCAAACTTGAATCTGTGTTTCCATGTACTTTTATTATACTGATAATAAGCTGTTTTTTATTAAGGTAACTCGTCGTTCCAAACGATTGAGAACGTTCGATTATATTGGTATAACGGAACCTCTTGTCCATAGAGACTAATCAGTGTGAATGTTCCAACATTTCTTATTGTTGAAACAATGCCAACCGAAACCGACTCTCTGACTGTTTCGGCATCTGTTACAAAGATTCCTCCTTCTTCCGGGATAATAATGGCTACTGATTCTAATTCTGTTACAGTATCCGCCGTTACAACCGGCAATACGCTTATAGCAACTGCTACTAACTCCCCTTCGGCTTCTATGTCCGACGCATTAACTAGCAGAAGCGGAACAGCTACTCGTACCACAGCATCTCCTACTATTTCAGCGTCAGAAACGCTGATATAATTTGTAATCTGAATATCTGCAACAGTATCATTTTCCGTTTCGCTATCACTGATATTAATTACTCCAAGATTCGGTACACTAACAGTTACTAATTCATTCTCCGCCTGCATATCGTAAATGCTGAACGAAAGAATTTGAGCTGTTTTGATGACGATAATAGGAAATTCTGTTTCATTCTCTATTTCGTCGATAACGATAGAACCTAGTAATGGAATTTTTACAGTTACTAATTCGTTTTCGGACTCAACATCGCTTACAAATATTTGCTCTACGATTTCTGTGCTTACTACATCGTTTTCCGTTTCAGCGTCGCTTACGCTAATGTTGTAAACTTGTTCAATGTTTGGGATGTCAAGAACCGGCGCTGGTTGTATTGCAACCATAACAGAATAAAATCCGCCCGTGCCATCGCCCGTAACGCTCATCGAATACGGCCCTGGAGGAGTTACCGCTCCATTATTATCAGCTAATGCGGTAAATACCGAATTGCTTCTAAAAGTCGTGTTTGTTCCCGCTCCAACACCGCCCGAATTTGTTCTTGCTCCTAGAATAATCCAATCGTTATTTGCCGTTGTTGTAACGGTTGTTGTAAATGATAGCGGGGTGCTTACTCCCGAAGTATTCGTTGTTGTCGCATTGAATGTTGTATTCTGCGCAACACCAAAGTAAGAAGCTCCGCCTCCCTGAAGTACTATTTCAGTTCCAGTGCCGCTTATTACAACGCTGTGTGTACCACTAGTTGGATTAGGAAGTGCAAATAAGGAAATGTATCTTCCATCTCCTCCTACTTGGACCAACGCTTTTGTCATTGACACACCATTGTAAGTAGCCGATGCATCATTGTTTGTTGTCAAAGAAAGAACAAACAACATTCTGTTCTGCCCAGTGCCAATAGTATGATTGAAACTAATACTACTTACTGAAGCTCCCGTTGTCCATGCGCTAGCGGCGTCAAATGTAATTTGGGAAGTATCACTATCAATAACATTAATAGCACCCAAGGTTGGGATTGCTACAGTAACACTTTCCAATTCTGTTTCGCTATCGCTTACTATAAGAGAGGTGATTAGTTGTATAGTAACTAGCTCTCCTTCTGTTTGTGTGTCGGATACAAAAATAGCACCCTCTTGTGGGATTTGTATTGTTACTAATTCACTTTCTGTCTCAGTGTCGGAAACGCTTATATCAAAGAAGCCCGCTATTACAATTAATGGATTGCCACCAGAGCCATTATAATTTGTGGTCGCTGAACCGTATGTTATATTTGACGAACCGTATGTTCCACTAGATTCTGAAACTACCTCTACATCCGAAACGCTTATTTGTAGAGTTGGAGAAGTAATATTTATAGTGACGAGCTCACCCTCTGTTATTGCTTCGTTTTCATTTATACCAATAAAGTTCCCTATTGTGATATTTGGGTTTATGCCGCCACCATTATATGTGCCATTAGCAGAGCCGTAGGTTACATTGGATGCACCATACGTAGCTGACTCACTAACAACTTCGATTTCTGAAACGCTGACTAAAAGATTTGCCATTATATTCTAATATCCACTTTGTACTTGCAGCCTTAACGTAAGTGTAGTGTTGCCTTGTAATATCATGAACCCTCTTTCAAAGTCATATAAAGGATATGGTCCTTTAACTCTAGACTCTTGAATGCCAACTACTACTAATTCTTGTTCTGCCACCGTATCGACCACCAAAATAACTAGTGCTATTGTCACAAACACAGCTTCTCCTATTGTCTCTACATCAAAAACATTGATACCTTTATCAATGATTTCTATATCAATAAATTCATTTTCAATCTCTGCATCACTGACCTTAATAAATGAAACAATCTCCAGTGAAACAAACTCATTTTCAATCTCTACGTCCGAAACATTAATTGCTCCCAGCAACGGTATTTGTACTGTTGTTAATTCTTGCTCCGATTCTGTTTCTGTTACGAAGATTGTCCCTTCCTCCGGAATTATTATTGTTACTGATTCAGATTCAATCTCAGAGTCCGATATGTTAATAGGCCCAAGGAGAGGAATGTTTACAGTAACTAATTCATTCTCTGTTTCGCTATCAATAACAAAAATGCCTTCATCGATTATCTCAATATCAACGACGTCATTTTCTGTTTCTGCGCTGGCAACATTGATAAAACTAATCAGCTCAATGTTGTTTATAACATCAGCTTCTACCTCTGTGTCGCTTACGCTAATTGTTCCTAATAAAGGAATAACTACTGTTACTAGCTCGTTTTCAGTTTCGACGTCGCTAACGTTAATTAATACGTTGTTGCTTATCAGCGTAATCGTTACTGACTCGCCCTCTGTTTCAACATCACTAACATTAATAAAACTAGTGATTTCAATATCTGAGATAACATCACTTTCACTTTCAGTATCAGAAACGCTAATGTTCCCTAGGGTTGGTATTTTTATCGTTACTAACTCAGCTTCGGCTTCAGAATCACTGACGTTAATGAAGCTGAATATTTCTATTGCTACTAATTCATTTTCTGTTTCTGAATCGGTTACGAAAATGCCTTCGTCAATGATTTCTATGTCGGTAACAACATCAACTTCAGACTCAGCATCAGAAACGTTTATTCCGCCAAGAGAAGGAATCTTTATCGTAACAAGTTCACCCTCAGTCTCTGTATCAGCAACATTAATAGCGCCAAGTAAAGGTATTTGTACTGTGACTAATTCATTTTCGGCCTCAGCGTCTGAGACGCTTATTCCTCCTAATGTTGGGATTAATACTGAAACGCTTTCAGTCTCAGTCTCTACGTCGCTTACATTTATTGTGTAAACCTGAGTAATATTGGGTGGTGCATCATAAACTCCACTCTGTGCATATAAAGAATTGACTTCAGATTGACTAATTGCTCTATTGTAAACACGAACGTTGCTTTCTCTTCCAGACCATTGGTTAAATCCAGCTCCATGAGACGAGCCCATGTAAAACGTCGTAAGAGAGCCAGTAGTATCAGTTAGTGTTGTTGAACCTTGAGAGACACCATTGACATATAAGAATATGGTCCATGTACCACTGACATTATTCCATGTCATGGCAATGTGTTGCCAGGTGTTCTGTGTAATCGCAGTACCGTCTGTTACGTCTACTTCAGTTCCATTTGGCTTAAATACTGCTCTCCAGTTTCCTGTGCCACCGGTACCGTTATTGTCGAAGCAAACATACGGACTACCGCTTCCATTCTTCCAACCGCCCGGACTTGAATACGCTGAGTATGCTGTTGGATAAACCCACATAGCAATCGTACCAGAAGATGGCCAAGCCAAAGATGTACTTGCATAGTTGAGACCGTTGTATCCAGCAGAACTTCCTGTTCCATTTGGTGAGCCAGCAACCCAGGCTGTACCGCCGCCGATTGTACCATTGTTGCCATTACCAGAACTGTCTGCTAAGTTAGTACCAGTTCCTTCATTTGAAAGCCACCAACCTTGTAATCCACTTTCAACACCACCTGGTAAGTCATATACTGTGATGTCGTAGACTTGCGCTATTGTAACTAATTCGCTTTCTGACTCTGCATCTGAAACATTGATAATTGCTGCTCCAACAGCGAGTGTTAATGCAACAGACTCGCCTTCTGATTCGGCATCACTTACACTAAATGTATAAACTTGCTCGATGTTTGGAGAATCAGTTACTGACGAAGGAGCTATTAATATAATTGCCTGAACGCCTCCTGTGCTTGGTGTGTTTAAATTGAACGTATTCGAGATAGCAGTGACGTAATCAGTCGTTAGTGAATAATGAGATGAGAATGCCGCATGATATTGAGGAACAGCTGATTGGTCCAGAGTCCAGTTTGCACTCTGCGATGAAACTGATATCCCTGCATTCGAACCAGCATCAGTCGTAATACCCGATAAAGGCAGAGTGCCTAATATAGTTGGCGTTACAGTTGGCGTTGCGGGCGATGATGTGCTAGCAGACGAAGTAATCGCATGTTGATTAATCGGGGTAGTAAAATTAGCCCCAGCTATTTCATAAATGGTGCCAGACTCCCAATCACTAGGCGTACCATTGATAGTCCATGTATACGCAGTGCCAACGGCACCTGCAACAACTGGATGCCACCAAGTCGTAAGTGCGTCGTTTGCTAACGTTAGGTTATCAATCTGTGTCCATGTTCCATCGGGTGCTGTTAGTGTTCTTCCTCCATTTGCATATAAAGAATATGCAGTGAATGCAACAAGAATATTTCCTGGTGTTGGAGCAGTGTTTAATGTAAGGACAATAGTGCTTTGAGCTCCTGATGGAGCAAATCCAGCTGACTGAACGATTGAGACGACATGTGTGTCAGCATCACTAGTGGTTGGATTCAGAGTACCATTCAGAACAATGAATACTGCCTCACCTTCCGTCTCTGTCTCGACAACTTTGAATTGTTGCAGAAGAGCAACAGTGACACTTTCTGCCTCAGTCTCTGCACTCGAAACAGTAATACAATCAGCGCGAGCAACATGTACTAACTCAGCCTCAGTCTCTGCGTCTGAAACAGCAATAAATAATGTCGTGAATGTTTCTGGCGCAACTAAAATCGTGCTAGAAATATTAGTATCTGCAACCCAAGTGAATGAATTAGTTATCGCCGTCGATGTATCAGTTGTTACAGAACTCTGATAAGCCGCCGCCGAAGAATGGTATAGTGGCTGTGGATTTTGTATTGTCACCCAACCAGCAGATGATGTTACAGGAGTACTACTATCAGCAGTTCCATCATTAAAGGCGATAAATGTTAGCGGAAGCGTTCCAATTACTGACGGTGTCTCAGAAGGAGTCGCTTGTGGAGAACTACTGCCCGTAGCAATCCCGTGTTGGTTGATTGGAGTTCCGCTCTGATTAGAAAATTCTGTAACAATGATTGATAGAAAATCTGCACCAGCCGCATTAAATGTATACGAATTAGCTTCAAATCCTCCAACGACATGATACCATGTAGTAAGCCAAGCTGACGTTCCGTTTTCTAAATCATCAAGTTGTGTCCAGCCAGTTGGAGCAGCTGAAGGATGCTGAGCTCCTGCATAGCTAAGCTCAGCCACAAGCAAGTCGCCGATAAGCGGTTGAAACGGCATGACAACCGTACCAGTAGCAGATATGCTTGACCCTGAATTATAAGAAGCAGATTGTACAAAAGCTAGTTTCCCGGTGTCAATAAATGCAAAGTCGTTTTCAACTTCAGCGTCTGAAACATTGATATAGTTAACAATCCGAATAGTTACTAATTCAGCTTCTGTTTCAGCACTGACTACACTAGGTAATAAACTAGGGTCAATGTTGAGTAATTCATGTACTGTCTCTGTGTCGTGTACACTGATTGATAATGCCATTAAAATAAAAAACTACGCCAAAGAGGCGTAGCTTAAAGTACGATTAGATTTTCTGCTTACGTCCGGCCCTCTGACTGGAATTGCTTGCCAGTCGACATAAGCGTTCGAAGTAAATAGATTAACAAAACTCTCCACAAATAAATGGATTGTTTTTGTAATATATTTCTTTGTGGTCAAGAATACATCAAACACGTTGATGTGCTCTGACACTTCTATTTTAAGTGTCTGCATCTTATTATGCTATCTGCTGAATTGTTCCTTCTGCGTTGTAGGTTACTGTAGTGAATGTACCCGTTGTTCCTATCGTAATTGAGGTTCCTGCTCTTGCTCTAATGTGCATTGGGATACCTTCGTAAGGCACTGCACCGCCTGCGTTGGTTATTGTCGTTGCGATTGTACCGCCTACATTAGAGAAGTTGAATGTTAAAACACGAGAAGTATTTGTTTCGTCAGTGTACGAACATGTCATTGTAAATGAGTGGCTAGTTGCGGTTGTAACATTAACATTGCCCGAAACTATGAACGAGCCGTCCGAGCCGCCTACTGTATAAGTAGCAATAGAGGTTACTGCAGCCGTCTGCGCTGTCGAACGTCCGCTTCCGTAAATTACTGGGATACCATACCCTGCAGTAGAAATATTATTGTACTTAGTAAACAAACCTAATATACCAAACGTACTTGATGTATTTGTTCCCATTGACCAACTTCCGGAATGGTCAAATGTTGCAACAGTAGAGCTGCCGGAGAAAATGTTGTTTGTATTATTCGAGTTGGCTTGCATGCCAATCGTATAGCTGTTGCCTACGTTATATACTGCAGCATTGCCTGTTGCCTGTGTGTATGCTACGCCTCCGCCACCCGCAATAATGTTAGTCAATGCTCCACCTTGTACCTGAAGTTGTACACAGTAATCCGAAGATACACCGTTGTCTAACGAATGGTCAATAAAGTTTGTGATAGTACCGCCGCCATAGTTCTGAATGTTGTTGCTTGCCGCGTATAACTGTCCTCCGTGCTTAATGATTGTGCTGAAGCTGTTTGCTCCAGAGAAGTCATTAGCAATAACGTTACCAATAAAGGTAATTTGCGTTGAGCGGTCTGAACTTGCTCCAAGAACTGGGATGTACGCACCATACTGCCCGCCGTCTGGATTCTCCCAGTGATTGCTGATAAATGTCGTCTGTCCGTTTGACCCACCAATAAATACCTGAACATCGTCGAATGAATTCGAACTAAAGAAGTTTGATGCTGTTCCCGATGCTGTAATGTAAATAGCATTATTGGCGTTTGAGTTGCCTGGGTCAACAAAATTATTCCCTATGAAATTATTTCTTTCACCAGAGTTATTAGCCGCATTGATATGAACTAACGAACCAGTTGATGCTTGTCCGCCGTTGCCTCCAGAAATTGAATTGTTCTGGATGTTTAACATATAAGCGTTTGCACCGATTAATAGGTCGGTACCAAAACCATTAATGTTATTGTCGTGAACGTTTATACCCGGGCAGCCTTGTGTTCCTCCTAAGTAGATACCTACTGACGTATTAGTATTTGTATTGCCTGCCGCAATCAACGTAGACGAACCTTGCCACGTGATGCCGGTAATCTCGAAAACTAAGTGCCCTGTTGGATTACCGCAATTAACCGTGATTGCATTTCCTGACGTAGGTGTATACTTTAAAAAAGTTGAACCTGCATTAGACCCTCTAAGGCTGGCAATCTTGCCATTAGTACCAAATACAATAGGAGTCGAGAAACTATAAGTTCCTGACTCTACAAAAATACATCCTCCTGCCGCTGGCAGTGCGGCGTATGCGGCATTAATCTGTGCTCCGATATCAGAGCCGGTAAACGTAACGGCATCTAAGACGGTACCAAGATTACCAATTTGAGTTAAGCCAGTTGAAGAAACCGCTATCGATTCAACGGGTGCAGTTGGGTCTGCCGCTATAATTCTATGTAGCGCAGAGTGGTCCGGGTTATTTAACGGACTTGATGAGGTTGGTTGTGCGATTGGCATATACTAATTATATGCCGAAGTCGTACTTTTTTTAGCTCTGGGGTTTGGGTTTCTTAGGCCCAAAGACATCTATTTGCGGCGCTTTATCGCCCACACCAAAGCCTAGCGGCGGTAAACCACCGCATTCTCCATTAAATTCCTCTTTGTTCTTAGTAGTATGCTTGCAAACAGCGCACCGATACCACATGTCATGTTCTGTTCCCTGTACATGCACTTCGTAAACTTCGTGTATGAGCTTCTTTTCTTGTTCCATTAGTCTATAATCTCTTTAGGTTTATAACCCTTTTCCGGAATAAACTTAGGCGGCATCTGCAAAGGATACTGCGTTCCATCTGGGGTAATGTGCTTAATAAAGATATTGGTATCTACTAAGAACGGAAACTCTCTGCCCTGATATTCAGGCCATCCTGCTTCCTCGAATATGTTCTCGTTCATAACACGGTTGCACCAATGCAAATCCTGTGTGCCAGTATTCTTTACCATACCCTTCTCTGGGTCAAACACAATCTCATTAGGCGTTACGAACACTCTGCGTGTTGTTACGCCACCCGTAATGTATTCCGGCGATTTGTTCCACAATGCTCTAATGATAGATGCGTGAATAAGCGTGCAGCCATTGGGTATACCGCTTGCCCACACTTTATCGCCCAGCTTCCAACCATCAAAATGTCCCCAACCCGAGCCGCGATAAACAAGCGGTTCTGGCGGGTCTGACTTTGTAAAGTATAAGCCGCTAACTACAGGCACTTTCTTTTCAATCATGTATTGATTTAAGCGAACAAAACAATCCATCGGCAAGATGTTGTCCGATTCAATTGTTAATAGCCACTCAAATCCTTGTTCTACTACTGCTTTACAAATAAGATTGTATGCATCAGCAACTTCATAACCTAGCGGAATGTTGCCGCCCATCCATTGCGAGTATTCTACTTGGCTCCATGCGGTAGGAATAATCTGCCCATAGCGAGCGTGTACCCACTCCATACGCACTGTGCCTGTTGTAGGCGTGCCAATGATAATGCGGTGCTTCCACTTATCCGGGTTCTTAGTAAGAACAGTATTGTTTAAGCTTTCTATTTTCTTTTTCATTATTTTGATACAGTCGATAATACGTTATACGACGGGTCGATTCTACGCTTTTCTAATACAATTTCCATGTTGCCAGCAATGATATACGTTGCGCCTACTATCTTCCAAGGCAATGGTCTGTAAATGTTATACAATATGCCCTGCGATGCTAACGGGTCAAAGTATGCCCACGTGCTGATGTTAAACTGCGCAATATGCGTTGGGTCCTGCAAGAAACCCGGCGAACCTCCATATGGAAGCACGAACGCAAACTGTGCGTCAGGCTTTAAGATGCGCCAAACTTCATCCATAAAACGGAAAAACAGCGGACCCGGGTCCACTTCTCCTAAATACTGATTAACTTCTGTAGCTGAGATTAATTTCTTCTTAAGTAGCAATTCTACTAATCCTATTAATCTCGAGTCTACGCTGCCTTTCTGCAAGTGTTCAAGCAAATGAGAACACATAGCAAATGAAACTGATTCATCGGGCAATGCCCAAGGAAACTTCTGAACGTCTTGTACAATGTCCACTCCTGGAAGCGGACGATTGTCCATACCTACAAAACCTCTCTGCTTATTTCCGCCACAACCGATATCTAGCTTAATGCCTAGATTGTTTTCTTTTAATATTTCTTTAATTGTTTTCATATATTTCATATTAGGGGCTCAGGTATTAGCCCAAGCCCCCATATTTTATCAAATGTTCCCAACAGAGCTCTGGTGGGGTTTCTTAGAATTGTATCTGATAAGTACCGTTAACGGCCTGGTTAGTTGCCAATGCGCTTGAAGCATAGGTGTTACCTGCAAAAGGCTGACCTGACGATACGTTTGAGATTGCGAACAATCCAACGTTCGAGATGTTACCCGATGCATTCGTAACTCCAGAGTTCAACGTGAACGCAAAGTTCAATGTTCCAGACGAATTTACAGTAGAAGGCGTTACGGCCATTCTAACGTTGGTTGCGGTAAGTTCGCCCGGCAATGCAGTTGCAGTTGCGTTTAGCGTACCACCAGTTCCAAGTGCAGCGTACTGTACCTGTAATGAACCAGCCATCTTTCCTACTAACTGCGAAAGGAACAAGTCCTTGCCTAGGTTAGGAATGGTGTTTGGGAACCAACCCGAATCTCCAGCTACCTTAACAACCTTGCCCGTTGCATCTGGTTCTCCCATCTTGATGCGGAAAAAGCCGCGAAGCTTTACGCTGTCGTTAATCGGTGCCTCTTGAGATAAGTTTTTCTTTGTCTTCTTCATTTAATTTTAAATGTAGTTTGACGACCTTTATAATATAATTATACTGAGATTCTGCGTATATTTTATTTGCTAAAGCGCAATACACTTAACGCTTTTGCTATGCCCGTAGGCTGCCCTGTTGCTTTCATAAATCGTGCTTTCAGTTCAGGAATTGGATTTAGTGCGTTAGCAATAGCATCCTTAGTTCCTTTCCAGCGTGGTTCGTTACCAACAAATTGATAATCAAA
>Ga0265338_10006538_pt1 | contig 14818 bp, 9 predicted proteins | sample 42126metaG_FD_193579 | JGI IMG/M metagenome (GOLD analysis project Ga0265338, IMG submission 193579) | Rhizosphere microbial communities from Carex aquatilis grown in University of Washington, Seatle, WA, United States - 4-21-26 metaG | ecosystem: Host-associated > Plants > Roots > Rhizosphere >... | reverse complement strand
GACGAGAAAAAATTCCTGCAGGTGTTGGGCGACGCGTTCGAGCTGGCGTCGCGCGGCCGGGCCATCATCACCATCGGCATCAAGCCGGCCGGACCGGACACCGGTTACGGTTATATTCAAGTCGGACAGGAATTGCCGCCGGCGCAAGGTGCAAAAAGAACGAAAACGACCTTTTACCGGGCGGAACGGTTCGTCGAGAAACCCGATTACCACCGGGCGCTGGAATACGTGAACAGCGGCCAGTATCGCTGGAACGCCGGGATGTTTGTGTGGTCGTTCGTGACGGTCACGGAAGGGTTGCAGAAACATCAGCCGGAGATGTACTCGGCGTGCCAGCGCTGGTTCAAGGTGGCGAACCAGCCGGCCAAACTCGCGAAAGTCCTGGCGAAGGAATATCCCGGCATCAAAAAAATCTCGATTGATTACGCGCTGATGGAGCACGCGCAGAATGTGATTGTGGCTGATGGCGCGTTCGAGTGGGACGATCTTGGTTCCTGGACGGCGCTGGCGCGGCATCTCAAGCCGGACGCCGAAGGCAATTGTGTGGTGGCGGATTTCATCCACGTGGACGGCGCGCGGAACATCATCTTCGACGCGCGCACGAAAAACCGGACGCCGATTGCCGTGGTCGGTTTGCGCGATTCGATTCTGGTGCAGACGGATGATGCCGTGTTGCTGGCGCACAAAAGCCAGGCGCAGAAGGTCAAGGAACTGGTCCGGAAACTGGGCGAGGATGCGAGGCTGAAGCAGTTGGTGTAGCCGCGTTTGTAAAAACGCGGTGGGGCATGTAGCCACGCTTGTGAAAGCGCGGTGGGGCATGTAGCCACGCTTGTGAAAGCGCGGTGGGGATTAACGGACGGATAAAATCCGCGTTTTGACAAACGCGGCTACGATCAAGCGGGGCAAGGCGCCCGCGCTTGTGAAGGCGCGGTCAGGCTCAAGTAGCCGCGCTTGTAAAAACGCGGTTGGGGATGTAGCCGCGCTTGTGAAAGCGCGGTTGGGGATTGACGGATGGGGAAAATCCGCGTTTTGACAAACGCGGCTACGATCAAGCGGGGCAAGGCGGCCGCGCTTGTGAAGGCGCGGTCAGGCTCAAGTAGCCGCACTTGTGAAAGCGCGGTGGGGATTGACGGACGGATAAAATCCGCGTTTTGACAAACGCGGCTACAGGGCAAGGTGATCAATTGCTGCCAATCGCAGCTTGACGCGCCCGACAATCATCGCATGAATACCCTATATGAAAATTACCGCCAAAGAATTGATTCGGGAATTGCAAAAATTTAATCCTGACACGGAGATTGATTTTTCGCCGCTCAACTTCTCCCGCGTAAGAACCAAAGGTGAACTTTTAGCTCATGTTGAGTTTGAAGAAATTTACGAATCCGAGGATGACACCCGCATCGTATTGGCCAAGCCCTCCGGATAATCAATTGCCTTGCCCATTGATCGTGAAATCCCCGGGCAGGCCGGCGCTGCCGCGCCGCCAGGCTGACCGGCAGGTCAACCCCGCCGAATCGCCCCACCGAAAGTTGCATGTACCACGACACTCCCTCAAACGCGACTTGACCTTTTTCGTTTAAAAGGCATCCTGTCCGGCTGGTTCGTTCGAGTTGTAAGTTTTGGGTTTTGAATTTTTAGTTGCCGAAGAATCGGCGGCACAAATTCAACTCAGAACTTAAAAGTTAAAATTTACAAAAATGCAGCACATTAGAAACTTGGCCATCATCGCGCACGTGGACCACGGCAAGACGACGCTCGTGGATTGCCTGCTCAAGCAGTCCGGCACCTTCCGCGCCAACCAGCATGAGTCCTCGGACGAGCGCCTGATGGATTCGATGGATTTGGAAAAGGAAAAGGGCATCACCATCCGCGCCAAGAACGCCGCGTTCAAATACAAGGATTACCACATCAACATCGTGGACACGCCCGGCCACGCCGATTTCGGCGGCGAAGTCGAGCGCATCATGAACATGATTGACGGCGTGCTGCTGGTGGTGGACGCCGCCGAGGGTCCGCAGGCGCAGACGCGGTTTGTGCTCCGCAAGGCGCTGGAAGCCGGGGCCAAGCCGATTGTGGTCATCAACAAGATTGACCGCGAAAACGCCAATCCAAAGAAGGTGCTCGACGAGGTTTTCGAGCTGTTCATTTCGCTCAACGCCACGGATGAGCAACTGGATTTTCCGTTCGTTTATTGCTCGGCCAAGGACGGTTACGCGAAGATGGATTTGAGCCATGTCAGCGGCACGATGGAGCCGTTGTTTGACGCGATTGTGAAACACATTCCGTCCCCGCGCGCCAAGGCGGGCGACGGGTTCCAGGTCCTGGTGGCGAACCTCGACTACTCGGATTACCTCGGCCGTATTGCGTTCGGCAAAATCATGGCGGGCAAGCTGAAGGTGGGCGATGCGGCGTGCTGCCTGCACGGTCACGGCAAAATCACCCAGGGCAAAATCACCATGATTTACCACTTCGAAGGCCTGAAGCGCATCGAAGTGCAGGAGGCGCACGCGGGCGACATCGTCGGCGTCACCGGGTTCGAGGAGGTGTTCATCGGCGAGACCATCGCGGACAAGCCGGAACGCGGGGCGCTGCCGTACATCCCGATTGACCCGCCGACGATTCAGATGGAATTCGCCGTGAACGACGGTCCCCTGGCCGGCCAGGACGGCAAGCTGGTCACCGCGCGGCACATCTGGGAGCGGCTGCAGAAGGAAATCCGCACCAACGTCGCGTTGCGCATCAAGCAGACCGCCGACCCGAAGATTTTCGAGGTCGAAGGCCGCGGCGAAATGCAGATTGCCATCCTGGTCGAACAAATGCGGCGCGAAGGCCATGAGGTGCTGGTGTCGCGTCCCGAAGTCCTCTACAAAAAGGACGCCCAGGGCAACATGCTGGAGCCAATTGAAAAATTATTCCTCGAAATCCCGCAGGAATTCATGGGCGCCATCATGGAAAATCTTTCCGGTCGCAAGGCCGAGATCACCACCATGAATCATCACGGCGACCAGGTGACCATCGAGGCGCTGGTTCCCATGCGCGGCTTGATCGGGTTCGAGACCGACCTGGTGAACCAGACGCGCGGCCTTGGAGTGATGAGCCATCTGTTCCACGAATACGGTCCCGACCGCGGGGAAATCGCCGCGCGCAAGAACGGTTCGCTCGTGAGCATGGAAAGCGGCCCGGCCATGGCCTACGCCCTGAACATGATTCAGGAACGCGGCCGCCTGATGGTGGAGCCGGGCGAAGCCATTTACGCCGGGATGATTGTGGGTGAAAACGCGCGCGAGAACGACATTCCCGTGAATCCCTGCAAGGCGAAACGGTTGACCAACATGCGCTCGGTGGGTGATGGCAAGGGCATTCAGCTCAGTCCGCCGTTCAAGCTCTCGCTCGAACGGGCGTTGGAATACATCGGTTCCGACGAATATGTCGAAGCCACACCGAAGAATCTGCGTCTCCGCAAAAAAATCCTCGACGAGACCCAGCGCAAACGTTCGGAGAAATCCCGCGTGATAAAAATTCTGACGGAGTAACGGAACGCGTCAGCTTTTCCAGCCGGGCTTGCCGGTGTATTCCAGGCCGACGAGGCAGACGTCGTCGGCGAATTCATGGTCCACGGAAAAATTGCCGATGGCCGCCAGCAGTTCGTCAAACAATTGCGCGGCCGGTTTTTGCAGGCGGGCTTTCACGTCCATGATGAGCCGTTCCTGTGAATACAATTCCTCGTTTGGTCCCTGCACCTCGTAAAGACCGTCGGTGAACAGCATCACGAAGTCGCCGGGCTTGAGGGTGGTTTCGGTGGTTTGATACGGCGGGTTTTCAAACAGGCCGAGGGCGGGCTGGCTTTTGCCGGAGGCGTTGACGAGCGGTTCCACGCCGTTGGCCGGGCGGCGCACCAGCAGGGGTTTCGGATGGCCGGCGTTGGCGTAGCGCATGACACCGGTGCGCCAGTTAACGACGAGGTAGAACGCGGTGGTGAGCATCGGCGAGCCGGTGGTTTTAAGGATGGTAAACAGGTCGGCATTGAGTTTGCGCAAGAACATTCCCGGATCGTGCGCGATGGGTTTCAATTCCTCCACCAGCGCGCGAATCATGGCGGTGACGAGCGCCGCGCGCATGCCGTGGCCGGTCACGTCGCAGATGAAAACCCCGGCCACGTCCTCCGAAAGCGCGGAGACGCTGAAGAAATCGCCGCTGACAGTTTCCGCCGGCTGATAGCGGTGGGCGAACTGAAGGGCGCTTTGTTCCGGCGGGACATTGCGCGGGAAGACCGGGTACTGCTGCGGCAGCATGGCAAACTGGATTTCGCGCGCCATGTGAAGGCTTTCCTCCATGAGCAGGTTTTTGGTGCGCAACTCCTCGCGGCTGCGGGCCAGTTCGGCGTTCGCGCGGCGGATTTGTTCCTCGGCGAGTTTTTGCGCCGAGATGTCCCAGAAAATTCCCTGCAAACCGATGATGCTTCCGTCCGCGCCATACAGCGGCGTTTTGACGACCTGAATGATGGTTTTCTCCTGTCCCAGCGGATGATGTTCCTCGATGATTTCATAGGTCTGGCCGGTTTCCATGACGCGGCGGTCATCCTTCTGGTATTGCTCGGCCAGTTCCTTCGGGAAAAAATCGAAATCCGTTTTGCCGAGGATGTCCTCCAGGCTGCATTTGTAATGTTTGCAGTATTGTTGATTGGCAAACGTAAATCGTCCCAGCAGGTCTTTCCGGAACACGTTTTGCGGCATGGTTTCGACCAGCGAATGGTAAAGGGATTCCGAGTTCCGCAGGCTCATTTCGGTTTGCCGGCCCTGGGTGATGTCTTCGACGGAGCCTTCGTAATAAAGCACCCTGCCTTGCGCGTCGCGGACGGCGCGGCAATTTTCCGAAATCCAGATGGTCGAGCCATCCTTGCGGTAAATCTGCGATTCGAAGCCGGTGATGGTGTCGCTGGTTTGCATCAGCCGGACGAATTCCTCACGCCGTGCCGGGTTGACGTAAAGGCTGCGGCCAATGTCCTTGATGCTGGCCATCAATTCCACCGGCGAGTCGTAACCGTAAATGCGCGCCAGCGCGACGTTTGCCAGCAGGTAATGCCCGTCCGGCGTGGTGCGGAAAATGCCCTCCACGAGGTGATCGAACAGGCCGTAGTAATTTTCCTTTTCCTTGAGCAGGGCGGCCTGCTCGTGCTGGCGTTCCATGGCGCAGCGGATCACCGGTTCCAGCGCGCGTTCGCCGAATTGTTCCTTGGAAAAATACTCCTGCGCGCCGGCGCGAATCACTTCCACGGTGAACGCCTCATCATGGCCCGGGCCAAAAATCACCATCGGCAGGGCGGGCACCTTGGCGGCGAAGAACGTGATTTGAAACAAACCGGCGGCGTTCGCGGTCGGCAGTTCAAACAAAACGACGTCGAACGATTGAGCCGACAGTTTTGCCAGTCCGGCATCCACCGCCGGCACGGTGACGATTTCAACGGGTTGCCCCTCATCGCGGAGCTTGCCGGCCACGGCACTCGCGAACCGCTCGTCGCCGGCAATCAACAGCACTTTTAACAATTCAGATTCCATAATAGGAACCGGTCTTGCGCCCTGCGCGAAGGCCGGTTCGGTTCAACCTGTCCAGCCATGAACATACGGGTTTAACGCGTCACCGCAAGTGAGTTGCGCGCGCGGCGGGTTTTTGATTCAATCGGGTTGAATGAACCGGCGACCTGAACTTCACGGGACCAGTCTCTCCGAGTTTTATGCGCTCCCACCCACCGGGAGACGCCCGCGCCGCCGGTTTTTGCCAAACCCTAATGTGTGACCTGGACTTATGAAAACCTATCAACCAGCAGATATCCGAAACTTTGCCATCGTTGGCCACGCTTCGTCGGGCAAGACCATGCTCGGCGAGGCGATGCTCGCGTGCGGCGGCGTCATCTCGCGCATGGGCCGCATCGCGGACGGTTCGACGGTGTCGGACTACCACGTGAGCGAGAAGAACCGGCAGATTTCGGTCTCGGCGTCCTTGTTGCACACGGAATGGGCGGGAAAGAAATTCAACATCATTGACACGCCGGGCTACCTCGACTTCATCAGCGAGGGGCTGGGCGCGTTGCGCGTCGGCGATTTTGCGCTGGTGGTCATTCACGCCCAGCACGGCCTGGGCGTGGGCACGGAACGGGTGTGGAATTACGCGACGAACTACGGCATCCCGAAGATGATTGTCGTCAACGCGGTGGACAAGGAGAACGTGGATTTCGACGCCATGGTGCGCCAGGCGCGGGAACGGTTTGGGCGGCACGTGTTTCCGCTGGCCGTCCCCGTCAATCCCGGTCCCGGTTTCAACCGCGTGCTGGACGTGTTGCGCAACGATGTGGTGACCTACCAGACGGATGCCAGCGGCAAATACACGGAGGAGCCGCCCAGCGGCGAATGGGAGGCGAAGGTGAAGGACCTGCACCGCGAACTCATCGAGCACATTGCGGAATCCGACGACGAGTTGATGAACAAATTTTTCGAGCAGGGCAGCCTGTCGGAGGAGGAATTTCGCGCCGGCATCCACGCGGCGGTGCAAAAGGAATTGTTCATCCCGCTGTTTTGCGCGTCGGCGGAAAACAACATCGGCGTGGCGCGGCTGATGGATTTCATCGCCAAATACGGGTCGTCGCCGGTGGACCGGGCGAAGGTCAAGGCGCTCAACGGCGACGGCACGGAGGTGGAGGTGGCGCTGATGTCGCCCGATCCGGTGCTTTACATTTTCAAGACCATGTCCGAGGCGCATTTCGGCGAGCTGTCTTTTTTCCGCGTTTACGCCGGCTCGGTTTCGCCCGGCATGGATTTGTTTAACACCGACCGCAAGGCGAATGAACGGGTCGGGCAGATTTTTGTGCTCAACGGCCAGAACCGCGAGGCGGTCAACACCCTCGGCCCCGGCGACGTTGGCGCGGTCGTTAAACTCAAGGTCACTCACACCGGCAATACGCTGTGCCACCCCAAAAAACCCGTGTCGCTGTCGAAGGTCGTTTATCCCAAGCCGAACATCCACGCGTCGCTCGTCGCCAAGGTCAAGGGCGAGGAAGACAAGATTGCCTCCGGCCTCGCCGCGTTGCACGAGGAGGACCCGACGTTTCTTTACGTCGTGGATTCCGAGTTGCATCAGACCATCATTTCCGCGCAGGGCGAATTGCATCTGGAGGTCGTCGCCGACCGTTTGCGCCGCCGGCACAATGTTCACGTGGAGCTGGCCGAGCCGCGGGTGAAATACCGCGAAACCATCAAGGGCAAGGGCGATTCCAAGTATCGCCACAAAAAACAAACCGGTGGCGCGGGGCAGTTCGCCGAGGTCTGGATGCGCATCGAGCCGAAACCGCGCGACAGCGGCATCGAGTTCACCAATTCACTGGTTGGCCAGAACGTGGACCGCGTGTTTGTGCCGTCGGTGGAGAAGGGCGTCAACCAGGCCTGTACCGAAGGGATTCTCGCCGGCTGCCGTGTGACGGACGTGAAGATTGATTTTTACGACGGCAAGATGCATCCGGTGGATTCGAAGGACATCGCGTTCCAAATCGCCGGTTATTTTGCGTTCAAAGAGGCGTTCATGGCCGCCAAGCCGTGTTTGCTGGAGCCGATTGAGACGGTCGAGATTCGCATTCCGGAAGATTGCATGGGCAAGGTGATGGGCGACCTGTCATCGCGGCGCGGAAAAATCATTGGCATGGACAACGACGGCGCGTTTCAGGTCATCAAGGCGAGCGTGCCGACGAAGGAGCTTTATCACTACTCCAGCACCTTGCGGTCGCTGACCGGCGGTCGCGGCGTGCATACGGAGGAATTCAGTCATTACGAGGAAATGCCGCGCGACACGGCGGAAAAGGTGATTGAAGAGGCGAAGAAACGAAAAGCCGCCGCCGAAGCCCATTGACAATCGTGGCGGCGCACAACGTCGAGGCTGTGCCTCGAAGGATTGAGCCGGCGGCCCGATCCGGCACCCGCTTTTAATGCACGAGCGGCGCTTCGTGTTTGCGCACGGCGGAATAAAGCGCGTCCTTCAATTTCGCGCGCTTGAACTTGAGTTCGTCAATTTCCTGATCCGTGGCGAACTCAACTTCCTCCTCGATGCGGCAGATTTCGTCGTCAAGTTTGTGATATTCCTCGAACCATTCGCGGAACCTGGCATCGGCCAGCTTGAGCGAGCGGATGGTTTCGCGATGTTCGGGAAATTCACTGACGAAGGGATGATGAATATCCATTGGAAGTTCTCCTGGTTGAGGTTTCGCGGTCGTTGAACTGCGTTTCTTTTACCATGACCTACCTTCAATAAAGCTCAAGTTGCCTGAACTGGCTAGTCAAATTTTTGGAAAAATTTAATCGGGATTGGCCGCCGGTTCATCCCTCGGTGTCTTTCCGCCTTTGCAAGGTCGTTGGGATGGCCTAAATTGCCGCAATTCTCGTCCCCCATGCCGAGTGTTTACATCAAGACCTACGGTTGCCAGATGAACGAGCGCGACAGCGAGGCCGTCGCTGCGCAGCTCGTGGCCAAGGGTTACACCCTCGCGCCGTCCGCAACCGTGGCGGATGTGATTTTGCTCAATACCTGCAGCGTGCGCGATCTCGCGGAACAAAAGGCGCTGCGAAAAATGGAAAATCTCGCCGCGGAAATCCGCCGCGACCGCCCCGGGGTCGTGCTCGGTTTCATGGGTTGCATGGCGCAAAGCCGCGGACAGGAATTGATCGACCGGCTGCCGGACGTGGATCTGGTCCTGGGCACGCAAAAGTTTCATCGCGCGGCGGATTGTCTCGACGAAATCATCGCCGGGCGCCGCGACAAAATCGTGGACGTGGCGGAAGAGCCGGGGAGCGAGGCAACCATTCGTGAGCATTTGCTTTATGGAAACGCCGCGAAAAACGGCGGCGGGGCTGTCGGCGGTCACAGACCGCCGCCACCGGTCACCGCGTTTGTCAGCATCATGCAGGGCTGCAATCAATACTGCACGTTTTGCATTGTGCCTTACACGCGCGGCGAGGAACGCAGCCGCACCATCCCCGACATCGTGGCCGAATGCCGCCAGCTGGCGGCGCAGGGCGTTAAGGAAATTACCTTGCTTGGCCAGATTGTCACCAGCTATGGCAAGCGGTTTTCGCAAGCTGAGCTGTTTGGTGGGGCGAGCGTCTCCGCGAGCCGGCTCGTCAGTAGCCTCGCCCCACCGAAGCAGACTCCCTTTGTCCAGTTGCTCGACGCGGTCCACGAAATCGATGGACTGGAACGCATTCGTTTTACCGCACCGCATCCGAAGGGTTACGGCGACGATTTGATCGAGGCCTATGCGCGATTGCCCAAGCTGGTCGAGAGCGCGCACCTGCCCGTCCAAAGCGGCAGCGACCGCGTGCTGAAATTGATGCACCGCGGCTACACGCGCGAACGGTACCTCGCCCTCATCGAAAAATTGCGCCGCGCCCGGCCGGAAATCGGCATCAGCACCGACATCATCGTCGGTTTTCCCGGTGAAACGGAGGATGATTTTGAGCAGACCCTTTCCCTCGCGCGCGAAGTGGAATTCGACCAGGCGTATATTTTCAAATATTCGCAGCGCCGCGACACGCCCGCCGCCGGATTGCCGGAACAAGTGCCGCAAAAACTCCGCGAGGAACGCAATCAACGGCTGCTGGCGGTCATCAATGAAATTGCCGCGGGCAAATACCAAAAGTTCGTCGGGCGGCGGACGCAGATTCTCGTGGAAGGGCCGAGCAGAAAGAATCCGGCGCGGATGACGGGCCGGACGCGTTGCAACAAAATCGTGGTGTTCGATTCCGTGGAACGGGAGCATCGCGGCCGGCTCATGGGCGTAAAAATCACCCGTGCCAGCTCTTTTACACTTTACGGCGACCCGGTTATCCTGGACTGATAATCAAGGGAGCAGGTCAAAAATGCGGCCAAACCGCGCTTTATTCTTTTCATAAATTCAATTCGCTCATCAAGTGCGTTTAACATATAAGTTCAGATTATATATTCAATAATAATACTTGACATGCTCTTTCGATTCTGACATTTTCGCACACATGTCACCCATGGATGCATTCGCTTCCGCAAGTGTCGTTTTGCGCTCCCGGGCAGTCTTTCACCCGCAAGATCGCAATATCCATACCTCCGTCCCTGGGAATGGAAAAACCAACCAAACAACAAACAGACAACTGAAATCCATATGAAATCAATGAAAGTAATATTGATGCTGGCCGCGGCAGCGATCGTTCTGCCATTGTCCACGCATGCGTATGTGTGGACCTCCTGTTCACAATGGGGCACCTATTCGAGCGGTGGCTACGAATTCTACTGCGACGAATGGGGCAGCACTGCTTCCGAGTGCTGCAATCTGAACAGTGTGACCTCCTGGAACGTGGTCAGCTCGGTGCCCACGGGCGGCGGCGTCAAAGCCTATCCCAACACCGCCCGAAACAACATCGGCAAGTCGGTCAGCAGCTACAACGGCACGGGCAGTTGGAGCATCAGCACGCCCGGCGGCACGTATTGGGACGCCTCGTTTGACCTCTGGGTTCCCACCGAAGTCATGGTCTGGGTGGCCAACAGCGGCGGCGTGGGTCCGAGTGGATCCAGAGTGTATTCCAACCAATCCATCGCCGGATCCTCCTGGAACGTTTACTGGCAGGGAGGCGGCCCCTTGTCCTTCCTCCGGACGAGCAACGCGGGTTCCGGCTCGGTGAACCTGGGTACGATGGTCAAATGGGGCGCCAGCCATGGCTATTACAGCAGTGGCGGCAATGTAGGCGGGGCGGGCATCGGATTCGAAATCTTCGGATCGGGCAGCTCGCATACCTGGTCCATGAACAGCTGTTCCATCGGAACCTAATTATATCCGATTGTAATCGGGACAAAGGGACGGGTCTTCTTTCAGGCCCGTCCCTGATTCCATTGTAGCTTCCGTCAACGTTTGCGATCAAACCGGGACAAACTCCGAGGGCTGATGCGGTTGTCTGGCTTGCACTGGCTTGTTTTTTGGGTATTTAATTTCGACGCCATGAGTGTTTGCGAATTTCAAAGAATTTATCGCCTGGCCAGGCGAAACCTGGCCGCCGCCGTTGCCCTGGGTTTGATCGGACTGGGTTGCTGGGGCGTTCAAGCCCAGGAAGCATCAAAGCCGGACGAAGTGCCTCACCGGCCGGCAGCGGCGCCGGGGGAGGGTGATGCCGAACCGCTCTGGCAGGAGCAGATGCACGACGCGTGGTCGGCCATGAATCAAAAGGACTACGGCATGGCGGAACAGAGTTGCAAGGAAGCGTTAAAGACCGCCGGCAAATTTGGCCCGAACGATGGGCACGTAACCACCAACCTGGTTTTCCTGGCGGGAATTTATCAGATGGAAAACAAACCGGAACTGGCCGAGCAGACTTTAAAAACCGCCATCGCCAGTCGTGAGAAAGCGGGCGGGCCGGATGCCTCCGATTTGGTTTGGCCTTTGGAAAAACTGGCCAACTTCTATTATTTTGCCCAGCACCGGTATGATCTGGCGACGCCGGTGTGCCTGAGGATTCTTCAGATTGTCGAGAAAGCTTCGTCGCGGGATGATGCCGAACTCATCAACCGGGCGCGCGCCGTGGCCGCCGTTTATCGCATTCAACGCCAGTATGCCAAGGCGGAGCCGTTTTACCAGGAGACCCTGACGGTGGCCGGGACCAACGGAGATCTTTTGCCCGAATGCCTGCTGAGCGCGGCGGGCTTTTATCAGGAGTGGGGAAAACATGACAAGGCCGAGTCGTTGTGCCAGCAGGCGCTGGCCATGCGGCAAAAAGCCGCGGCCGCCAATCCCGGCACCGAGTCGCAGATGAATCTGGCGATATCGCTCTATGGCCTGGCGGAAACTTACCGCGGCTGGGGCAAACTCGATCAGGCGGAACAATTTTACCGGCAATCTGAAGCCATCGTGGAGAAGGCCAGCGGGCCGGATAGTTCCGAACTCGCGCGGCCCCTGACCGGTCTGGCCGCCACCCTGGCAGATAAGGGCAGGACCAACGAGGCGGTTGCCATTTACCAGCGGGCTTTTGCCGTGACGGAAAACAATCTGGAACCCGGGGCTCCCGTGGTGGAGGACGTCCTTCACGGCTATACTGCCTTGCTCGAGCGAATGAACCGGTCGGGCGAAGCGAACACGTTGCGGGAGACCTATCAATGGCGCATGCTGATGTATGGTTCGTCGCGCGCGTTGAGATTGAACAATCTGTCCGAGGCCGAACGGCTCACCGGCGAAGCGTTGAAGCTGGCCGGCGCCTTTGGTTCCAACGACATCCGTTTGTCCCAAAGCCAGGTGCAAATGGCCGGCGTCTATCGTCAGCAGGGGAAAAAAGATCTGGCCGAACAGACTTACCAGGAGGCCATTGCCAGTTGCGAAAAGGCCGTCGGCCCCAAAAGCCGGGACCTGATCCTGCCGCTGCAAAGCCTGGCGAACTTTTATAACTATGCCAAAGTCCAATATGATCAGGTGGCCTCCCTCTATCAGCGGATACTGGACATTGTCCGGGCTGCTCCCGTTCCGGACCCGCTGGAGGTGGCCCAATGGGAACGCGACCTGGCCGATGTTTATCGCCTCGCCAATCAAAATGCCAGGGCGGAAGATTTTTATAAACAGGCGCTGGCCTCAGCCGAGTCGGCCACCAACTCGCCGGCGGGGGAAACGGTTCAGTACCTGCAAGCGCTGGGTGACTTTTACCGGATCGACGGACGATGCGATCAGGCCGAACCCGTCCTGAAGCGCGCGCTGGCCATCCGGGAGCGGGCCTCTGGATCCGATTCCAACCCGGACGCCGAACTGGACGTGGCGGTGTGTTGCGATTACCTGGGGCAAAACTATCTGGCCTGGAACAAGCCCGCCCAGGCCGAATTGTTTTACCGCCGTTCCCTGACGATCGACGAAAAGATTGCGGGGGCCGACAGCACCGATCTGGCACCCCGTTTGATGGGCCTGGCCAAGGCCTTGTGCGCGCAGAAAAAATACGCGGAGGCTGAAAGCCAGTACAAACGGGCCCTGGCGATCACGGAAAAAGGCTTCGGATCCAACGCACCGCAGGTGGCCGACGTGCTTGACCAGTACGCCGGGTTGCTCGCGGACATGAAAAAAACGGAAGATGCAAAAAATATGCGCGACTGGGCTGATTCGCTCCGCAAAGAAAATGCAACGCAACCGGACTGATTCCGGAGGCTTCCGGAGCAATTATTTGCAGCAGCATGATATCTGAGGTGACATGAAACGGCCGGGCTTCCTCGCCATTTCCCTGATGGGCAATCTGGTTCTGGTTGCCGCCTTTCTGGCGGTGCGGCCCGGTTCAAAACCCGGCCCGGCGGCACCGGCGCCGGTGATGTCCCCGGCGGCGACGCTGAAAAGTTCGCCCGCATTGCCGGCCCCAAAAGGGACGCCGGTGCCGGTGGTTCCCTGGCGCCTGATCGCGTCCGCAGATTATCGCCAATACGTCGCCAACCTTCGCGCGGCGGGCTGCCCGGAGTGGCTGGTCCGCGACATCATTGTTGCCGACATTGATGATCTTTATAATCAAAAATCCCGGACGGACCCGGTTGCCTTTGCGCCCTGGCAGGGGGCGGATCAGCGCCGCGCGGCGGTTCGCAGCCAGTCGGCGAAATTGAACGCGCTGCGACAGGAAAAACGGGCGCTGGTCAAATCGCTGCTTGGATACGAGTGGGAGAACTATGGCGAAGCGGTCTGGAATCAGGATTTGGCGACGAGCCTGACCCTGGGCTTTCTGCCGGATGACAAAGCCATTCAGGTGTTGTCGCTCAAGGACCAATACACCGAATCCGTGCAAAACATCCGGGAAGACGCGAATTTTATTCTGATTAACGATGACCGCGCGCGTTTGCAGGCCCTGTATGAAGGTTTTGAAACCGATCTGTCTCAACTGCTCGGCCCGTCGGAGCTGGATGAACTGCAATTGCGGGCGCAACAGAGCTTTCTGACGGCCAATGACATTCATTTTGACGGCGTCACCATCAGTGACGGGGAGTTGCGGGAATTGGTTCGCCTGTCGAAGGCGTTCAAGGACATTGCCCGGAGCGATTTTGTTCCCGACCATCCCTTGTCTGAGCCGGAGCAGGCCAGCCGCAAGGCGGCCTTTGAGACCCAGGTGAAAACTCTTCTGGGTCCGGAGCGATTCGCGGATTACCAGCGCGCCCAGGACCCGGGCTTCCGGGAAATCTTCGCGTTCAGCCAGGAAAACAATCTGCCTAAAATCGCCGCCGTCACGGTTTACAAGTCCCGTCTCAATGCCAGCGAACAGGCGGATGAGATCCAAAATGATAAGGGCCTTTCGGCCGGGGAACGCGCCGCCGCCCTGGTCGTCCTGAAAGCCGCCACCATGAACACCGTCTCGTCCGCATTGGGCGGCAGTTATGAGAATTATCTGCAAGGACCGGGGCAATGGCTCGGTGCCCTGGCCCAGCCGCCGGAAACCCAAACCGAAACCAAAACGCAATGAAAACGTGGCCGGTCATCGGTTGCTCGCTCCTGCTGAACGCGTTCCTCGCCGCCGCCATTGTTTTGTCGTTAAGAAAACCCCCGCCGCCGGCGCCGGCGCCCGTTGCCACAGCAGCCGGTTCCAGTACGATGCCAGCGTTGCCGCTGGCGGAAAACCCCCCGTCGGCCGGTCTGCCTTTTCAATGGAGCCAGATTGCCTCCCAGAACCTGAAACTCTATCGCGATAATTTGCGCGTCATTGGCTGCCCGGAACTCACGGTGCGCGAGATCATTCGGGCCGTGATCAACGAAGATTTCAGGACGCGTCGCCGGAACCTCCTGGACTCGTTTCAAGACCACTATTGGGGCATGGTT
>Ga0265338_10006537_pt1 | contig 14820 bp, 16 predicted proteins | sample 42126metaG_FD_193579 | JGI IMG/M metagenome (GOLD analysis project Ga0265338, IMG submission 193579) | Rhizosphere microbial communities from Carex aquatilis grown in University of Washington, Seatle, WA, United States - 4-21-26 metaG | ecosystem: Host-associated > Plants > Roots > Rhizosphere... | reverse complement strand
GGCCGGGTCAGCCCGACCAGCAGCAGCTGTACCTCGCCCGCGGTCCTGGCCAGCCGGCCCCAGAGCTTGACGCTGGCCGGGTCGGCCCACTGCAGGTCGTCGACGACCAGCACGACCGGCCGCGCGCTGGTCTCGTCGATGGTCAGCGCGATGAGCTGCTCGGCCAGCATGGCAGGCACGTCGGCGCCGCGGTCGGTAGCGACCTCGCCGCGCAGCAGGCCAGCGATCGTAGATCGGCGGGCACTGGCCGACGGCCTGCGCACGCCGAGCGCGTCGAGGAACGGGGACAGCGGCAGCTCCTGGCCGAGCTCGTCTCCCGCGCCCCAGAAGACCTGGCAGTTCCCGGCCGGCAGGCGGCCGAGCGCGGTGCGCATCAGGGTGGTCTTCCCGATACCCGGCTCACCTTCGATGAGCACCGCGTTGCCGCTGCCTCGGGCGAGTTCTCTTAAAAACCCGTCCAGCAGCGCAAGCTCTTCTGCCCGTCCGGCCAGCGTGCCGGCCGCGGTTACCGGATGCATGTCCGAAGCGTACTAGCTGGACATCTGCTGAACAAGCGGTTCTTTTTAGGACACAAATTCGGGGAATTGCGGCAACGCTTTTACGGATGCTCTTCTAGTTGCCCGATGAGATGCACTGAATATTTCTCTGCAAGTTGCAGCGCAATGTATTAAATATCTTTCCGTGAACCTTTGAGTGCAATTTCCGAACGAGTTGCATAGCACATCGTGACGCCTGTTTTACTATTTGAATATGTCACGGTTATCGATCTATCATAGCAAATGAAATCAGCCACAGACTGGTGATTGGAAAAGCGCGGGCAGCGATGCCCGCGCGGGCCGCCGGATCAAAGGTCGTAGGCAGTGACCTCTGCAAACGCATGGAGGTAGTCATGCGCATTCGGCGAAACATCATTGCACCCGCCATCCTCACGGTTGGCACAATCGGCTCCCTTGTGGCCGGCCCCGTCCTCGCTCTCACGACCGCTGCCGCCCCTGCCGCCTCGGCGGTCGCACTCAGCGCCAGCCCTAACGTCATGCCTTATCACGGGTAAGACCGGAGCACATGGAGCGGTCCGCCGCCGATCCCCTTATCGGCGGCGGACTGCTTATTGCCCGGCCGGGCCGGAAACCAGAATAACTGCGACGGGGCTACTATAACTTTTTGGTAGCGTGCGCCCGGCTGCACGTATCCTGATCACTCAGGGTGCTTTCGTCACGTCAATGCGCGTACGTCCGAGAGGGCCCGTGAACGTTTATTTTGATCATCGCTAACGGCAAGGCCTAATTCAACCAATGGCCAACTGCTGGCTGCCGGGGCCTCACGGTTCCCAGTGCTGATGACTTGCCCCGGTGGCCACATGCCTCGCAGCTGCCGCAGGAACGGCGATATGCCTCTATGTCGTCCTGTCCTTCGCCGGCCCCCCTGCGCCGGCGCCACCGTGAGAACGCGCCGCCGGGACGCCCCGCCGGAGCCCGGCCGCCGGAACGACTGCCGCCCGAGCCCGCTGCCAGCGGCCGTCCGGTCCGGCAGGCTGGCATTCGGCCCGTCATGTTGACGCTCAGTAAGCGATGACCTCCTACGGGCGACCGGCAGCCTGGCTGGGGCCGGCCGCCCGCGGCCCCCCGGCTATGCGCCGTCCCCGCCCGGCAATCGACGTGTCTTTCGTTTTTGTAATCCATTTCTCCCCGGCAAGCACAGTTAAGGCATGTTCACGCGCTGCACCAGCTTTCACAGCATTAACCGTAGGGAGGTCATATCGCCTGCGGCCACAGCTGACTCGCGATCCTTTTCGGTGGCGACCCAGGGTTATCCGCGGGCGCGTCCATAGTGACGATTTGATCACCTTCGGTGCAGAAAAGGGCGATACACTGGTTTCGGCAAATGTTTCCGTGAAATATTCACTTCGGCGTCCTGTACTATCCACAGACTGGGAACGCGGAGAGGAGACAGTCCCCGGTGGTCGAAGACGGGTCCCCTACCGTGCGCCGCCGCCGCCTAGCCGCCGAGCTGCGCCAGCTGCGCGAGGCTAAGGGCCGCAGCGGCGAGTCCGTCGCGCACGCGCTCCGCTGGTCGCCGTCCAAGATCAGCCGCTATGAGCGAGCCAAGACCGGCCTGCGCCCCAGGGAGGTCGAGCGGCTGCTCGACTACTACGGGGTCGGCGGCGCGCACCGCGAGATGCTGCTCGCGCTGGCCAAGGACGCCTCGCAAAAGGGCTGGTGGGAAGAGTACGCCGACAGCCTGCCGGAGGATTACCAGCAGTTCATCGGCTTGGAGCACGAGGCGACCTCGGTCGCCATCTGGCATGTGGACGTGGTGGCCGGACTGCTGCAGACCGAGGCCTACGCCCGGCACATCATCGACAGCTACGACCGGGTCGAGCCGGTGGCGCCGTCCCAGGTGACCCGCCTGGTCCGGGTGCGGATGCGCCGCCAGCAGGTGCTCGACCGGGTGGGCCTGCGGATCAGCGTGGTGCTCGACGAGTCGGTGCTGCTCCGCCGGATCGGCTCCGACTCCGCGATGTACGAGCAGTTGCAGCGCCTGGCCAAGGAGTGCGACCGGTCCAACCTGACCCTGCAGATCCTGCCGCTTGACGGCCAGCACACGGTGATCGGCGAGTCCTTCGTGCTGTTCGGCTTCGAGGCTGACGGCGACGCCGTGCTCCAGGACGTCGTCTCGACCGAGCAGATGCGCAGCGGCTTCATCCTCGAGGGCGAACGGGAGACCCACCTGCACCGGGTTGCCTTCCGCACCCTCACCGACGCCGCGCTCAGCCCGGCCGACTCCAAGCAGCTGATCCTGGACACGGCCGAAGCCCACTGGGGCGCCGCCCGGCGCACCGCCGCTTCCTGAGCCATACCGCTTCCTGAGCGCACCGCTTCCCGAGCCGCGCTGCCTCCTGGTCCCAGTTGGCCTGCGCCTTTGCCCGTAGCCCACTATGGCTTTTTTCGAATGCTATTCGGCTTTGTTGTGATACGTGATGCAACTGATACTTACTGGTCGGTAGAGTCACTTGTTCTGAAACGGACGCATGGTGCTCGTGGTGTCTGCTAACCTCACCCCATCAGCGGCTACTCTCGGTAAGGCTCACGCCGGGAATAGCCGTGTGTGCAGGGCAAACACACAATAGGTCAGTAGGGGGTAGCGGGACTATGCCTACGATCGGAAGCCACCCAGAATGGGTGAAAAGCTCACTGAGTTTCGCCAACGGCAACTGCGTTGAGGTGGCGGACCTGTCTGGCGGCGAAGTCGGCGTCAGGAACAGCAGGGACGCGGCCGGCTCGGTGCTTCGTTTTACGCCGGACGAATGGCGCGCCTTCATCGGCGGCGTTCACAACGGCGAGTTCGACCGCTTCGGCGCGTAACCCGGCCGAGCAGCAAGAAGGCGGGTTCCCGGTTCTCCGGGGGCCCGCCTTCGCGTTTCCCCCTTACGCCGCCGGACGAGTGGCGCGCCTTCGCGCCTGCTAGGCGTGCCAACCTGGGCCGTGCCCGCCCCATGAGCAACATTTGTACTGGCCAGAGATTTATTGCGTAACTTTAGTGGTATTACAGCAGCACCAAACTTACGTGATGCGCGAAACTTACGCAATAATGCCGCTTGCTGCTGAAACATGACCGTCGTGCCGGCGGCGTCCGGGTCCAGTAAGACCAGCTGGAATTCGAGTACCGTGTCAGCCCGGTGCGCTCTCGTCACGCGGATATCGCCGCTCGCCGCGGGCCACGTTAGCTGTCACCCGGCCAAGCAACCTGTCACCCGGCCAAGCAACCTGTCACCTGGGGATGCGGGCCGAGTCGGCCTAACGTTCGGACGTCTCCCGGAGTCACTGTGCCGTCAGGCATAACCGTCGCCAGGGCATTGCGTGGCCCGGTGGCAGCGCTGACCTGGCACGCTTCGTCGCCCTCATAGCTGAGTTCGGACCTGATGATGATGCGCGTCCGCGGGTCCAGGCCGCGCAGGTGCTCAAGCGAAACGGGCACTTCGGTCAGCTCGGCGATTTTGAGCAGCTCCGCGTCCGACGTCAGCTCCGCCACCTCACGGATGTCGTCACGCATACGCGGTATCAGCGGGGTGGTGGCCTGGTACAGGCCACCGCTTCGCCGTAGCACCTCCGCGAGCGCCATCCCCGGCTCGCCGGGGCAGGCACGCAGGCCCGCCTCGTAGATCCGCATCGTTGGGTCATCGGGTTCTAGCACCTTGGCGTACGCCCGGAACGTAGCCATCCGATCGACCTCCCGTCCGCTGCCAGGCAATCGGAACGCTGCCGGGTACCAACCGTATGAGCAGGGCGAGTATGCGGCAAACCAGTGATTGTCGGTGGTCCCTCTGCCGGGCGCTGGACGGTGCGCTCCCGGCTGGCGCCAACTCACCGGTCCCCGCTGGCCAGGTGGTAGACGACGTGCGGCTTGAGAGGGCTGCCGTCGAGGACGCGGGGATGGGCGAAGCGTGCGGCCTCGGTCATGCCGATGCCGCGCATCACCGCCTGGGATGGCGTGTTGAGCACGGCGGTCATGGACCATAGCTCCGTCAGGCCGGCCCCGGTGAAGGCGATGTCGCGGGCGGCGAGCGCCGCTTCGGTCGCGTAGCCGCGGTGCCAGGCGTGCCTGGCCAGCCGCCAGCCGATCTCTGTGCCGCCGGCGCCTGGCACGTCGTCCGGCATCGGCGCGAGCCCGGTGAAGCCGATGAACCGCCCGGTCTCCCTGACCTCAAGGGCCCACAGCCCGTAGCCGTGCGCTTCGAACCGTGCCTCGATCCGGTCGACGAGCGCGATGGTCCTTCGCCTACTCGAATGCGTGGTGTGACTCCCCAGCTGGCGCCCATGGCTGGCAGGCACAGCATCTGGGTGTCGTCGACCGCCAACTAGCGGTCACAGTCACGGTAACTGCGGAGTCTCTGGCGGAACCCGCTGTCCCTTCCTGCCAGAGCCGGGTGCCGGGTGCGGCGGTGTCCCAGTCGATGAATGCCCACGGCCGGCCTCCGATGACCAGGTTCCAGGGGGTCAGGTCATGGTGGGCGATGATCTCGTCACCGTTGGCCGGCATGAGCGCCTGCCAGGTGGAGCTTCCGCTTAGCGGAGCGTGATGACGTTGGCTGTGATGAGGGCGGCTTCCTCCGAGGCGAGGTAGGCGATCACCTCGGCGACCTCGTCGGGGGCTGCGATGTGGATGAGCGTCAGGCTGGATGCGACGTGCTCGCGGACGGCGTCGGTGACCCATCCGGTGTCGGTGACGGGCGGGTAGACCATGTTGGCGGTGACGCCGAACCTGGCGAGTTCGAGCGCGGCGGACATCGTGTAGTTGACCTGGGCGGCCTTGGCGGCGCCGTAGGTGACTTCCTCGGGGAAGCCGAGGTCGCCGCCCGAGGTCAGGCCGATGATCCGGCCCCAGATCGCCTTCCGCGCGATGTGCCGCCGGGCGAACTCGCTGATCATCAGGGCCGCGCCCATGGCGTCGACACTGAACTGCCGGGTCCATGTCGCGGCGCTTACGGGCTGGAGGGACCGTCCGAGCCGGTCGGGCTGGCCGGGGGCGAAGGTGTCGGCCAGCCATCCGGTCGCGTTGTTGACTAGGATGTCGACCGGGCCGAGATGCTGTTCAGCGGTGTCGAAGAGCATAGCCGGGGTGGCCGGGTCGGACAGGTCGGCCTCGACGGCGAGCGCAGCGCCGCCGTCTTCTTTGATGCGGGCGACGACCGCGTCGGCGTGCCGGGCACGGTTGTCCCGGTATGCCTGCGGTGTTCCGGGGTCGGGCGCGTCGTCGACCCGCAGGAACGTGCAGACGACCGCGGACCCTCGCCGGGCTAGGGCGTGCGCGGTGGCCGCGCCGATGCCGTGGTTAGCGCCCGTGACGATCGCAGTGTGCCTGACCTTGGCGGAGCCAGCTTCGGTGAACACCCGCGCAGTATGCGCGGGCCGACTGCGGTGGGCAACTGGTTAACCGCGCAGCGGGCGGCTGGTAGGTGCCCTCGCCGAGCCGGGGGGAGACACGGCGGTAGAACTGGGCGGGCTGCCGGGCGGGGACCGTTGCCACGTGCTAGTTGGCCAGTTGTGCCGGGCCGCCGCCATCGCCTGCCTCGGCGTTCCCGAATCAGCCGCTTGATGCATTATCGCCGGTCTGACCGATGAGGAATGTGTGACCCTTTCCTGTGAGCCCGGCACTAAGACGGGCCAGCCAGCATGGGGCATGCTGTTCGGTATGCGGTTCGCGAACGTGGCTGGCAGGGGCTCCCTGGTAGTAGCGGACGCCGTGATTGACATCGCTGAAGCTTCTCAAGGCGAGCTCCCGGCGGACCCGATGGACTTGCTTCGGGTCTGGCCCGATCTGGTCGCCGCGGCCACGATGCTGGCCGTCAGCAAGTGGCGGCCACTGGACGAGACCCGTCTTGAGAGCCCGGTGCCCTGCCCGGGCTCAATCTTCGGGCTGGTGGCGAACTATCCGCCAGCCACGCGTCCCGAACCGCCCGTTCCGATGGTGTTCGGGAAGTTCCCCGGCTCGGTATGCGGTCCCTGCGACGACATCAAGCTCCCGGTTGCCGAAACCCTCCCGATGCGAGCAGAGTGGACAGTCCTGGAAGCGGAGCTGGCGGTCGTGATGGGCCGGGGAGGCCGCCGCATCCAAGCCCGGGACTCGCTTGAGGCCGTGGCCGGGTTCACAGTGGCGCAGGACATCACCGAGCGATTCCATGAGTTCGGTCCGCGCGGCAGCTCGGTCGGAACGATGCAGTACGCGTCCCTGAAGGCCATGGGCAAGAGCCTTGACACCTTCTGTCCTCTCGGGCCGGTGCTGGTAACCCTTGACGAGTTCTCCGCGCCCGACGACCTAGCGCTTGAATGCAAGCTGAACGGCGTAGTCGTCCAGGAAGCCTCAACCGCAGAGCTGCTGTTCGGGGTGAGCGAGCTCATCGAGTTCTTGTCCGCCTTCGTCACCTTGCGGCCCGGTGACGTGATCCTTACCGGTACCCCGACGCCAATCGGCGGTCAACTCCCTCGCCTGACCCCGGGCGACGTCGTCGAGACATCGATCGCCGGCATCGGCACCCTTCGGAACAGGTGTGTCGCGGAGATCGCCTGATCGCCGACGTGGTCGAATACCCCTGGAAAGAACTCGGCCGGCCGGTTTCCGTGGGGGCTGGACGCGCGGGCCTTGTGGCGGGACGGGCTCGATCCCCGCACGCCCGGGGTCTCGGGGGCGATCGTCAGGGGCGTTCGACCCTCTTGCCGCCGGGCTGGCAGTTCGGGGGCTGCGTTTGGCCGACGCCGGGCTTGCGGGCGCGGGCGAAGGCGGCGCCGAAGCTGGCGGTGATGCAGCCGTCGGCCTGCAACTGCTCCAGGGCCGCGAACAGCCTGGTGCGGAACTCGCCGGCCAGTGTCGGGCCCAGCGAATAGACGTAGCCCCGGTAGCCGTGGGACATCATGTGATCCCAGTAGTGCTGCGGGTCGCGGAAGTCGAAGGAGCGCTGGACCGAGCGCTCTTCGACGGCCGTGAAGCCGGCGTCCGCGCAGATCTCGGGGAGCGTGCGCGGCGGCGGGGTGAAAATCCTGGGGGTTCGCTCCGGGCTGGCGCGCTCCCTGAAGTCCCGTACCAGTTCGTCGAAGTCCCAGCGGCTATCCGGCTTCCCCGGTCCCGGCGTGGAGAACGCCAGCAGGCCGCCCGGGCGGAGCACCCGGTGGGCCTCGGCAATGACCTGCTGGGGGTCGTTGACGATGTGAAAGGTGAACCCACAGGTCACGGCGGCGAAGGAGGCATCGGGGAAGGCGAGGTGGTGTGCGTCCATCTCCCGGGTCTCGATCTGCGGCACGTCACCGAAGTCGCGGGCCAGGGCGCGGAGCATGTTCGGCGAGCCGTCGATGGCGAGGACCGCGCCGCGTGGGCCCACCGCCTGGGCCGCGGGGACGGTGACCGCGCCGCGCCCGGCGGCGATGTCCAGCACCCGCTGGCCCGGCCGCAGGTCGCACCAGGCGACCAGGTCGCGGCCGAAGGGCGCGAAGAACGGGATGTGCTGGTCGTACTCGCCGGCCAGCTCGTCGAAGAGCCGCAGCACGGCCGCCGTATCCGTCACGGGTCGCATCCTGTCACCCTGGCAACGGGCGCTCAACCGAGTATTCCGCCGACGGCACAGCCTGACACCCGCCCTGCGTCCACGCTGCTCTATATACGGCAGCTGACCGATGTCTTGCAGTGCAAGTTGCAGCACCATTCTTACTGCAGCCGGCTCATCGGGAATGCGCCGGCGATCAACCTACCGGCTGGAACCCAGTCCGGTTGGGCGCTTTCCCAGCCTCCCCGCCGGCACGGCGGGGCCGCAGTCGCGGTCCCTGCCCTGCTCCGCGCCGATGCCGCAACGGTCCGCGGACCTGCCTGCGGGGGAGCCGGGGACGGTGAGCCGCAGCCCCCGTGGCTCACCGTCCCCGTGGCAAGCGCGACCCCAAGGCAGCGGTCAGTGAAGGGACAACGTGGGAACCCCTATGGCGGGAAGTCTGGCAGGCAGCACGAGGACCGCTCCGGTCTGGATCAAGAGCTCGCTGAGCTACGCCAACGGCAACTGTGTCGAGGTATCGGACCAGGCGGAAGGCACGGTTGGCGTCCGCAACAGCCGGGAAACCGAGGGCCCGGTCCTCCGGTTTACCCCGGACGAGTGGCAGGCGTTCCTCGGCGGCGTCCGCAACGGCGAGTTCGACGACTTCGGCCGGACCCGGATGTGACCGGGCCGGCCCGTACGGAGGGCCGGGCGCGGGAGAAGTTGCCGCGCCCGGCCGTGAACCAATTGGCCGCAGAACCGTGCAATGAGGTATGGAGATGCAGCGTTCACGCGTAACCGCGGAGCCGGGTCAGCTTTTCACGAGCCAGGTACTCAGGGTGGGCATCCTGAGCGTGGACGTCGCCCGGCTCGAAGCGGACCTGGGGCGCGGCCGGGTGCCGCTGACCAGGCTTGAGTTTCTGTTCCTGCAGGAGCTCATCAGGCATGCGGGCCGGTCCGTTTCCAAGGGCCAGCTGCTGTCCTCGGTCTGGGGTTACGACAACGACCCCGGCTCCAACGTCGTCGGCGTCTGCGTGCGCCGGCTGCGGACGAAGCTGGGCGACCAGCTCATCAAGACCGTCCGGGGCGAGGGCTACCAGCTCGGCGTCGGCTGAGCGAAGGCGCGGACACGGCTGGGCCCCGCCGCGGCGGTAACGCGGCGGGGCCCAGCCGTGGGAGTAAGCGGTCACGACACCTGACCGCTTACCTGGTCAGCTGGGCTCGACGACCTCGGTCTCGTCGGCCGGCTCGCGGGTGGCCGGGACGGCCACGGTGCGGTCGCCCGCGGCGGCCACGCTCGGCACGGCCGTGACGCGCCCGGCGACCAGGGCCGCCAGCAGCACGATGACCAGGCCGAGGCCGCTGAAGAAGCCGATCTGCTCCGCGATCCGCATCGCGGTGCCGGCGCTGGCGGGGCCGCCGGCCGGGTTGGCCACCGTCCACAGCGGGGCGAAGACGTTGCCGAGCACGAACCAGGCGCCGCTCGCGATCGCCAGCAGCGACCCGAAGAGCGCGGCGTGCCTGCTCCGCGCGCCCATCATGATCAGGCCGCCCAGCAGGGCGCCCGCACCGGGCAGGATCTCCAGGTAGAGCCGCCCGGTGGTGTAGTCCCACGCCTTGTCCGGCGTGAACGCGTAGTGGAAGTAAGGCCCGATGAACGGGATGAGGCCGCCCCAGATGCCCAGCAGGGCGACGAGCAGCCCGCCGAGGATTCCGTGGGAGCGCCGGATCCGCATGTACCCAACCACTGGTATCACTTCCCTTTCGGGTTAACCGCGTCAGTCGCCTCGTTGGCTCGTGCACTGGGCTACCCGTGTGTGGCGGAATATTCCGGCTCGCCGAAATTAACCCGTCCGCCCCGGAAGGTGCCTGGTCAGGAAGTGGCAGGAAGCGCGTCAGGACGGCTGCTGGGCGGCGATCTCGCCGCGAACCTGGTCCATGTCGAGGTCGCGCACGGCCTGGATGAGCTTTTCCAGCGACGCGGCGGGCAGCGCGCCGGCCTGGGAGAAGACCAGCACGCCGTCTCGGAACGCCATCAGCGTGGGGATCGAGGTGATCTGCGCGGAGGCGGCCAGCCCCTGCTGGTCCTCGGTGTCGATCTTGCCGAAGGTGATGTCCGCGTGGTTGTCGCTGGCCGCATCGAAGACCGGCGCGAACATCCGGCAGGGCCCGCACCAGGACGCCCACCAGTCGACCAGGGTAATGCCGTCACCAGTGACGGCCTGCTCGAAGTTTTCCTCGGTCAGTGCGACGGTGCTCATGGCGCTCCTCACGCTCGGCTCTCGCCGCGAATAAGCGACAACCGCCGTCAGAACATTCCCGCCCGCACTCGGCCCCGCCCGGCCCGCCCCCGCTGACCAGGGCGGCCGGTCACCAGGCGGTGGCGACGGCGACGGCGACGGCGGCGACCAGGTTGGAGTACGGGGCGCGGGCGGAACTCGCCAGCCCGGCCGCGCCGTCCGGCGAGACGGTCACCACCAGCCGCCCGTCGGCCAGCGCGCGGGTCAGCCGGGCGGCCGGGTCGGCCTCGGTGCCCTCGGCCGCGCGGACCGCGAACACGTCGCGCAGCGCGTCCCGCAGCCGCAGCAGGGCGCCGTGCTCGGACCCGGTCAGGGTTCCGCCGGCGGGCAGCAGCCCGGCCTGGCGCAGCCAGGGGACCGCGCCTTCGCGGGTGCTCAGCAAGTCGGTGCCGTCGCCGGTTACCGTGCCGGCCAGCGAGCGCAGCAGGGCCTCGCCACCGAGGACGGCGTTCCCGGTGGCGGCATGCGTGTGATTGGTCACGCTCCGATCGTAGCGGTCCGGCTGCCCTGGGTTCATGGAGATGACGGAGGCCCGGTGTACGGTGGGACCGATCACACGGAATGCGCTGGCTCCAGCGGTTCACGGGGTCAGCGGGGGAACGGGGGACACCGATGTCTGTTGCGGTAGGGCTGACCAAGGCCCTGGACAAGGCGTACGAGAGCAAAAGCCTGGGTGAGCTGCTTAACTCGCCGGTGGCGGCGCTGGCCGGGGTGAGCGACGGCGACGCGGAGAAGCTGTCGGCCGCGTTCGGCATCAAGACGGTTCGTGACCTGGGCACCAACAAGTACTTCCTGCTCGCCCAGGCGCTCGTCGAGGTCGGCAAGCAGGCCGACTAGCAGCCGGCGGCGGCCTGCCGCGCACCCGTCCGCGGTCCCCTGGCTGAGCGTCAGGAAGGGTTCCGAACGGGTGCGCGGCGTTGCCCGCGGGCCCGGCCGCGCCTTCCTCCGGGCGGCCGCGCTGGCTGGCTGCTACCCGGCCGCGCCCTTCGTCAGCGAGCCGGCGAAGTCCGGCTGGCCGCCGTTCGGCGGCGTCTGGTAGACGTTCTCGCTGAGCCCGCCGCCCGTCGTCGCGAGCACCACGTACTCGGAGATGCAGCTGCCCGAGGTGACCTGCTCGTACAGCTCGACCTGGCTGGCTGTCGCGCTGAGCAGGCGCAGGTCGTAGCCGCAGCCGACGGTGGGGTAGCTGACCGTGCCGACCACCGAGCCGACCGCACCGCCGGCCAGCGTCAGGTCGGCCGCCTGCGGTCCTTCCAGGCCGGTGTTGTCGGCCAGCGTGCCGTGCCACTGACCGAGGTAGGCCGCGGGCACGGTGGACGCCGGGGCGGTGGACGCCGGGGCGGTCGGCGCCGCCGCCGCCGCTGCGGTGGATGCGGGGGCTGAGCTGGCGGGCGGGTCGCCGGCCCCGGTGCGGCCCGCGGTCTGGTCCGGTTGCAGCGCCGCCACCACGGCCAGGATCGCCGCGGCGGCCACGCAGGCCCCGAGGATGATGAGCACCGGCCGTCGGCGGCCCGGCCCCCGCGGCCTGGCGGCGATGGTTGCCGGGTGGGCTGGCGGGGGCCACTGGCCGCCGGAGCCGGCCCGGTCCGCGGCGTAGGGCAGGCTGCCCGGCTGGGTGGCCGGCCCGTTGCCGCTGAGCAGCGCCTGGGCCTGGGCGCCCGTCATCCGGGAATCCGGGTCGCGGACCAGCAGGCCGGCGATCACGGTGCCGAGCGGCGGGGCGCAGGCGGGCGCGGGCAGGTCCGCCATCAAGATGGCGTGGAAGGTCGCGGCGGTGTTCTGCCGGTCGAACGGGTTGCGCCCGGTGACCGCGTCGTAGAGGGTGACGCCGAGCGCCCAGAGGTCGACCGCTGGCGTGATGTCCAGCCCCTGCAGCTGCTCGGGGGCCATGTAGGCGGGGGTGCCGATGACACCGCTGCCGGTCAGCCGGGTCCCGCCGACCGTGTGCGCGATCCCGAAGTCGGTCAGCTTGACCTGGCCGCCCGCGCTGATCATGATGTTGGCCGGCTTGATGTCGCGGTGCACGATGCCGAGCGCGTGCGCGGCGGCGAGGATCGACAGCAGCTGCCGGGCGATGCCCGCCGCCCGCTGCTCGCTGAGCGGCCCGTCGCGCTGGATGACCTGGGCGAGGGTGGCGCCGTCGACGTACTCCATGATGAGGTACACCGCGTCGTCGGCCGGGCTGGCTGGGATGACGTCGTGCAGGGTGACCGCGTTGGGGTGGGCCAGCCGGGCGGCGCTGCGTGCTTCCTGCAGTGCCCGCTTCCGGAACACGTCGCGGTCGGCCTCGGCCGCCCCGTCCGGTGCGCGCAGCTCCTTGACGGCGACCTGGCGCCCGGTGAGCTCGTCCTCGCCCAGCCAGACGGCACCCATGCCGCCACGGCCAAGCGGCCGGATCAGCCCGTACCGCCCGGCGATCACCCGCGCTTCCATGCCCCCGTAACCCCCCTAAATCCACCCGGGTTGCGCCTGACACTGTAATGCTTTGCCCGCTGGCCCGTCTCCGGGGCGGAATCTTCGGCCGGATATTCAGTTGTACATAGCAAACAATTGCAGGCTGCGGACGGCCAGTCCAACCCTGGGAGATTCAGTGAGCGAGCGGCGCGTGCGCCCGGTGGCCGAGCCGCGGCCGGCGTCAGCCGGGCAGCCGGGCCTGTCGCCCGGCCTCGTCCGGCTGATGGCGGTGACCTGCGCGGTGACGGTGGCCAACCTGTACTACGCGCAGCCGCTGCTGCACTCGATCGGCAGCTCGCTGCACGTCAGCCAGGGCAGCGCGGCCCTGCTGGTGACGGTCGGGCAGCTCGGCTACGCGGCCGGGCTGCTGTTCATCGTCCCGGCCGGCGACATCGCCCGCCGCCGTCCGCTGCTGACCGGGCTGCTTGTGCTGTGCGCGGTGACCCTGGCCGGCTGCGCGCTGGCGCCGAACCTGCCGGCGCTCGAGGTGGCGGCCGCGCTGTGCGGCGTCACCTCGGTCGTGGTGCAGATGCTGGTGCCCTACGCGGCCACGCTGGCCGACGACACCGAGCGCAGCCGGGTGATCGGCACGCTCATGGGCGGCCTGCTGATCGGCATCCTGCTGTCGCGCACGTTCGCGGGCGTGCTGGCCGAGCTGGCCGGCTGGCGCGCGGTGTACGGCACCGCCGCCGTGTTCATCGCGCTGACCGCGGTCATGCTGCGCCGGGCGCTGCCCGACCACGGCCGCCAGCTCGACATCGGCTACCGGCAGCAGCTGCGCGGCGTCCTCGCGGTCGCCCGGGCGGAGCCGGCGCTGCGCTGGCGGTCGCTGGCCGGCGCCTGCGGGTTCGGCAGCTTCGCCTGCTTCTGGACGACGGTGACGTTCCTGCTGGCCGGCCCGCGGTACGGGTTCTCGCAGCTCGACATCGGGCTGTTCGCGCTGGTCGGCGCGGCGGGTGCGGTCACCTCGCTGGCGGCCGGGCGGGCGCTTGACAAGCGGCCCGCGCTGCGCTGGCCCGCCTCGGGGGCGGCGCTGGCGCTGCTGGCCGTGTCGTACCTGCCGATCGGCCTGGGCGGGGCCGGCCTCGGCTGGGTCAGCCTGGCCCTGCTGGTCGCGGGCGTGCTGCTGATGGACGCCTGCGTGCAGGGCTCGCACGTGATCAACCAGAGCGTCATCTACGACCTGCTGCCGCAGGCCCGCTCACGGCTCACCACCGTCTACATCACCACCATGTTCGCTGGCGGCGCGCTCGGCTCGGCCGCCGGCGCCCAGGCCTACGAGCGCTGGGGCTGGACCGGCGCCACCCTGACGGCGGCCGCGTTCCCGGTCCTTGGCCTGCTCTGCTGGCTGGCTTCCCGCCGCTACGAGCGGGTGGCCGTGCGGGCCGTCGCAGCCTGAGGCGCCCCGCGCGGGCCAGCGCGCCATCAGCCGGCGCTTTTAGTCAGCGTCCCGGTGAAGTCCGGCGGGTTGCCGGGTGAGAGGGTGTAGACGTTCTCGGTGAACTTGCCGTCCTTGACCGCGACGATGGCGTAGTCGGCGAAGCAACTGCCCGCGGTGACCTCCTCGTGCAGCTCGACCTTGGCGGCCGTCGAGCTGACCAGGCGGAGGTTGTACGCGCAGTTGCCGCTGGTGTAGCTGGACGTGCCCACGATCGAGTTCACCGCGCCGCCGGCGATCTTGAGGTCAGCCGTCTGCGGGCCCTGGAAGCCGTTGTTCTCGACGATCGTGCCCCGCCAGTGGCCGAGGTAGTCCTGCGGGACGACGTTGGCGCCCCCGGCTGAGCCGCTGGCCGGGGCCGAGCCGCTCGCCGCCAGGCTGGCCGGGGCCGAGCTGGCCGGGGCCGAGCTGGCGGGAGCCGAGCTGGCCGGGGCCGAGCTGGCCTGAGTGCTCGCCGCGGCCGACGACGCGGGCGCGGCCGCGCCGCTCGATGCCCCGCCGCTGGCTGACCCGTTTCCGCCTGACTGGTGCAGCGTGGTCACTGCTACCACCGCCGCCACCGCCACCACGGCGACCGCCCCGGCGACGCCGGCCAGCACCACCGCCCGGCGGCGGCC
>Ga0265338_10006536_pt1 | contig 14821 bp, 8 predicted proteins | sample 42126metaG_FD_193579 | JGI IMG/M metagenome (GOLD analysis project Ga0265338, IMG submission 193579) | Rhizosphere microbial communities from Carex aquatilis grown in University of Washington, Seatle, WA, United States - 4-21-26 metaG | ecosystem: Host-associated > Plants > Roots > Rhizosphere >... | reverse complement strand
GGCTCGGCCTGCAGATGTGTCACATACCAAAGCTGGGCGCAGAGCGGATCATCCTGCCACATGTGAACATGGTCGAAACGCTCGGGCGCGCCGCCGGTGAATTCCACGATGGCGTGGTCAGGACCGGCAATATAACCGTTACCCGAGATCCGGCTGGGCTCGAGATGCTGCGCGATGGCGTCGGCGATCTGCGCCCGGGTACGCCCCGGTACGCCTGGCGGATAGGGATAGGTATCGCTGCTGATGCCGACATAGTCGCCATGGTCATCGGTGTAGAAGGGCACCAACAGGTTCTGGGCGCGAAAAACCTCAAGCGACTTGCGGGAATCCGGAACATTCCAGCCGAAATGCCAATAGGCCGTGATCTCGGAATCGCTTGGCGGCGGGGCAGCGACCTTTTGAAATACGATCAAAACATGGGTCGGCGACTGAAGCGCCGGCATTCCTTCCCAGCTGGTGCGGACAGTGGAAGGAAACTCTTTCAGGTAAAAGGCGATCGCCGCTTCGGGATCGACGGAATTGAGCGCCAGGTGATGGAAATGAAGCGGCGCCAACGTGGTCTGTCCCGCCGCACCTGACAGGGACATCCATGGCAACGCCGCCAGGAGAAGATGTTTTGCTTTCACCGTCGGCCTCAACGGGTTTCCCTGAAAAGTCGCAATACTATGCAGGGTTTCCGGCCGCGGCGGCCCCTAATTTGTGCGGGACTGCCTGCTGACGCGCGCCCATAAAGGCGACACGCTAAGCTGGCGCTAGCGCCGCCTATGGGCGCTTGTCATCAAATCTGCGCCCGGAACGGGCGCAGATTTGATGGTGCGGTCAAGAAAGCTATCATATTTTAGGTCTTTCAACGCCTTAGACCAAGGTGAGGCGCTGATAAGCACGCTTGAATAGTAAGGGACTTTTCCCTCGGTAACCTCACCGGCGAAATTAAAGACTGCGATCTTGCAAGATTGAACATTTGAAAATAACAAGCAAAATAAAAGGCTTACTGTGACTAACCGTTCAATAGGATGCCTCTGAAATCAATGGCTTAATTTGCGTGTGTCTAACCGACCAAGTCGCCTACCAGTTCGTAAAGGAGCCGTCGGGCCGGTGGTTGAGCATCATGCCCGCACGATAGGTCGCGTATTCACCGATCTTGGTCAGCTTACTCACATCCACTTCCACGCCTAGGCCCGGACGCTGATTTGGCCAAAGCTTGCCGTCCTCGAAATCATAAACCTTGGGTAGATAGGGCCAGGTGCGCCTGCCGTCGCCCAGCATTTCCATCAGGGCCGGCACCGACGTGGCCGTCAGGCAGTTGACCAGGGCCGCCTCGGCGATCGGACCGGTGAAATGCGGGATCATCCCGACGTAATGGGTCTCGGCCATGGCCACGATCTTCATGAACTCACTGATGCCGCCGACATTGGGCAGCGTGACGCGTGCATAGTCGATAAGCTGGCGCTCAATCAGCGTGTTGACATCCCATTTGTAGCCGAACTGCTCACCCACCGCGATTGGGAGCTTGGTGCGCTGGCGCATGACCTGATAGGCGTCGACATTTTCACTGCGGATCAGGTCCTCACAAAAATAGGGGGCAAGCTGGGCTTCTTCGATCATCTGGCACAACCGCACGGCGTCGGGCGGATCCAACTCGGTATGGAAATCCATCGCCCAGCCACCATCACCGGCAGCCTTTTGCATAGCGGCGCAATCCTCGAACATCCGCCTCACCAGGGCGAAACGGTCCACCTCGCGTCCGCCGCCGATATCGGCAGCGCTACGATAAACCCGAAAGCCCGCATCGCGACAGGCGCGTGCCGTGTCGGCGATGGCCGCGCCGGGCGTGGGACGAGGATAAGCCGTTGCGTAGAGCTCGACATAGTCACGCGACTTGCCGCCTAGCAATTGCCACACCGGCCAGCCTGCTGCCTTGCCCTTAAGGTCCCACAGCGCGAGGTCCAGCGCGCCCAGGGAGTGAATCTTCTCCCGGCCCGCTGGATAGAAATAGCCTCGCATCATGCGCTGCCACATATTTTCAATGCGGAAGGGGTCCTGCCCGATCAGCATCGCAGCACATTCTTCCATGGTGCGGGGCTCTCCCCCCTCGCCGATGCCTTTCAGACCGCTTTCGGTTTCGATGATCACCACATTGGCGGACTGGTTGACCATGGGTTGGCCCTGGCGCCCCTGAGCGTCGCCCGCATTGGTGTAGTAGCGGATCACCTTGATCTTGTCGGCGGCAAGCCCCAGCGCGTCGGCCGAAGGCGCCGACCACAAAGCCACGCTGGCGGCTCCGCCCAAGTGCGCCAACGTGCGCCGGCGATTCCATATTGTCATGACATGCTCCTTGAATGCGCGACGGTCGGCGAGCCGTCCGAATCTATTTCGCGGCGTTGTGCAGCTTGGACGCAGTGGCGCATTCCTCCATCACGGTGAAATAGTCCTGCACACTCTGTTGACCCATGATGAAAGGATTTTGCTCCCCCACCTCGCGCTTGACCCCCACCAATCGTGCCTTTGTATAGGCATTGTCATACTCGCTATGGTTGGAAAGGAGCACGGAGGCGCCGGCGGCCGCGGCTGCCTGGGCCATGCGTTTTTGGGAGTCGATGTATTCGTCCCAGCGCTTGCCATCTGTGCCGAAGGCCCCCGTGAGAGTGCCCCCCGAATAAGCCACCATCACCGTTTTGCCTTTGTCTTTGACCGGGAAGACGTAGGACAGGGTGCCGGGCGTGTGGCCAGGTGTGAAGATGACGTCCACCGTGGTGTCGCCCAACGTCACCTTAGTGCCTTCCGGTCCGACGGAAATATCACCCGGTCCGCGCTTTGGCACGCCACCGGCCACATCGGGTGCCCGCTTCAGCGTGGCATCCCAATCAGGACCGCCCATGACCACCTTGGCGCCAAACTTGCTCTGCAGGGTGGCGACACCCTGGTCATGATCCCCATGCGCGTGACTGAGGATGACGTATTTGATGTTCTTGGGATTGAGTTTCAACTTGGCCAGGCCATCCAGGATTTCCGGCTGTGCCGCCCAGGCGAAGTTTGTGTCGATGATGATCAGGCCCGCGCTGGTCTTCAGGACCCAGGAGGAATGTTGCCGCGTGCCCAGCCAATAGAGATTGTCGAACACCCGATACGGCGAGGCATACCAGATGCCCCGGTCAGGCGCGGGCCGCGGGACAAGAAGCGCGGCCGCTCCACGCGGGCCACCCGGCAGAGGGGTGGGAAAGCACAGATTGACGAAGGTGGCGCGGTAATCGAGTCCTGCAGCCTTTTTGGCCGCGTCAATGTGGCTTTCAATCTCGCTGGCCGGTCCTTGTGCTCCTGCCGGGACCGTCCACGCGCTGACGGCGGTAGCAAGCAAGGCAGTGAAAAGAGCATACGCTTTCATGTCAGCCTCCCCTTTTGTTGTCTGATTCCAGATTGCACTCTGCGATCTAAAGGTGATCGCTAGCGCTCCTCCAAGTCAAATCAAGTCAGCAACCGCGGGTCCAGCTTCCAGGCGCCTTTGGTTCCGGGATTTGCCAGCGGGCCTGCGGCCCTGCTTGCTCCCGTCGCTTTGCCCAGCAAGTCGCTCTGTATCTGGTTGACCGCGCCAACCCGCGGCAGCGGCTTGCTTCTTTTGATGGTGAGCTCCAGCGTGTCGGGATTGAAGGCGATCTGGGCGTCAGCGATCACCGAATTTCTGTCCCAGCCTTTCAGTGCCCGCCAGGCCGTGAGGTCATAGAATTCGAGGTGGGTCCAGGCGTTCGGATCATAGTCTGGCGTCGGAGCGCCCTCGAACAGCCCCTGAAACTGATCGGGCATGTCGACATAGACATTTCCATCCGCCCGGTTGTCGGTATTGAGGAAGTTGATGGCGGATTTGCATTTGGCAAAGATGTTGTTGGCGACATTGTTGCCGGACGCGCGGATCTTGATGTTGCGGTCTTGCCGGATGATGGCGAAAATCCCCGCATTATCGCAGCGGCCGATCAAGTTCTGCGCAATGATCAGATTGTCCGTGGCATTGTCGAAAATGCCCGACCCCGCGCAACCGCGCTGTCCGGGCGTACCGGGCTCGGCGTTGCGAACGTCCCATATGATGTTGTTGTCGAGCGAGTTCTGCCCTGGATTCATCTCCATGTGGACCGCGGCGCCGACTGTCAACACGTCGGCGAAGATGTTCTTGGTGATGCGGCAGTTGACGTTGTCGACGTCCCACCAGGCGGCGTTGGCATGGCGTATGTGCCGTATCACATTGCGGCGGAACATCATGTTCTTGGCGCGGTGGAATTTCGCGCCGGCCGCTTCCCAGCCCCGTTCGGCATCCGCCCAGCCGCACCATTCGATCAGATTGTCTTCCACCAGGGTGTTGGAGGTACCCATCCCGCCGACACCCTCGATGCCGCAATAACGGAAGCTGTTGCGGCGCAGGATCTGCGAGGCGCCGGGGTTAGGCGCGCCCGCGCTATTGCCGTCGCTGCCGATATCCAGTCCCCCGCCATTGGCCCACTCGAATATGTTGTCCTCCAGGATCCAGTGATCGCCACCCGCGAGTGAGACCATGCCATATTGCGGGAACGGATAAGGATTGCCCGCATGCTGGAAAGTGATTCCCTTCACCCGGATATAGCTGATGCCGCTGTGCGCCGGGATGAAAGTGTGCTGCCGGGTTGTAACCTCGATCATGTGATCAGCCGGCGTGCCGGACGCCAGACGCACATGGATCGCCGTTCCTGAATCATCCACCGAGAAGCGCGCATCCGGTGACCCGCCGATTTCCTGCATGATCGGCGCGCCCCGCCGGCGCGGGGGCATGCAAAGCAGCGGCACTGGCGGTTTTGTGAAGTCCGGGACCGGCGGCAGTTTTGGCATGGCCAGCTCACGAAGCTGCTCCATCGGCTCCAGCGGCTTGCCGTCCACAAATACCAGGCCGCGCCGGCGCAGATATGGGCCCATATCGACGATCCGCGTATCCAGCCAGCCCCAGCTTCCCATGATGCTGGGCAGCGCAAAGGGATTGTAGGCGTCGGGGAACAACGCGTCCGTCAGCTCGTGACGCCAGACGGTAATCCCGGTGTCGGGAGGGGCATTGAAGCGTTCAGAAACCTTCTGCTGCTGCCAGCCGTCTTTCAGTATTTCCGAGCCCTTGATGAAGACCTTCGCGCCGGGGGCGGCCTCATAGCTGATCATCTGCGTCGGACCGGCGCCGCCGCGCGCCGGACGGACGCATTCCCGGTAGGTGCCGGCCGCGATCATCACGCGCTCGCCAGGTTGCAGCAATTGGGCAGCCTTGTTGATGGTGCGGAAAGGCCGCGCCCTGTCGCCGGGACCGTTATCGTCGGCATTGGCTGCGGTGTTATCGACGTAATAGGTCTTCGAGAAGGTCAGCGGCTGCTCCCAGCTGACAAACTCGGTCCCGTCAGGCAGGCGAGAATCTGTTGAAGCGCCGGCCGCGGCTGCCGCTCCCCAGATGCTGGCGTCCAGACCCAAAGTGGCTCCGACCAGCGCGGCGCTTTCCATAAAGCGGCGGCGATCTAATGGGCGAGTGTGACTGGTTGACGAATATTCGGACGAAACGACTTGCTCTTGTTCCGATTTCATAGTCCACCTGATTGAGATCGCGCTTTGAGGTCAGGCAAGGCGAAAGCCATGACGTCGTCGGCAGTGGCCGGGACGCCGGCATTGTTCCCGCCGGTAGCGACAACCGCGATGTACTGGCGGCCGTCTTTTCCGCGATAGCTGATGGGGCCTGTCGATGCGGTGGCCGGCAGCTTCGCCTCCCACATCAGCTTGCCCGTCATGGTGTCGAAAGCCCGGAAGCGGCTGTCGTCTGTGGCGCCGATAAAGGCCAGGCCTGCGGCGGTGACCATCGGGTTGCCCAGATTGATCCGGCCGGTGTCGCGGCGATCGGCCGGAAGATCGTCACTGACCCCAAGCGGCACCTGCCATTTGATCTTGCCGGTATTCACGTCCACCGCGCTGAATTGCCCCCAGGGCGGAGCGTTGCAAGGCTGGCGGGTTTTGGGATTCCAGAAATAGAGATAGCCGTCCTTCATCCCGTAGCTGCCATCGGGACGCGCGATCATGGTCGCCAAGGCAGCCAGATTGTTGGTGTTCGCGACCAGCAGCCCTCGCCCGGGATCGAAGGCAGCTCCGCCCCAATCAATGCCGCCCAGGCTGCCAGGAAAGCTGGCGACCGCGGAATCCGTGCGCAGGGGCTGAAACAGCTTCGCTGCAACCACGTGCTTGTCCGCGATCAGATTGTCGCAATAGGCCTTCAGCTCGGGCGTGACATCTGCCACATCGCCCTGATTGTAGGTCACTTTTGCCAAAGGTGGCGTGACGGACATGGGTTGGGTCGGCCAGGGCTGTTCGCCGGGAATATCGGTCTCGATCGGGACAGCCGCTTCCTTGACGTCGAACAGCGGCTTGCCAGTGACCCGGTCCAGTATGAAGAGGATCGCGGTCTTGTTCATGACGGCGATGGCGGGAATGATCTTCCCTGCCCGCCTCACCTCTATCAATGTCGCGCTTGGCAGATCCAGATCCCAGATGTCATGGTGGACGGTCTGGAAGTGCCAGAGATACTTTCCTGTCTTGGCCTCCACGGCGACGATGGAATCGCTAAAGAGATTTTGCCCATGGCGATCGGCGCCCCAACGGTCGAAGGTTGGCGCCGCGATCGGGAGATAGGCGATGCCCCGCTTTTCATCGCCGATGACCGTGGTCCAGACATTGACACCGGAGCGCTGTTTGGCGCTGTCGCCCTCCCAGGTGTCGAACCCGGCTTCTCCGGCATGGGGAACGGTGTGAAAGGTCCACAAAAGCCTGCCGGTGCGCACGTCGAAGCCACGCACATCGCCGGCGGGCCCAAGGGTGGGGGCCTCCTGCACGCGGCTTCCCGCGACAATGACATTGCCCAGCACCAGGACCGGCGAAGAAAATCCGAAAAAGCCGTTGGGAAAGCCGTTCAGCACGTCGGGCGTCTTGAGCGTGAGCACTCCGTCGGTGCCAAAACTTATGACGCGTTCGCCGGTGGCGGCATCAAGAGCGATCACATTTCCGTTGCGGGTGGAAACGATCAAGCGCGGCTTTGCACCATGCTCGCCGGGCCAATAGGAAACACCGCGGCTCGCCGGCGCATCGGACCCCGGCAGATCATAAGCCCAGACTTGTTTGCCCAATGTCGCATCCAGCGCCACCACCCGCCGATAAGGCGTGGCCAGAAACATCAAGCCCTTGACCACCAGCGGGGTCATTTCCGAGCCGATATATCGTGAGTTTGGCCGGAAACGGTCCGGAAGAACGGTTTGCACATTTGCGGCCGGGACATCCAGACTTGCCGGCCGCATATGAAAGGTCCAGACCGGGGCAAGCGCACCGACATTGGCCGGCGTGATCTGCTTCAGCGGGGAATATCTCATATTTCCCGGGTCGTGGCCGTAATGGCTCCACTCATCGGCGCCAGCGGCATCTGCAACCTGATGAGGCAAGCCGACAGCAAGGGCGCAGCAAACAAAAACCAGCAACCGCGCAATTGCCATACATCGAGATATGGACATGATCGTCTCTATCGTATGCCCCGCGGAACCGCCGCGAGTGCACTGCCGCCGATCCGCATCAGCGTGGCCCGGTGCGCTGCCGGTTTTCGGCACTCAGCATATACGCTTTCTTGCTCTCGAAATCTTTTGCGATCCCGATCACCATCAGTTCGAGGACGCCGTTGCCGGTTGCGGCAAAGCTGCGGCTTTCGTTCAGAGCGGCAGGCACGGCGTCCCCGGTGCGGATCTCGACAGATTCCCCATCGATAGTCGCCGTGCCCTCCCCGCTCATCACGTAATAAACCTCCGCCATGTCCGGTTTGGTCACGGGGCCGGCGGTGGCCCCAGGTGGCAGCAACAGGTGATCCACATAGGACCAGGTCGTATAGAAAGCGCTGGGATCAAGACCACGGTGATACATGGCCACGCCCTTGCCGCCCTCGAAAGCTGGCATCGGCTTGTCGAGGGACCGGTCAAGGTTCATATGCATGAATTGCGGGATCGGATCTTTCGGGGCCCCGACCCGCCCATCATCCAGATTCCAGGCGTCGTAGTAGCGCGGCAGGAGCCCGACATTTATGTTCATCCATTGGACCGGCTTGCTGGACTGGTTGGTGATGCCGTGGTTATGGCCAAGGCGGGCAATAGCGCCCGCCGGTCCCTTCAAAACCGATGCCCGGCTATCGATCGAGAATTCCGCCTCGCCATCCAGGATGACGAACATTTCCTCGCAGTAATTGTGAAAGTGCTCGCCGATGCCGCCGCCGGGCGGCAACACACCTCGATGCAAGAACAGGAAGTTCACGCCAAGATTGAACTTGGGCGTCCGGTTTCCTCTGCCGTCGAACATCGCCATGAAGTTCATCGGGCCGGAGCCGTTATGCACGGCAGGAAACGACGGATAATCCGGTCCTGCCCCGTGCGCGACGCGCTGTGCCAAGGGCACATGCGTTCGCGACAAGGGGCTGGACGCCGTGTAGGGGTCGGCGGGGAATGTCATCCCTACCGGTTGGGCGATTGCTCCCACCGGGAACAGCGTGACGCAAGCCGCTAGAAAACTCGTTCTTCTCATGTCCGCTTGCCTTGGCGGGGGGCTTGCACCGGCGGCGCGCTGGCGGCGCCGGTGTACCGGATCCTAGAAGTTGCCCTTCAAACCGACGGTGAAATAACGACCCATATCGTTGTAGGGGCCGATCACAGGATAGAACAGGCCGGGCACCGACGCGTTTTGTCCACGAAGCGGCGCGCGTGTGTTGCCAATATTCTGGACGTTGAAAAAGAACGTAGAAGAACCACCCCACAGGTCAAATCTGCGGTCAACCGTAACATCCGTCACGTTGACGCTCTGAAGGCGCGGCGCCGCATAAACCTGATTGACGAAGCCGGTGGCCTTCTTGGCGCCAGCCAGCCATTGATTCTGAATATCAAAGCCCCAATCGCCGACCTGGTAATCGATAAAGCTGGTCATGCGGGTCTTGGGCTGGTTGGTCCAGACAAAGGCCGTACCTGGAAGATTCTGGGTTTCAAGGACCGGCTGATAGGTCATCAGATGCCGCAAAGTCACCGAACCAGGAATGGCGCTCCACACATCGGCCCAGTCAAAAGTGTAATCCGCTTCGAAGTTCCAGCCTTCCATCTGAACCAACGCACTGTTCAGAGGCGAACTTAGAACCTGGGTCGGATAGTTCGCCGTCGATGTGAAGCCAGGCTGGCCGGGCGCGATCGGCCGGACGGCTAGCGAGCAGTAGGGTGAGTTATATGCCGGCGCGCTGTTGATGCAAAGCTGCTGAACCGACGTGGTCTGGTAGCTGATGCTGGTAATCGCGTTCGACATATGGGTCTGATAATAGTCCAGCGAAGTGGTGAAGCCGGGAACGAAATCCGGCGTCAGCACCAAGCCGAGCGTATAGGTATGGGCCTGTTCCGGCGTCAAAGCGGCATTACCCTTGGTGACCAGCTGCGTGCTGTTATTGGCGGTGGTCAACAGGTCCGTGAAGCCCGTCGAGGAGATGCCCACCGGCTGGAACAGGTCGTTCAGGTTGGGTGCGCGGATGTCGAACGACATGGTGCCGCGCAGACGGATGCTTTCGTTGACCTTGTCGTTAACACCAATCTTCCAGGTTTCGGCATCGCCAGAGATGGAATAGCTCGTATAGCGCCCGGCGATGTCGGCACTCAGATCTTCCGCCAGCGGGACGTTCTTGAGAAGAGGCACGTTGAACTCAAGTGCGGTTTCCCAGACATTGTCGCTGGCGCTGACAGGCGCATTCACATTCTGGGTCCACAGCGCGGGTGCGGCGCCGCCATTGACCGTGCACATGCGCAAGCCGGTGCAATTGACAAAGTCGGTCGGCAAGGCGTCGGTCGTCAGGTCATAGGTGCGCCAGCGCATTTCCGCCGAAAGCGCGCCGGTGATCTCGCCGGCGGGCAGGCCAAAGCCTATGCCGCCCGAAATGCTGCCGCCGATATTGTCCAGCTTCTGGGTCAATATCCAAAAGGTATCTTGTTTGATGTAGTTGAAAGCAGTTTGGGAGGGGCCATTGTTGGGATCGAACAGGTTGATCGGCACGCACCCCTGATAAAGCGCGGCGAATTGCGGCTGGGTCTCGTCCCAGCATTGAACAGTGCCGCTGACATCGGTGGTGACACCGCCGACCGTGATCTTGGTACCCGCAGGCGCGATGACAGCGTCTTGCGCCGCCATATATTTGGCGTTGTTGGTGTTCTGCGGATCGTTGACCTCTACTCGGCTCTCTTGATGGCTGTAGAAAGCACTCCAATCCAGACGGGCGAGCTTGCCGGTCAGACCGGCAGTGAGACTCAGGTTCCGGTCTAGGCCCTTGGTTTCATACACATCGAGCCCACGGCCAGCCTCTTGTCCATTTATGATGTTCACATAGTGCGCAGCAGAGAAGTAGGGCGTGTTGGGGGCAACCGCTGGGGCAATACTCGTGATGTTGCCCACGGATTGGGTGAAAGGAACCGGCGCCGGAACAAAATTTCCCGCTGCCGTGGCTGCTGCGGTCAGGGCCGCTTGCGTAGCGGTCGAGAGATAGGGGTTGTTGGTGAAAAAGGTGTTGGGCCGGGAGCTGGCCGAGCTGACCGCCAGCGGAGTCCAGGTAGAGTAATCTGATGCTTCATTCCAGCCACCCTGGATATAAGCATTGATATTCGGAGTGATATCATAACTGAAGCGGTTGAAGAATTCGCCCTGACGCTGCCTGGATTGGAAGGTCGTATCGGCTGGGTTCGCATAGCCGCCGTCGCCTCCATTTTCCAGGCCCGATGTCCCAGTGGGAATGCCGTGGGTCATCGGAAGGAGCTGCCCTGCGGAGCCAAAAGTATAATTGGTCAGCGAACAGGTGGCACCACATTTGATGGTGCCGTTCAGGGACTGATTGAAAAGGCGGCCGTATTGCACGTTTACAAACGGATCTGCGGCAGAGCCGGTACCGGCCTCAACCCAGGCTTGGTTTTGATAGCCGTAAGGACGCGCAGAAATGGGAACCATATCTTGGTTGAAGACGCGCATGGACATTTCATAATGGCCACGGCCGCCCAGCAGGTCGGTACCCCAGGCAATGCCGATTTTTTCTTCCGCGGCGTCGCCGTATTTCGAGATACCCGCGTTCACGTCGTATTTGAAACCGGTGAAATTTTTGTCGAGGATGAAATTGACCACGCCGGCCACGGCGTCTGAGCCATAAACCGCCGAGGCGCCGCCGGTGACCACGTCAACCCGGCTGACCAGCATCTGGGGCAACGCGTCCGTATCCACCGTTCCACCCTGATTGGAGGGCGCCACGCGCTGGCCGTCCAGCAGTATCAGGGTGCGGGACTGACCGAGATTGCGCAGGTTCAGCACATTGCCGCCATTGTTGGTGGAGCCATTACCCTGCGAACGGGGGGTCGCGCCGCCCACAGCAAAGTCTGGCAGCTTGACCAAGGCGTCGGGGATATCAGTGGGCGTGGTCGCCTGCAGCTGGTCGGCAGTCACCACGGTGAGTGGCGTCGGCGATAGGGTGATGTCGGAAATGACGCGCGAACCGGTAACGGTGACCTGTTCGACATTTTCGGATTGCGCCTGCGCTCCTGCCGCGAGAGCCACGACGCTAGCGGCGCACATGAGCGCCATCTTGCTGAGTTTTGCAGTGTTCATTTATTCCCCCTGGTGGCTTTGCTTTAGTTTTTGGTTGGGGCAAATGTAGCGAAATTTGGTAGCGTCCAACAGATTTTTTGTAGGACAATTGACAATTATGACGCCCTGTCATTCTTCAGCTGCGTCCCTCTATGCGAAACTTCTCGATATCCATCTGATTATAAAAGGTATTCATAGGGTATTTGCGCGTCATAACTCGAACGCGATTGAATTTTTGGTAGCGTTATCAGTATTTTTGGCCGGAAAAACCATTGCGTCGTCTCACATACTTGTCGCGCTGATTACATCGTGAACGCTTTCGCTGACCACTCATGGGGCTTGGCGAAGGAATTCGATCCCGCGCAATCCGCTGCGATTCCATGCGATCGCCTTGGAGAGGGGACCATTTGGAGTGTCGGCAATCTGAAAGACGCGAACGAACGAAAGACTTTCGCAGTGCCGCGCTGCGTTGCGGAATGTTCCGATCGGACTGCCGCGGCGTAACGCACGCGAGTTAGGCGCTGAACTATTGTCAGACAATACACTTTTCTTGTCGGCTAAGATGCTTAGAGTCGTCTGATCACGGGAAAGGAAACTTCCACATGGAGCGCAAATTGTCTCTCACCCGTCGGGTGGCCTTATTCCTCTCCGCGGGCCAAGGCTTGACCGCCCTGGCCGGCGACGCCCTTGCTGCCGATGGCACAAAGATCGGCGCTCACCAGGAGCCAGGCAACTGCAGCACGCCCAGTTCGGCCGTCGCAGATACGCGGTATGGAAAGGTACGCGGTTTTCTCGACGGAGGCGTCTTCACTTTCAAGGGCGTGCCCTATGGGCAAGATACCGGTGGCGCTAATCGTTGGCTTCCTGCCAAGCCCCCTATTCCCTGGCAGGACGAACGCCACACGCTGATTTATGGCGCCAACTGTCCGCAGACCCTGCACGACTTCAAGGCCATCGAGACGTCATTCTTGTTCGACTGGGATGACGGCTACCTCGGCGAGGATATGTTGAAGCTCAACATCTGGACCCCTGCCCTTACCGGCAAACGGCCCGTGATGGTCTATTTCCATGGGGGCGGCTTTTCCTTTGGCTCGGCCTATGAGTTGCCCTCACACGAAGGCGCGCAGATGGCCCGGCATCACGGGGTCGTTCAGGTATCCGTCAATCACCGGCTCAATGCGCTTGGCTTCCTCGACGTCTCGGAAATCGGCGGACCGGATTACGCGGAATCCGCGAATGCCGGCATGACGGATCTGGTGGCGGCATTGCACTGGATCAAGGAAAACATCGCCAATTTCGGCGGCGATCCGGACCGCGTCATGATCTATGGGCAATCGGGCGGCGGCTCGAAAGTCACCTGCCTGATGGGCATGCCCTCGGCCAAGGGCTTGTTTCATTGCGCGGCTGTCCAATCCGGCGGCGGCGGAAATTTCGCCGACGCTGAACAGTCGCGCGCCCTGGCGCGCCAATTGATGGTCGAATTGGGATTGAAGCCCAACGACATCGCCGCCTTGCAACAGATGGAATGGTCCAAGCTTTATGCGGCCGGCCAGGCCGCCGTCGGCAAGGTCAATTCCAGCTTGCCGCCGGGCCCTTTCTTTGGCCCCGGCGCGATCCGGCGTGCGGCTTGGGCGCCCACCATGGACGGCCACGTCGTACCGATGCGCGCCTTCCATGACGCGGCCCCCGAACTGTCCAGGGACATTCCGCTGATCATCGGCTCCGTCAGCGAAGAAGGTTACAGCTATCATTCCAATCCGACCGAAACCGAGTGGCGGGCGACCCTGGCCAAAACCTATGGACCGGACAATGCCAACAAGCTGGTCGATGCGATGAAGGCCGCAAACCCTGGCAAGTCGATTCGCACACTGTCTTATGGGGTCAGTGGGCTCGCCATAAGAAATGGTGTCGAGGGAATGATCCGGCAGAAGGCCGCAGTCGGCGGCGCGCCGGTTTATCAATATTGGTTCACTTGGCAGTCGCCCCAACTCGACGGCATATGCGGCGCCTGGCACACGTCCGAGCTTGCATTTTGCTTCGACAATACAAAACGCTGTGAGCAAGGCACCGGCAACACGCCGGAAGCGCAAGCATTGGCCAAGACAATGGCCACAGCATGGGCAAATTTTGCCGCAACAGGCAACCCTGGAATGGGATGGCAGCCAACCGACCCTGCGCGAATGCAAACGATGATCTTCGATAACCACACGCGAATGGTCGACGACCCTCAGGGCGCCGTACGAGCGATCATTCGTGCCTAAGGAGGGGCGTGGCCCTGTGTGCCAAGCCTCGAACACAGGGCGTGACAGTAGGTTCAAGAGAGTGCATTCCAGACATCTCAATGACTGAGGCCAAGTACCGATCGCTCTTGTGGGAGCTCATCGCGGCTTCGGATGAGGGGAATTATGACTTCCTGACGGCGGAGCACGTACAATCACACGCCCTCGCCGGTGGAATTTCCATCTTGCTAAGAAGCACCTTCGGCGCCGTTGCGGATTTCAGCTTCCTATCCGAAAAGGATTGGGCAAATCTCGATGCCGAAATTGCCGCGATGGTGGGAGCGGAGGACGCGCCGTGGCCATTCGTGGCAAAGCGAAAAGGAATCGCTCTTCTTATGGCATTCGCATTGCAGGGAATCGAGCAAGACAATTAGCAGATACCCCGCCCGCGGCCATTCTCCTTCCCCCAAAGCGCCATACGTGTGACTTCGTATCTAAACGCACCCAATGGCTGTCAGTTTGCGCTGCACCTGAAGTTAGCGCAGGATAAGTAGCACGCGTGAGCCGACCAGGGGGCCGGCCGCGTTGGTTGACATCCGCGCCCTCCGCATTGCCAGTGGAAAAGGTGCAATGAAAACCCCTTCCAAAATCCGTATCCCAGGGAGGATCGCAGCGGAAATAGGGAGCGATATCGTTTCCGGTCGCCTGCTACCCGGAACGATCCTGGAAACGGAATTAGAGGCCAGTAGTGAACGCAATGTGTCCCGCTCGGCCTATCGTGAAGCCATGGGCAAGCTGGTCGCAAAGGGCCTAGTCGCGTCCCGGCAGAAAGTCGGTACGCGCGTCACGGAAGCCACACAATGGCATCTTCTGGACCCAGATGTCCTCAGCTGGATGTTCAGCAGTGAGCCGCGGCCGGACCTGCTCGCTTATCTCTTTGAACTTCG
>Ga0265338_10006534_pt1 | contig 14821 bp, 12 predicted proteins | sample 42126metaG_FD_193579 | JGI IMG/M metagenome (GOLD analysis project Ga0265338, IMG submission 193579) | Rhizosphere microbial communities from Carex aquatilis grown in University of Washington, Seatle, WA, United States - 4-21-26 metaG | ecosystem: Host-associated > Plants > Roots > Rhizosphere... | reverse complement strand
ATATTTTTTGGCGAGTTCGTAGCCGAGCAGCGCGTGAGGTCCTTCGATACTTCTGTCAACGGTCTTTCCAATGTCGTGCATTAGTCCCGCTCGTTTCGCTAAACCCGGGTCGATTCCGAGCTCGGACGCCATGATTCCACAGAGATACGCGACTTCAATGCTATGCTGCAAAAGATTCTGGCCGTAGCTGGAACGGTATTTCATTCGACCTATGTGTCGTATGATCTCCTGGTGCGCGCCCGGAAGCCCGACCTCGAGAAGAGCATTCTCACCGGCGCGGAGAACCTCTTCTTCTAGCTCGCCTTTGACTTTTTCCACGACTTCTTCGATTCTGGCTGGATGAATCCGCCCGTCGGCAATGAGCCGTTCCAAAGATATTCTAGCAACTTCTCGACGGAACGCGTCAAATCCGGACAAAATAACGGCTTCGGGCGTATCGTCTACGATAACATCTACCCCGGTCGCGGCTTCAAACGCACGAATATTTCTTCCTTCCCGGCCGATGATTCGCCCCTTCATTTCATCGCTCTGTATGTTCAAAACACTAACGGTTGTCTCGACGGCGTGATCGGCGGCCGAACGCTGGATTGCCTGCACGATGATCTTCTGCGCGTCCAGCTTGGCATTCTCCCGAACCTTGTCGCGGAGATCCTTCAGGGTCTGCGCTGCCTCTGTCTTCGCCGCGTTCGTCAGATTCTCAATAATGACCTTCTTCGCTTCATCGCGGGACAGTCCGGAGGCCCTCTCAAGGCGGGTGATCTCTTCGGCAATCATCCGATCTAATTCGATCTGACGAGCTTCGAGGAGTTTTGATTTCTCATCGCTCTCCCGTTCTATCTGGTGCAGTTCTCTCTCTTTCTTGTTGAGAAGCTCGACTTTCCGGTCGATGTTTTCTTCCCGCGAAGAGAGTTGCTTTTCGTACGCCTGCTGCTTGTTTCTTTTTTGATTGGCGTCGTTGTCAAACTCCTGCTTCTTTTTGTACCATTCGTCCTTCACTTCCAGGAGCTTCTCCCGCATGACGGAATTGGCCTCCCGTTCGGAGTCCGCGATGATCTTCTTTGCCCTCTCTTCGGCGCTCATAATTCTGTTCTGACCAGACCGGGCGTTGAGGTACCATCCTGCATAAAATGCGATCCCGCACAACACCACAACCATGGGGATGATGAGTATGACTTGCATGCCTTGCAATCCTCTCAATAAAAAAAGAAATAAAAAATCCGCACTGCTACCGTAGGCAAGTGTGTTTAAAGAACCTCGTTCTCTTTACACGGTGGGTGTTCGCCTAACCGTTTCTTACTTCCACTGTTTGCTATCCCGCCGAAGCAGGAAATCCGAAGACGTATCGCAAAACTATCCCGCCCAAAGGCGGTTTAGTCGAGGCCTGTAATATGACGACTATGAGTCGAACTCCCTAGTCGTACAACTTGTCAGGTTCTTTAATTTATTTGACTATGGCTGACGGTGCGGACTTAAAAGTCCCAACAAAACAAATGCGGTAAGCGTCCTCCCTACTCTGGTTGCACAAAGAATTATCCATTCCCTTGAAGACCCGTATCCAAGTAATTCGAAATCTTGATGATCTCGCTTTCGAAATTACTGATCATCTCCCGATTCTTGTCTTTTTCTTTTAACAAATCCTCGGTGATGTTGAGCGCGGCTAAGACGGAAATTGTTAGTGGTGGCTGTTCAGGAATTTTGTCGTGAATGGAGTTGATCATCGTATCGACGTACCCGGCGACCTTCTTTGTAAACTCCTCGCTTTCCCCCCGCAGAGGATATTCAGATCCGAAAATTTTGACTTTCACGCTTTTCCTGTCCATTGTTAATTCCAATGTGCTAACGAGATGTAAGTTGGGAAATTTTGCCGAACGTCAGCGATACACTTACCTGCAATAGTTCATAAATGGGAATTTATTTTCTCCAATATCGATTTCACTTTTTCCTGCAGCCGTAACCTCTCTTCTTTGTCAAGAAGTCCGTTCGACGCGGAAGTGAGAAGCGCTTTGTCGAGTTCCCGGCGCAGCTGATCGATTTCGTTGTTGCGGGCGGACAACTCATTTTGCATCTGAAGCAATTTGGATTCCAGATCGTTGGCTCTCAGCTGGATCGCGTGTTTCTCTTCGCGAAGAGAAGCGATGGCGGCGGATGCCGCATAGGCTCGCTCCCAAAGCAGCTTCAATGCTCCTTCGAGAGAATTTTCAACACTGCTTATTTCCTGGGCTACCTCTTCCTGCAAGTTCGACCTGATAGCTTATTGAACATTCCTACGAACTGCGAAGTTCGGCGTTGAATTCTCTGCAAACATCCTTAACGACGGCATCGATAACCTGAGAAGCTTCCTCCTCCGTCAGTGTCTTCGCGCCGGAGTTTAAGTCCAGCGTGAACGCAAAACTCTTTTTCCCCTCCGGAAGCGGCTTTCCTTCAAAAATGTCAAAGAGAGTGACATCTCGCAAAAGCGCTCCGGAACTCTTCCTGATCTGCCTCTCAACAGCCTCCATCAAGACATCTTTTCCAAGTATGAACGCCAGATCTCGTTTGACTGATGGAAACTTGGACGGAGGAACAAATTTCTTGACGCCAGCCTCGCCCTGAATCAAATCTCTTACGCTTAGCTCAGAAACGTAAACATCGCTTTCAACTGAAAATCTCTTGAGCAACTCGGCTTTCACTTTGCCGAGAAAGCCGATGTAAGTGCCATCTATTTCAATAGCTATTGTCTGTTCAGTTAAAGGACTACGGCTATCATAACAAATAAATTGAAATTTGTCAAGTAGAATTTTGCCCAGCAGCGACGCTACCACGCCCTTAAGATCATATATGTCAACCATTTCAGCCCCGGAATGCCACCCTGTCGGTTCTCTCCTCCCTGTCATGCACAACGAGAGAATTTCGCGCTCACGGTATCCTTTCACGACGGAGGCCGGTTCTCCACTTTCTGCCTTGGCATACGTCCTTCCCAGCTCGTACAGCTTCAGATCTCCAATGCCGAGGTTCGTATTGTGGTAGACTGTCTGAAGCATTGAGAAGACAGTGTTTGGGCGCATCGCCGAAAGGTCTTTGCTTATGGGATTCTTGATCTTGACGATATCCGATGAAAAAGGGGCAACAAGTTCGAGATCCAGCAGGCTGTTCGTCACAATTTCATTAAATCCGAGACCCTCCAGCGAAGCGCGAAGCGTGCCTACTTCGCTGTGGCGCGATACGTGTTGGGAAAAGTCGATCGCAGAAACCATTTTATCTTCGATCTTGGAATATCCATGCAGCCTTGCGATCTCCTCCACGATATCGATTTCTTCTTCGAGGTCGGGTCGATAGGTGGGACATGTGCAGAGAAATGTTCCTTTCGGCCCCGGACTTGTTGTGATACCTATGGGAGACAACAGTTGTTTCATTTCCTGAGATGACAGATCTGTCCCGAGCACTTTATTGACTCTTGTCGTGCGGACGCGGACAACCCGTTCTTTGATTTTATGCGGGTAAATGTCCACGACCCCCTGGTTCACTACACCTCCGGCAATTTCTGCCAGCAGCATTGCGGCCCGATCGGCGGCGCTCTTCGTCCCGTTTGGATCGGTCCCCCGTTCGAATCTGTATGCCGCATCCGACTGGAGTGCAAGATGTTTTGAAGTCTTGCGAATGCCGGACGGGGCGAAGTACGCGCTTTCAATGAGGACCGCGGCCGTTGCGTCGGAAATCTCCGAATTCATTCCGCCCATAACACCCGCAATAGCCACCGGTTTTTGCGCATCGCATATCATCAACGTGTCCGACGAAAGAGTACGATCTATCCCATCGAGCGTCCTGAACTTCTCGCCCTCCGCGGCATTTCGAACGACAATTTTCTTTCCCGCAATCTTGCCGTAATCAAACATGTGAAGCGGCTGGCCGCATTCGTACATGACGAAGTTCCCGACATCCACTACATTATTGATCGGGCGCAAGCCGCAGGATTTCAAATACGATTGCAGCCATTCCGGCGACGGCGCGACGTGAACATTCGTAACCAGGCGAGCTGTATATCGCGGACAGCCTTTACTATCCTTCACCTCTATCGAGATAGCCTTCTTAACACTGCTCTTCTTGTCCTCATGAAGAACTATTTTTTCTTGAACTGCTTTTTTCTTAAGCGAAGCGGCTACTTCGCGGGCGATACCAAGATGGCAAAGGCAATCAGGTCTGTTTGGAGTCACTCCGATTTCATAGACAACATCATCCATCCCCAAAAACGACGCCAGCGGTGTCCCGACTTTACCGGAGACATCAAGGACCATTATCCCGCTTGCGTCATTTCCGAGCCCAAGTTCATAAGACGAGCAGATCATCCCGAACGATTCTTCCCCGCGGATATTGACTTTCGAGAGGACGAAGGGCTTCCCGTCAGGATCGTGTTGATTGCGGGGAACGGTGGCTCCAACCAAGCCTACGACAACTTTTTGCTTCGCCGCTACATTGGGAGCACCGCACACTATTTGCAGAGGCAGCAAAGATTCTTCCTTGCCGCCCTTGCTCCCTACGTCAACGCTGCAGACCGTCAGCTTGTTTGCATTGGTGTGCTTGCGGACTGAGAGGACTTCGCCGACGACGAATTTCTCATACTTCTCGCCGAGCCGCTCAATGCCTTCCACTTCAAGCCCCGCTGAAGTCAGCTTCTCCGCAAGGACTTCAGGGCTAATTTTGAATTGAACGTATCGTGCTAACCACTTAGATGATATACGCATAGCCAATTGTGCTAAAACTGTTTTAGAAACCTTACATCATTCTCAAACAGAAGGCGAATGTCCGAAATCCCGAGCCGCAGCATCGTAGTCCGTTCCACGCCAAGGCCAAAGGCGAAGCCGGTGAACTCTTCGGGGTCATAGCCGACGTTCTTCAGTACTTTGGGATGAACCATTCCGGCGCCCAGCACTTCCAGCCAACCGCTCTGCTTGCATACCCGGCAGCCTTTACCGGAGCACAGGAAGCAGGTGATGTCCATTTCCAGGCTTGGTTCTGTAAAGGGGAAGAAACTTGGTCTGAACTTGTATTTCAGGCTGCGGCCGTAGAATTCGCGCGCAAAAGCGACGAGCGTGCCTTTGAGCTCGCTGAACGTCACATTGCGGTCGACATATAAGCCTTCAACTTGATGAAAGAGGCAATAACTTCGAGCGCTGATCGCCTCATTGCGGTATACCCGCCCCGGCATAATAACGCGGACGGGGGGTTTACGTTCTTCCATGACCCGAATTTGCACCGGCGAAGTGTGCGTCCGAAGCAGGACGTCTCCCTCTATGAAGAAAGTGTCCTGCATGTCGCGTGCGGGATGATCGGGAGGGAAATTGAGCGCAGCGAAATTGTGGTAATCGTCCTCGATTTCCGGACCGTCCACGACCCCGAATCCCATGGAAGAAAAGATCCCTCGGAGGTCATCGAGAGTTTGCGTTATCGGATGGCGGGTTCCGAGAGGTTTCCCCCTCCCCGGGAGAGTGAGATCTATGAAGCTGGTCTTCGCGGCAGACGCCGCTCCGATTTTCTGACTCGCGGAATTAAACAGCTCGTCGACAAAAGTGCGGAGGCTGTTTAATTCCTTCCCGAGAGCAGGTTTTTCCTCCGGTAAAACAGTTTTGAGCTGTTCGAACAAGTCGCCGACTTTTCCCTTGCGGGCGAGGTATTCAATCCGGAATTTTTCGAGGTCGTCCTTGGATGCAACGAGAGAAGCAGATTGCTGGGCACTGTTGCGAATCGCTTCGATCGCGCGAACGAGTTCAGCGGCAGGTTCTGACATGGCTTGAATTAAGCAGTGAGGTGACAAAACAAAACTTCCCGCAGCCACCGGATAGCATGGTGCTGCGGGAAGATATCGTAGAATTATGCCTTAACAAACTTTATGACTTCGGCAAATGCTTCGGGGCTTTCAACCGCGAGCTCGGCTAGCACCTTGCGGTTGATATCCACTTGTTTCTTGTGAAGCCCGTCGATGAGCTTGGAATAGGTCAGCCCGTGCAATCTGGCCGCTGCATTGATGCGTGCGATCCAGAGCTGGCGGAATGTCCTTTTCTTGGCTTTACGGTCTCTGTAGGCGAACTGATAGCCTTTATCGACGCTGTGCTTGGCTACCGTCAGCACCTTGCTTCTCGCGCCCCAATAGCCTTTCGCTTCCTTTAAAATTCTCTTGCGACGGCGGTGGGAGGCAACTTTGTTCTGCGAACGTGGCATAGTTGCTCTTGTCTCCTTTGGTGGACTAGTGAAGTGAGTTGATTGACGTCACCTTACAACACGAGCAGGCGCTTGATCTGGCGCTCATCGGAGGGCGCAACAAGTCCTGAATGTCGCAGGTGGCGTTTTCGTTTTGTTGATTTGCTCGTGAGAATGTGTCTCCGGTTCATCTTGTGGCGTTTGATTTTACCGGTTCCGGTGACCCGAAATGTTTTGCGCGCACTGCGGTGCGATTTCATCTTTGGCATATGGTTCCTTCAGCTTTGTGCTGGTTTGGTTTCCTGAACTACCTTTTCGACTTTCGCTTTTGACAGTTTATCCGGCGCGTAAAATATGATCATGTTTCGCCCTTCCATATGAAGGGGCTGATCGACTTTCGCGACGTTGAGGAGCCTCTCACTGAGCCGGTTGAGCAAGCTTTCTCCCTGGTCCTTATACGTAATTTCTCTTCCCTTGAAAATAACGGTCGCTTTGACTTTATGTCCGTCCGCGATGAATTGCAGCGCGTGTTTCGCCTTGAATTCGAAATCGTGAACATCGGTGTTCGGGTGGAACCGGAGTTCCTTCACCAGGCTCACGTGTTGATGTTTCTTCTGGAGCTTTTCTTTCTTTTGAAGTTCGTACTTATACTTGCCGAGATCCATGATCTTGCAGACGGGCGGCACGGCATTCGGAACGACTTCAATGAGGTCTTTCCCTTTTTGTTGAGCGATGACCACTGCCTCACGCGGTGACATCACTCCAAGCTGTTTTCCGTTATCGTCAATGACGCGGACCTGAGGCACGCGGATATCGTCGTTAATGCGAGGACCTTTACTTTTAATGCGGGTATCTCCTATGAAGTGATGGTTTTCTGCTCAATGTCCTGCTTCATGCGTTCAATGATCGTTGCGAGAGGCAGACTGCCGGTGTCTCCTTTTTTGTGCCTGCGAACCGAGACTGTTCCGGCGGCAGCTTCTTTTTCCCCGATGACGAACATATACGGAACCTTCTTCATTTCCCAGTCCCTGATCTTGTATCCTATCTTTTCATTCCGATCGTCGTAGTCGGTCCGGATCTCAGCTTTACGCAGCTGATCCAATATTTCGCGGCTGTATGAAGACTGAGCGTCGGTAATCGGCAGCACGACTGCCTGAACGGGAGTCAACCAGAGCGGGAAATCTCCGGCAAAATGCTCGATCAGGATGCCGATGAACCGCTCTATCGATCCAAAAGGCGCCCGGTGAATGATCACGGGGCGGTGCTTCTGGCCGTCGCTGCCGGTATACTCAAGTTCGAAGCGGTCCGGCATCACATAATCGACTTGCACGGTCCCAAGCTGCCAGGTCCTGCCGATCGCGTCTTTCACCATGAAATCGATTTTCGGGCCGTAGAAGGATGCTTCGCCGATTCCAACAAAATACTTCAACTTCATCTCATCGGCAACTTCTTTTATCTCGCGCTGCGCCTGCTCCCAAAAAGCAAGTTCGCCTCCGAATTTTTCGACATTCTTGTCGTCGCGGAACGAAAGTCTTGTTGTCACTTCCATCCCGAACGTCCTGAAGACGAGCTGTGTCAATTCGACCGTGCGAATGAGTTCGTCCTTTAACTGATCGTGCGCGCAGTAAATGTGTGCGTCGTCCTGCGTAAACCCGCGAACGCGGGTCAATCCGTTCATTTCGCCCGACTGTTCGTAGCGATACACCGTTCCAAACTCAGAAAGCCGTATGGGAAGATCACGGTAGGAACGGGGCTTGGCTGCATAGATCTGATGATGATGCGGACAGTTCATCGGTTTCAAAAGAAACTGTTCGCCGCTTTCCATCGTGATCGGAGCGAATTGTGAATCCTTGTAGTACGGATAGTGGCCCGAAGTCTTATACAATTCCAAATTGGCGATGTGAGGGGTGACGACGGGCAGGTAGCCCCGCTTGCGCTGTTCCTCGCGAAGAAATTTCTCCAAAGTTTCCCGGACGATCGTCCCCTTCGGCATCCAGAGAGGAAGTCCGCTGCCGACTTTTGGTGTGAGAAGGAATAATTCCATCTCCGCGCCGATTTTCCGATGGTCTCTCCTCTTCGCTTCTTCCAGCCGGAAGAGGTACTCATCCAATTCTTGCTTTGTGGGGAATGTAATGCCGTAAATCCTCTGAAGCATTTTATTCTTTTCATTCCCGCGCCAGTACGCTCCGGCAACGTTCATGAGCTTGATAAACTTGATCTTCCCCGTCGATGGAATGTGCGGGCCGTAGCACAAATCAGTAAAGTTGCCCTGGTGGTACATGCTGATCGATTCACCTTTGAATTCGTTCAGCAGTTCGAGCTTGTATTGATCTCCCTTTTTCGTGAAGTAGTCGACGGCTTTGTCCCACGTGACTTCCTCGCGGCTGTAGACCGTGTCGCGGGCCGAAAGCTCTTTCATTTTTGTTTCGATGGCGCTCAGGTCTTCATTCGTGAGGGAATGGTCTCCCATGTCGATATCATAATAGAACCCATTGTCTATCGACGGTCCGATACCGAACTTCGTGCCGGGGAACAACGCCTCGATGGCCTCCGCCATCAGGTGAGCAGAGCTGTGCCAGTATGTTGATTTTCCCTCGGGAGAATCCCATGTGTGAATGACGATGGATGCATCATGCGTAATCGGCCGGGCGAGATCCCAGACTTCACCGTTCACGGAAACTGAGAGAGCATTCTTCGCCAGTCCGCGGCTGATGCTCTCGGCAATTTTGCCTCCGGTAATCCCGCTTTCAAATTCCTTTTTGCTTCCGTCGGGAAATGTAATCATGATTTTGTTCATTACACGCAATCGCCAAAAAACAAAAAATCGGAGCGAGCAATCTCCGATGTGCGTTTTACCTCTGTCTCATCGAATTAAGTAATGAGTCACTTCCAGTGGTTGCTCCTTCTAAATCACCGATAAATTAAGGAAAAAGGAGCAGAAATGCAACAGCCGGGTATTGTCTCAATTTGGAATATTCCTGCCATTCCGGACCAGCTTGCACACTATAAACTCCAGCCGGAGTCTGAATATGCGATTTAAATGCCGACATTTCCGAATGCTCCAAGGACTTCTTTGGAGGATCCCTTTGGGAATTCTCCCCCTCTTCGAGCCGGAGCGCAATGACCTGGATTTTGAGCGGCTTCTGACATGCATGCGTTCTGGAATTCGAGGACGAAGCCCAGCACAGGCTACAAATTCGCCAGAATGAAGTCGGTCATCAGCCGGTAGAGATGAAATCGTGTCAATCCCCCGTAGATTCCATGATTCTTATCTGGATAGATCATCGTCGAGAACTGCCTGTTTGACCGTTCGAGAGCCGAGATCAGGTCCGCTGTGTTTTGGAAGTGAACGTTGTCATCGCTTGTGCCGTGGACAATGAGAAACTTTCCTTTCAGTTTTGAAGCACAACTCAGCGTTGAACTTGTTTTGTACCCTTCCGGATTCTCCTTCGGTGTGCCCATATAGCGCTCGGTATAGATATCGTCATAGAACCTCCAATCCGTGACCGGGGCAACGGCGATCGCGAGCTTAAAGTAGTCGGCGGCATTCAGGATCACCATGCTGGAAGTATAACCGCCGTAGCTCCATCCCCAAATGCCGATTCGTTCCTTGTCTACGAACGGCAGCGAGGCCAGGTATTTCGCCGCCTCAATGTGATCATTGACCTCCCACTTCCCCAGATTTTTATATCCGATCTTTTTGTATGCACTTCCTCGTCCGCCCGTTCCCCGATTATCAACCATGAAAACCAAATACCCTTTATGTGATAAGTATGCATACCAAAGGGCATCGGACGATCTCCCCCAGCTATTGAGTACCACTTGAGACCCTGGACCTCCGTATGTATAGACAAGAACCGGATAACGCTTTGTCGAATCGAAATCTGCCGGTACTATCAGCGAGGCATTCAATGAAACCCCATCTCCTGTTTTGAACGAAATGAATCTGGTTGTCCCGAGTCTCGCGTCTCTGAAGAGTTCGGCGTTGTTCTCCTGAATTGTAGTGAGAGTCTCTCCATCGTTGTTGACAAGAGTAATCCGGGGCGGAGTCGTCACATCCGAGAATGTATCGAGATAGTACTCAAATGTAGGCGAAAAGTTGGCAGAGTGAGTTCCGGTCATCGCAGAGAGCTTTGCCTTCTTCTTTCCATCGAGATGGACTTTGTAGATATGGCGTTCGAGGGGGGACGATTCTGTGGAAGAATAGTAGACCGTGGAGGACTTTTCATCAACGCCATAGAACGATTCCACTTCCCACTCTCCTGCCGTAATCTGATTGAGGAGAGTTCCATCGTTACGGTAGAGATAAAGGTGCCGAAAGCCATCACGTTCCGACGGCCAGATGAACTTGCCGTCCTTCAAAAAGGTGAGGTCATTCGTAACATCAACCCACTGGGAATCTGATTCGGTCAGAATCAACCGCGTAGAACCCGTCGCGATATCCGAGTACAGCAGTTCAAGCGAATCTTGAGCGCGGTTGAGCCTCTGGATGGCGAGTGTTGAGGGATCGAGGGTCCATTGAATTCTCGGGATGTAGATATCGTCATTCGTTCCCACGTCCATCCACCGGATCTGTTTCGAATTGATATCAACGACGCCGACCTTAACGATTGAATTCGGATCACCGGCTTTCGGGTATCTCATGGGAATCAGTTCGAGGTGAAGCGAATCCCATTCGGTGATTGTGTATTCCGGAACCCGGTTCTCGTCGAGATGCCAGAAGGCGATGTGTTTACTGTCGGGCGACCAGCGCCAGCCGTCGGAGATCTCAAATTCTTCTTCGTAGACCCAGTCGAATTTTCCGTTGATGATGTGTTCGGAACCGTCGTTCGTAAGGGCTTGCTCGTTTCCGGTCGCAAGATCGATCGTATAAATATTGTTCCCCCGAACAAGTCCGACGTAGTTGCCGTCGGGAGAGAATTTGACGTTATACTGCGGCTCAGAGACGTTTGTTAGCCGTCTGAAGAGTTTTGAACGCAGATCATAGAGAAAAACATTTCCGGCGGGGGTCAAGCGAGAAAGATATTCCCTCTCCGGCGGTGCGGAGATGAAGAGCAATTGATGCTCGTCGGGTGACCAGAGATAGGTAGTAAAACGGAAAGGCGGATCTCCGGCATTGAGCTTCAAGGCTGCTGTGCTGACAAGCACCGTGCTCGACCGCTCTTTGACGTCGTAGACAAGAAGATTGGTGGACTTTGTCGAAGTGTCCCTTTGGAAGTATGAATAGCGCCTTCCATCCTTGAGCCATTGAACTCCGCTCAGCGACTTCCCGGCATATTTGGTAGAACTGAAAATATCGTCGAGGCTCAACTCTTTGGTCTGAGTTTGTGCGGACGCGCTAAGCGATAGTGCAACGAGCAAGACGCTCAGTCGTTTGATCAAATATCCGGTGTTCATGTCATTCCTCAATTATTGGGGTTAGGAGTATTTCTCTGGTGCTGAGGGGGCCAATCGGATGGTGGTACGCAAGTTTGGAACGCGAGCGCGAAGTTCAGCGGCCCTTCGGGGGCGGAGCAATGTGGATTTCATCTAGTTTTCGGGTAATCATGGTCGAGAGGTTCCTCATCGAAGTTACGCCGGACGATGCGACGTCTAGTCCCTGCTTTAGCTCCTCGAAGATCGTTCTGCAGCGCGCCTCGTCCATCGTCCCGAGACTCTTGAGGAATTCTTCTTCGGAGCGTTTCAGGTGGGATGCGAGATCGGCGAGGCTCTTTTCGACTAACTGGCCGACGGTGTTCACTGTGTCGTGGAAGGTGTGAAGCGAATCGAGCTCGTGTTGTTTCTCCAACAAGATGCGTTCCTTCGCTTCGTTCTCGATGATCTGTTTTCTATAGAGGTAACGCTCATGGACGCTTTTGACGGCGATGGAGAGACGTTCGACATCAATGTGGTCTTTGCGGATGTAATCGTATACTCCCAGCTGCAAAGCTTCGATAGCAGTCGATTCAGAACCAGCCGCCGTCACCAGAATAACCGGGGTCGTAATTCTTTGAGCATGCATCCACTCTAGGACGTCCATTCCCGACATGTCCCCCATCCTATTGTCGAGCAGAATGACATCGAAGGTTTTTTCTTTCATTAGCTCAACGGCGCTCTCGCCTGAATCGCACGACTCAACGACAAACGCATCGGTTAACTTAAGACCCATCTCAATGCTCAGGCGAAATGAATCTTCATCGTCGACAAGCAATACATTGAGCAGAGGCTGTTGAGCCATTCTTGAAGCCTTCCTGGAATTTAACGTAATTGGCGAAAACGAAACTCTCGGGGGAGTAAAGTATCAATAATTCAGAGAAAACTCAACTATGCGGGTTCGATTTTTTTGGGCCCTATGAATTGCCCGGAGGAGGGACGAGTTTACAGCCCCTATTCCCACCGGGGACTGCAGGATTCAAAACCTCTTTTCTATTCGGTGTCATGGCAGCACTCTAAACCAACTGATCTCTGATGCCCGGAGAAGAACGGCTCATCTCGGGTAGGCTCACGACATCGTCAGCCCGGCATGTGGGAACAATCGTCAATGTGATTAACACGTAGGAAGGAATAGCTCTTTTACGCACGGATGGCCGTTTCTACGCCTCTGTATCTTTAGAACGAACGGAGGGGAGTTATCTGTTGGAATCTACGTAAGGGGGATGAGTGATGAGGAGAAGCTATTCTTCCTTCCGATGAAGTAACCGGCGTTAGGGGAAGCTGGCGGCGATTATTCTTATGGCATCATTTTAACAAGACGAATTTTTTCGTTTCAACAAACAGGCGGCTCTTGTCGGTTTTTCTTGCTGCTATGATCCGATAGAAATAAACTCCCGACGAGATATGATCGGCAACAAATCTGGACCGGTAATTTCCGGCAGCGAGATCTTCATTGACCAACGTCGACACTTCCCTACCGACAATGTCAAATATTTGCAGCGAGACATGGGAGGCCTCTGGTATGCCGAAAGATATGACGGTAGAGGGATTAAATGGGTTTGGATAGTTTTGATTAAGAGTAAACGCTGCTGGGATCTTTTCTTTTGATGATCTCACCGATGTCATTGCAGATGCGAGGGCTCCGAACCCACTCATTACAACAACGCCATTACCCGATGCCTCACCAACAAAGGGCTGGCCAATCTCGGTCATGATACTGGACCCTGCGCCCGTGCTGTTCGCGGATCCCGAACCAAAAGACTGCCAAAGCATTTGCGATTGAGCGAACAACTCGCAGCGAGGGGTGAATGTGCTGATGAGGAGGAAAAGAACAACGGCTCTCAGTTTCCGGGTCTGCGTTTTCGGGAATGTTCGATCGGTCTTCTTCATGACAATCCTCAATTTTGTGCCCGATTCAATTCGTCGTGGAAAACCCATACCACTTGGTATCCGATCCGTTTGCGCGGAATAATTCCACCTTTGCCAATCGGTCATTCACTATGAGCATTATGGAGAACTGAGAGACTCCTGTCAGAGAGAATTCATGCGCCGAGCCGTAGCTGAAACTGCCGCTCCCCGCAGCTATACCATTGCCAGTGTGCCACCACGCAGAATAACTGCCACCCGGAGACGAACTTGTAGGTGCTTCCAATCTCAGCGTATTCGGATTTCCGGTTCGTACCAGCCTGGCGTAATCTGTGGGCTTGCCCGTGCCAGATGAAAGCGAGTAAACAAGGTTACCGTCGGCTGCATTCGTGGATGAAACTGCAGTGGAGTTACCTCCCGATCCGTTATCTCCCTTATCACCTCTATCTCCTTTGTCACCTTTCGAACCCACGCCGTCGCTTCCTCTTTCTCCCTTATCACCTTTCATTCCTGCAAGTCCCGGTGTTCCAGCCGGACCGATGTCTCCCTTGTCACCTTTTAATCCCACTCCGTCCACTCCTTTGTCTCCCTTGTCTCCTTTCAATCCAACTCCGTCCACTCCTCTGTCGCCCTTGTCTCCTTTCAATCCTGCAAGTCCTGGTGTTCCAGCTGGACCGATGTCGCCCTTATCACCTTTTAATCCCACTCCGTCAACTCCCTTATCTCCCTTGTCTCCTTTCAATCCTGCGATCCCTGGTGTTCCAGCTGGACCGATGTCTCCCTTATCACCTTTTAATCCCACTCCGTCAACTCCTCTGTCACCTTTCAATCCTGCGATCCCTGATGTTCCGGCTGGACCGATGTCTCCCTTATCACCTCTATCTCCTTTCAATCCTACTCCGTCAACCCCTCTATCTCCTTTGTCACCTTTATCTCCTTTTAATCCTACTCCGTCAACTCCTCTCTCTCCCTTGTCTCCTTTCAATCCTGCAAGTCCCGGTGTTCCAGCTGGACCGATGTCGCCTTTATCTCCTCTATCTCCTTTTGATCCTATTCCGTCGACTCCTCTGTCTCCTTTATCACCTTTCAATCCAACTCCGTCGATTCCTCTGTCTCCTTTATCACCTTTCAATCCAACTCCGTCGATTCCTCTGTCTCCTTTATCACCTTTCAATCCTACTCCGTCAACTCCTCTATCTCCTTTGTCACCTTTATCTCCTTTTAATCCTACTCCATCGATTCCTCTCTCTCCTTTATCACCTTTCAATCCTACTCCGTCAACTCCTCTATCTCCTTTGTCACCTTTCAATCCTACTCCGTCAACTCCTCTCTCGCCTTTGTCTCCTTTCAATCCTGCAAATCCCGGTGTTCC
>Ga0265338_10006533_pt1 | contig 14823 bp, 11 predicted proteins | sample 42126metaG_FD_193579 | JGI IMG/M metagenome (GOLD analysis project Ga0265338, IMG submission 193579) | Rhizosphere microbial communities from Carex aquatilis grown in University of Washington, Seatle, WA, United States - 4-21-26 metaG | ecosystem: Host-associated > Plants > Roots > Rhizosphere... | reverse complement strand
CCATCAAATAAACCGGGTTGTATTCCTTCTTGCCCTGGTTTTGTTCCAGCGTCTTGAACATGACGCTGGAAATCTGGTCGGTGCAATGCGTCCAGATGTCCACGATTTTGTTGTAGCGCTCGCCCGGCGTGATGACGCCCTTGCGATACTGCTTCTCGACTTCCTTGATCTGCTTCTGCGCAGCGTCAATCTGCTCATCGCGCTCTTTCGGCACAATCATGTCGTCAATGCCGATGGAGGCGCCGGACTTGGTCGCCTCGCGGAAACCCAGCTCCTTCAACTTGTCGAGCATGACCACAGTCTTCTCGTGACCGGCGAACTTGTAGCATTTCCAGATCAAATCGCCGAGTTCGGATTTTTTGACGGACTTGTTCGGGAAGCCCAATTCCGGCGGCCAGATTTCGCTGAACCTCACGCGGCCCACCGTCGTCTCGATGATTTTTTTCTCAGAGTTACCGAAAATAACCTTCTTGCCAAAATCAGGATTCGCCAGGCGAACCCGGTCATGCGTCTTCAGCGCGCCGTCGTCGCAGGCAAAAATCACTTCTTCCTTCGTGCCGAACAGCGGCAGCTTGCGCGTGTCGGCAGGCATCGGCGTGCGCGGCTCGGCGGTGAGATAATAACAGCCGAGCGTGATGTCCTGCGTCGGTGTGATGATCGGCTTGCCGGAGGACGGCGAGAAAATGTTGTTCGTCGCCATCATCAGCAGGCGCGCTTCCATCTGCGCCTCGACCGACAGCGGAACGTGAACGGCCATCTGGTCGCCGTCGAAATCCGCGTTGTAAGCGGTGCAGACCAGCGGATGAATGCGGATGGTCTCGCCTTCGATGAGCTGCGGCTCGAACGCCTGAACGGACAAACGGTGCAACGTCGGCGCGCGGTTGAGCAACACCGGATGACCCTTCGTCACCTCTTCCAAAACATCCCACACTTCCTTCGTCTGGCGCTCGATCATTTTCTTCGCGCTGCGGACGGTGTGAACGTAGCCGAGCTCCTTCAAACGGCGGATGATGAACGGCTCGAACAAGACGAGGGCCATCTTTTTTGGCAAACCGCATTGGTGCAACTTCAGTTCCGGCCCGATGACGATGACCGAGCGGCCCGAATAATCCACGCGTTTGCCGAGCAGGTTCTGGCGGAATCGGCCGCCCTTGCCCTTGAGCATGTCGGACAGCGACTTGAGCGAACGGTTGCCAGCGCCGGTGACCGGACGACCGTGACGGCCATTGTCGAACAGCGCGTCCACAGCTTCCTGCAACATGCGTTTTTCGTTGCGGATGATGACTTCGGGCGTCTTGAGCTGGAGCAGCGTCTTGAGACGGTTGTTGCGGTTGATGACGCGGCGGTAAAGATCGTTCAGGTCGGACGTCGCAAAACGTCCGCCTTCAAGCGGAACCAGCGGGCGCAAGTCCGGCGGAATCACCGGCAGCACCGTGAGAATCATCCATTCGGGACGACTCTTGGAAATTCCAAGGCCTTGGAGCAGCTTGATCCGCTTCGCCAGTTTTTTGCGGATTTGCTTGCTCTTCGTTTCGGTCATCGCTTCCTGCAAACGATCGGCCTGCTTCGTCAAATCCACCTTCTCCAGCGCCTCGCGCACGGCTTCCGCACCCATCTTGGCGGTGAACGCATCCGCGCCATAAGTCTCGCGCGCCTCGCGACATTCGTGTTCGCTCAATAACTGGTTTTGCTTCAACGGCGTGTTGCCCGGATCAATCACGAGGTAATCTTCGTAATAAATCACGCGCTCCAGATGCCGCGCCGTCATGTCCAGTGCCAGGCCGATGCGCGATGGCATGCACTTGAAAAACCAGATGTGGCAGACCGGCACGGCCAGTTCGATGTGGCCCATGCGCTCGCGGCGGACGCGGGCGAGCGTCACCTCGACGCCGCAACGGTCGCAGACGATGCCGCGATGCTTGATGCGCTTGTATTTGCCGCAGGAACATTCCCAGTCCTTGACGGGGCCGAAAATGCGTTCGCAGAAAAGGCCGCCCTTTTCCGGCTTGAACGTGCGGTAGTTGATTGTCTCCGGATTCTTGACTTCGCCCTTGCTCCAGGAGCGGATGGATTCAGGCGACGCCAGCGTAATGCCGACGTAATCCACCTGGTTGACCTTGTCCAGTCCGAGCAACTCGCGAGCGCCTTCTTTTGAACTAATCATACAATTTAATTTTGCGAATGTTTCGCGGTAAATTTCCGGTTAAACCGACGCCAGCGTGGCGGCGGCGGCAGTGGCGGCGCTGTCGCCGTTTTGATGTTCAAGCGGATTGGTGTAACCGACTTTGACATCAAGGCCGAGCGACTGCATTTCCTTCACCAGCACGTTGAACGATTCGGGAATGCCGGCTTCGAGCGCGTTGTCGCCCTTGACGATGGCTTCGTAAATGCGAGTGCGGCCCTGCACGTCGTCGGACTTCACGGTCAGGAGTTCCTGCAACGTGTAAGCCGCGCCGTAGGCTTCCATCGCCCACACTTCCATTTCGCCGAAGCGCTGGCCGCCGTATTGCGCCTTGCCGCCGAGCGGCTGCTGCGTGACGAGCGAATAAGGTCCGACCGCGCGGGCGTGAATCTTGTCCGCGACCAAATGTCCGAGCTTCATCATGTAGATGTAGCCGACGACAATTTCCTGGTCGAATACTTCGCCGGTGCGCCCGTCAATCAAATGCGTCTTGGCATGCTCCGGCAAACCGGCCTGCTTCAGATAGCCCCGAATTTCCTTTTCCTTGATGCCGTCGAACACCGGCGTCGCAAACTTCAAATCAAGCAGCTTCGCCGCCCAGCCCAGGTGCGTTTCCAAAACCTGACCGACGTTCATGCGGCTCGGCACGCCCAGCGGATTCAAAACGATTTCCACCGGCGTTCCGTCCGCGAGGAACGGCATGTCCTCTTCCTTCACGATCTTGGCGACGACACCCTTGTTGCCGTGTCGTCCGGCCATCTTGTCACCCACGGACAGCTTGCGCTTCGACGCGATATAGACCTTCACCGACTTGACGATGCCCGCCTCGGTGCCTTCACCGGCCTCGGCGCGTTCCATCTCCTCGTCGTATTGCATCTGCAAATCGTCGAACTTCTTTTTGAACTGGCCGATGATTTCGTTGATCTTGTTACGGATCGGCGACGGATCAATCTCGATTCGGTCATAAACCGTCGCGAGCCGGCGCAGCAGCGTCTTGGTGATCTTGCGGTTGGCCGGGATGATGATTTCGCCGGTCTCACTGTTCACCACGTCGAGCGGAATTTTTTCACCGAGCAGGATGTTGCTCAACGCCTCCGTCAACTGGTCGCGCAATTCGTCGGTCTTCTTTTTGTGGTCGTCCTCGATCTGCTTCGAGTGGCGCTTTTCCTCACTGGAAGTCGAACGGCTGACGTTGTCGGAATCCTTCTTCGCCGAAACTTTCACATCCATGACGATGCCGTAAGTGCCGGACGGAACCTTCAGCGAAGTGTCCTTCACATCGGCGGCTTTTTCGCCGAAGATGGCGCGAAGCAGGCGTTCTTCCGGTGCGAGTTCGGTTTCGGACTTTGGCGTGATTTTGCCGACGAGGATGTCGCCGGGCTTCACTTCCGCGCCGACGCGGATGACGCCGTCGGCACTCAAGTTTTTCAACGCCTCATCGCCGAGGTTCGGGATGTCGCGCGTGATTTCCTCCGGCCCGAGCTTCGTGTCGCGGGCGGCCACTTCAAACTCGTCAATGTGAATGCTCGTGAAAATGTCTTCCTTCACGATTTTCTCGCTGATGAGAATGGCGTCCTCAAAATTGTAGCCGTTCCACGGCATGAATGCGACAAGCACATTGCGTCCAAGCGCAAGTTCGCCATTCTGTGTGCAGGGGCCGTCGGCGATGATCTGGTTCTTTTTCACATGTTCGCCCTTGTGCACGAGGATTTTCTGGTTGATGCACGTCGCGGCGTTCGAGCGCATGAATTTACGGATGGGATAAACCCAAAGCCCGTGTTCGGGGTCGTGTTTGATTTTCTTTTTGCCTTCGGGCAGCTTGCCGTCCTCGGTCACGATGATTTGATTTCCGGTGACGGAGGCGACTTTACCACTTTCCTCGGCGACCATGACGGCACGGGAGTCGCGCGCGACACGGTCTTCCAGCGCAGTCGCCACCAGCGGCGCTTCGGTGACGAGCAGCGGCACGGCCTGGCGTTGCATGTTCGAACCCATCAATGCGCGATTCGCGTCGTCGTGCTCCAAAAATGGAATCAACGCCGCTGCGATGGACACAAGCTGTTTGGGCGAAACGTCCATGTAGTCCACGCGCGCCGGTTCAACATCCACGAATTCTCCCCGGGCACGGCAGACGACGCGATCGGTCGTGAAATGCCCGCGGCCGTCAATCGGCGAGTTTGCCTGCGCGACGATGAACTGCTCCTCGCGATCAGCGGTGAGAAATTCAATCTCTTCCGTGACGCGACCGTCCTTGGCCTTGCGATACGGGGTTTCGAGAAAACCGAATTCATTGATGCGCGCGAACGTCGCGAGTGACGCGATGAGGCCGATGTTCGGGCCTTCCGGCGTTTCAATCGGGCAGATGCGCCCGTAATGCGACGGGTGAACGTCGCGGACTTCGAAGCCCGCGCGGTCGCGACTCAAGCCCCCAGGCCCGAGAGCCGACAAGCGGCGTTTGTGGGTCAATTCAGCCAGCGGGTTGATTTGATCCATGAACTGGCTTAATTGCGAGCGGCCAAAGAAATCGCGAATGACGGCTGAAAGCGCCTTCGGATTGATCAGCTTCTGCGGCGTCATCGCCTCGACGCTCTGATCGAACAGTGTCATGCGTTCCTTGACGAGACGTTCAGTGCGCGCCAAACCGACGCGGCATTGGTTGGCGAGCAATTCGCCGACGGTGCGGATGCGGCGGCTGCCCAGATGGTCAATGTCGTCCACACTGCCCTCGCCCTTCTTGAGGCGGAGCAGATATTTTGTCGCGGCAACCAAATCTGATTTGGTCAAAATGCGCGAGCCTTCCTTGTCCTTGAGGCCGAGCTTTTGATTTATTTTGTAACGGCCGACGCGGCCCAAATCGTATCGCTTGGGATCGAAGAACAACCGCTTGAGCAACGCGCGGGCGTTGGCGGCGGTCGGCGGATCGCCGGGACGCAAACGGCGATAGATGTCCTTGAGCGCCTCTTCCTCGTTCTTGGCCGGATCCTTCTTGAGGCATTTGATGATGATACCCTCGTCCACGGACGTGTCCACGACCTTGATTTTGGTCACGCCGAGTTCGGCGATTTGTTTGACGACGGCCTTCGACAGCGGCTCAAACGCACGCGCGACGACCAGGCTCTTCTCAGTGTCCACGGCGTCCTGAATCAAGACGCGACTGGTCAAACCTTCAAGCTTCTCGGCTTCCTTGACCGTGAGTTCCTCGATATCATAAAACAACTTGAGGATTTCCTCGTCGGTGCCGCGGGTCTTCTCACCGTTGTCCTTGCTCTTGGAATTGAAGCCCCCCTCGACATCCAGAAACGACAAGGCGCGAAAAAACGTCGTCGTCAAAAATTTCCGGCGGCGTTTCTTGCGGTCCAGATAAACGTAAAGCAAATCACTTGTGTCGAACATCGCTTCATACCACGAACCACGGTCGGGAATGACCCGGAAACTGTGCAGCAATTTTCCGTTCGGATGCTGAGTCGCCTCGAACGCGATGCCCGGCGAGCGGTGCAGTTGCGAAACGACGACGCGTTCCGCACCGTTGATGACGAACGTGCCTTGCGGCGTCATCAGCGGCAGTTCGCCCATAAAAACCTTTTCTTCCTTGGCGCTCTTGGCCTCTTCCTCAAGCAGGAACGTGACGTAGAGCGGCGCGCCGTAGGTCAACCCCTCGCGCAGACATTCGAGCCAGTCAATTTTTGGTTCGCCGATTTCATAGGATTTGTATTTAAGCTTGCACTTGCCATCGTAGCTCTCGATGGGAAACACTTCGTTGAAAACCGATTCAAGGCCGGTGCTTTTGTCACGTTTCCCGTGGGCGTCGGCTTGCAGGAACTCCTTGTAGGAATTCGTCTGTAGTTCAATCATGTTCGGCGGCGCAACGATCTCTTTGATCTTGCCGAAGTTGATTCGTTCAGTGGCTCGCGATGGCATTTTTAACTTTCTCATTTGACGCGGCAACATCGCCGCGCCGACACTTTTTATTTAACGACACAAGGCAAGCCCGCCGCGTTCAACGGCAAACCTGCCAAACTTATAACCGACTTTTCCGTTTCTAACTTTGATAAATTTTGAGCGGAGCGGCGGCATCCGCCGGGGGAAGCCGCCGCGTCCAAAACAGCAATTACTTGACTTCCACTTTCGCGCCCGCGTCTTCGAGCTTCTTCTTGGCCGCGTCGGTATCCGCCTTGTTCGCGCCTTCAAGCACCGGCTTCGGAGCGCCTTCAACCAGGGCTTTCGCTTCCGCGAGGCCGAGTCCGGCCTTCACTTCGCGCACCGCCTTGATGACGGCAATCTTCTTGTCCGCTGGCACCGAGGCGAGAATCACGTCGAACGTGTCCTTCGCAGCGGCGGCAGGCGCAGCAGCGCCACCAGCGGCACCGCCAGCGGCCGCAACCGCGACAGGTGCGGCGGCGGAAACGCCCCACTTGGTTTCAAGTTGTTTCACCAGGTCGGCGGCTTCGAGAACCGTCAACTTGCTCAATTCTTCCACGATGTTTGCAATGTCAGCCATAACCGTCTTTTCTTTCTTTCGTCTCGTCGTTACCGCGGCCACGGCATTTTGAGTTCACGGCCTGTGAACCGACGATTTACCTTGTTGTTGTTTGTTCGTCCGGTCCGCTGGCCAGAGCGGGCCGGAAATTGTTCAAGCGGTTTCGGCCTTCTCGGATTTCGCCTTGATGACCTGCGCCAGCTGCGACGCCGGCGTGTTGATCAAGATCGCCAGCTTCGTCGCCGGGGCAACGAGCAGGCCGAGGATTTTCGCGCGCAAAACATCCAAGCTGGGCAAATCCGCCAGAGCGACGAGCGACGCCTGTTCCAGGCGTTGATTGTTGAGATAGCCGAACTTGAGTTTCAGCTTGTCAAATTCCGCCGCAAAATTCTTCAGCGTCTTTGCTGCGGCGGAAATGTCCTTCTGCCCGGTGACCACGGCCATCTGCCCGGCAAGTGCGCCGTTCAGTTCGCCGACACCGGCTTCCTTGGCGGCGATGCGGAAGATGGAATTCTTCACGATGTGGACTTCCGCGCCGGCCTGCACCAGCCGCTTCCGCAGCTCCGTCAAATGGGCGACCTTCAGCCCCGTGTAACCGATCACAATGAAGAACGGCGAGGCGTTCAGCCGCGCAACGTAATCCTTCGTCAAAAGTTTCTTTTCAGCACGCATGGCTCAAATCCTTTTTAGTTGGTTGAAAATTCACGGATGTCCACCCGCACCGGCGGACTCATCGTCGCCGACAGCGTGCAGGAACAAATGTAAGCGCCCTTGAGGCTGTTCGGACGCGCCTTGGCGACCGCCTCGATGACGGCGCGGGCGTTTTCCTCAAGCTGCTCCGGCTTGAACGAGGCCTTGCCGACAATCACGTGGACGTTGGCCGCCTTGTCCACCTTGAATTCGACGCGGCCGGCTTTGACTTCCTTCACCGCTTTCGCCGTGTCTTCCGTGACCGTGCCGGTTTTCGGATTCGGCATCAGGCCCCGCGGTCCGAGCACTTTGCCAAGCTTGCGGACTTCCACCATCGCTTCGGGCGTGGCCACAGCCACGTCAAAATCAGCCCATCCGCCCTGGCATTTGGCAATCATGTCTTCAAAGCCAACGTATTCCGCGCCGGCGGCCTTGGCCGCGTCCGCCGCCGCGCCGCTCTTGGCGAACACGAGGACTTTCACGAGCTTGCCACTGCCGTGCGGGAGCGGAACCGTGCCGCGAACCATCTGGTCCGACTGCTTCGGATCCACGCCGAGGCGGAACGCGAGGTCAATCGTCTCGTTGAATTTTGCTTTTGGAAACTTGGCGAGGACGCCGACGGCATCCTTCAATGGATAGGCCTTCTTGCCGTCCACCACTTCCAACGCCTTCTTGTATCTTTTACTGGGCATTATGTTTGTGCGGTGCAAGCGAGCTTTCGGCTCTCCCGCGGTTGTGTTTTGATTTTAACCGACCACTTCAATTCCCATGCTGCGCGCCGTGCCGGAAATAATCCGAAACGCCGCTTCATCGGAGTTCGAGTTGATGTCCTTCGACTTCATCTTGACGATGTCCATGACCTGTTTGCGCGTCACCTTGCCGACTTTTTCCTTGTTCGGCGTCTTGGAACCGGCGGTGATGCCCGCGGCCTTTTTCAAAAGAATCGAGGCCGGCGGCGACTTGGTGATGAACGTGAACGACTTGTCCTGATAAACCGTGATGACAACGGGAATCACGAGTCCCGCGTCGGCCTTGGTGACCGCGTTGAATTCCTTGCAGAAGCCCATGATGTTGACGCCGTGCTGGCCGAGCGCCGGGCCGACCGGCGGCGCGGGATTCGCCTGGCCTGCCGGAATCTGCAATTTGATCTGTCCTGTAACTTTCTTTGCCATAAAAATTCTTAAGCTTTCTCAACCTGCCAGTATTCGAGCTCCACCGGCGTGTTGCGTCCAAAAATATTCACTGTGACTTTCAACTTGCCGCGCTCCGGATCAATTTCCTCGATCACGCCACTAAAATTCAAAAACGGCCCGTTGTTGATCTTGATCGTCTCGCCGACTTCAAAATTGACCTTCGGTTTTTCCGTCTCTTCTGACGCGGAAATCTGCGCCTTGATGGACTCAACTTCCTCGGTCGGCGTCGGCACGGGCGGTTCGCCGCCGACAAACCCGATCACGCCCTGGGTTTCCTTGATGAAATACCATGGCTTCTCGATGATGCGGCGGTTTTCATCCAGCAACACCATGTCCACAAAAACGTAGCCGGGCCACAGCTTGCGGCTGGAAACCGTTTTCTTTTGGTTGCGCACTTCGACGACCTTTTCCATCGGGACGAGGACTTCCTTTACGAAGTCCTGCATCTCGTCGGCTTTCACGCGCTTCTCAATGCTTTCCTTGACCTTTTGTTCCTGGCCGGAAAGCGTATGAATTACAAACCACTGGCTGGGCATGGCGTTCAAAGTTTTAGAAATTTAAAAATCACCAGAAACAGGAATTCATCCGCCGCCATGACGAACACGCCGAATAATGCAATGGAGACGGCAATGACCACCGTCGAGCCCTTTAGTTCCTGCCAGGTCGGCCACGAGCATTTTTTCAATTCCTCGCGGGTTTCCTGAATGTAAACGGCGAAGCGGCGCACCTGTCCCTGCCACCAGAGGTAGCCGAAGACCGCGCCAATCACCACCGCCCAAACCACAATATGTATCCAACCGTTCACGTTAAATGCAAGTTTAAGATTACGATTAAGAACCGCGGAGTTCTTCGCTGTCCAATCTCTTAATCATAATCTTCGTCTTAATCTTTCCAGTTCTGGCGGAGAGGGAGGGATTCGAACCCCCGTCGGGCGTTAACCCGAAGCGGTTTTCAAGACCGCCGCAATAGACCACTCTGCCACCTCTCCGTTACGCAGACTGGCACGGCAGGAGGGACTTGAACCCCCAACCAACGGTTTTGGAGACCGCTACTCTACCAATTGAGCTACTGCCGTATCTGCCCAATCTCGTTTGTCTTTCGGACAAAAATGGAGCCGCGGGGGTTCATCCCCGCGCTCCTGAATTTGAAAATATTTAGGCGAGGACCTCCGTCACGCGACCTGCGCCAATCGTCCGTCCGCCTTCGCGGATCGCAAAACGCTGGCCCTTTTCCATCGCGACCGGCGCGATCAACTCGATTTCCACCGAGACATTGTCGCCGGGCATCACCATTTCGACGCCTTGCGCCAAAGTAACCGTGCCTGTCACATCGCTGGTGCGGAAATAAAACTGCGGACGATACTTGGTGAAAAACGGCGTGTGACGGCCGCCTTCTTCCTTCGACAGCACATACACTTCCGCCTTGAACTTCAAGTGCGGCTTGATGGAGCCGGGCTTCGCGAGCACCATGCCGCGCTCCACTTCGTCCTTCTTGGTGCCGCGCAGCAGCACGCCGACGTTGTCGCCGCATTGCGCCGAGTCGAGCAGTTTGCGGAACATTTCGATGTCGGTCGCCGTTGTCTTGCGGGTGTCCTTCAGGCCTACGATTTCAACTTCTTCCATGCGTTTGAGCACGCCACGTTCGACACGACCGGTCACCACGGTGCCACGGCCTTCAATGTTGAACACGTCTTCGATGCACATCAGGAACGCCTTGTCCACCTCGCGCACTGGCAGCGGAATGAACGAGTCAACCGCGTCCAGCAATTCCTGGATGGCCTTCTGGCCTTCGGGTTCGTGATTCAGCGCCTTTTTCGCGCTGCCACGGATGATGGGCGTCTTGTCGCCCGGAAACTCATATTTGGTCAACAGGTCGCGGACTTCCATTTCAACCAGGTCCAGCAGTTCCTTGTCGTCAACGAGGTCAACCTTGTTCAGGAAAACCACGATGGCGGGCACGCCCACCTGGCGGGCCAGAAGCACGTGTTCCTTGGTCTGCGGCATCGGGCCTTCGGAGGCGTCCACCACGAGGATGGCGCCGTCCATCTGCGCCGCGCCAGTGATCATGTTCTTGATGAAGTCGGCATGGCCGGGGCAGTCAATGTGGGCGTAGTGCCGCTTGTCGCTCTGGTATTCGACATGGGAGACGGCAATGGTCACCGTTTTGGTTTCGTCGCGCACCGTGCCGCCCTTGGTAATGTCGGCATAGGAAATCGGCGTCGCCAGACCCTTCTTCGCCTGCGTTTCTACAATCGCGGCAGTCAATGTGGATTTGCCATGGTCAATATGTCCGATGGTGCCGACGTTGACGTGCGGCTTCGTTCGTTGAAATTGCTCTTTAGCCATTGTTGTCTCCGGTGTTGATGTCGTTTGTTTTTAGTCAGCGTTTGTTCAGCAAATTGTCTGGAGCCCATGATCAGGATCGAACTGATGACCTCATCCTTACCAAGGATGTGCTCTACCAACTGAGCTACATGGGCGCACAGAGTATCATTAGTCCAAAACCAAACAGGCAAAACGACAAAAACCCGTTCTCCTCGATTTTCTTTCGAAAACCCGAGGAGCTACCGGCTTCAGTCATTTTACTTTACGGCTCTGACGGAAGCAAAAATAGCGACTGCTGACTTTTCTGTCAACAGCTTATTTTATTTTTCCCAACTAGGCTGATGATAGGCTGCTTGACGGAAATGGCAAAGCTGGAGATTATGTCCAAAGATGTCCAAATTGGCCTTTGATTTTGGACATCGAAAAAGATGCAATTGACAGTCAAAGATGTTGCAGGGTTGCTGAACGTTTCGGAGAAAACCGTCTATCGCTGGGTTGATGAGCGCAAACTGCCCGGTTACAGGATGAACGGCCAGTATCGCTTCAACCGCGCCGAACTGCTGGAATGGTCCACCGCCAACCGCATCAATGTCTCCCCGCGAATCTTTGAGGAGCCGGAAAGCCAGTTGACCCCGCTTCCAGAATTGTCCGACGCCCTCGAACTTGGCGGGGTCTTTTACCGCATCGCGGGCGCCGACAAACCCGCCGTCCTTCGCAGCGTGGTTGAAATACTCCGCGTGCCGGACACCGTGGATCGCGAATTTCTCCTGCAAGTCCTGCTTGCCCGTGAAGCACTGGAGTCCACCGCCATCGGTGACGGCATCGCGATCCCTCACGTGCGTAATCCCATCGTGCTCCATGTCCCCCAGCCGACGATGACGCTGTGCTTTCTGGAAAAGCCGGTGGACTTTGGCGCGCTGGACGGACAGAAAGTCCACACCCTGTTCACGTTTATCAGCCCGACTGTCAAGGCGCATCTCCATTTGCTGTCGCGTCTGGCATTTGCCCTGCGCAATCCGGAATTCAAAAGGCTCGTCGTCCAACAGGCAAGCCGTGATGAAATTCTCGCAGCGGCGAAAAAAATCAGTGACAGCCTCCGCTCTCCCGCTGCCTCCGCCAAAAAGGAGGCGGCGAAGTGACGTTGCCTCTGCTTGCGATGGCCGCGCTGCTGCTGGGCGCGGGGGCGTCCCTGCTTTTGAATGGCTCGCGCCGGAATGATGTTTCCGTCGTGGCCGCTACTTTGGTGGTGGTTGCTGCGGTGTTGGGTTTGATCCCGGCAATTCAAGTTCTGGCCGGCAGCGAAACGCTTCAATTGCGTTACCCGTGGCCGGTGCCGTTCGGGGAATTTTTCATCCAGCTCGATGCGCTCTCCGCGTGGTTTCTGTTGCCGACGCTCTTGTTGTCTGCCCTCTGCGCCATTTACGGCATCGGTTACCTGCGTTCGCAGGCAAAAAAACGCCCGCTGGGTCCGCTCTGGTTTTTTTATTGCCTGCTGGTGCTGGGTATGACGCTCGTGCTGCTGGCGCGCAACGCCGTGTTATTCCTGACGGCTTGGGAACTGATGGCGGTGTCGTCCTTCTTCCTCGTTACGTTCGAGCACGAGCGCGAATCGGTGCGGAGCGCGGGTTGGATTTATCTGGTGGCAACACATCTGGGCACCGGTTTTCTGCTGGTGTTCTTCATTCTGATGGGCCGCGAAACCGGCTCGATGGATTTCACCGTCTGGGCAGAAAGGGGAATCCACACGCCCGAACTGGCAGGGATTCTTTTTCTGCTCGCAGTTGTTGGCTTTGGCACAAAGGCGGGGTTCATGCCGTTTCATGTCTGGTTGCCAGAAGCGCATCCGGCGGCACCAAGCCACGTCTCGGCGCTGATGTCGGGCGCGATGATCAAGCTCGGCATCTACGGCCTAATGCGTTCGCTCACCTTTCTCGGCGCGCCGACAATCTGGTGGGGCTGGTTACTCCTGTGTGTCGGACTGGCTTCAGGGGTGTTGGGAATCGTTTTCGCGCTGGCGCAACACGACCTCAAGCGCCTGCTCGCCTACAGCAGTGTCGAGAACATTGGACTCATCACGGCTGGTCTTGGACTCGGCCTGCTCGGTGTCAGCTACAATCAACCACTGATTGTCATTCTCGGTTTTGGCGGCGCGCTGTTACACGTGCTGAATCATTCTCTGTTCAAGGGGCTGTTGTTCCTCGCTGCCGGCAGCGTGGCGCACGCGACCGGCACTCGCGACACGAACCGTCTTGGCGGCTTGTTGAAAAAAATGCCCTGGACGGGCGCGTTGTTCCTGATTGGATCCGTTGCCATCTGCGGGTTGCCGCCGCTGAACGGTTTCATCAGCGAACTCGCCATCGCCGGAGCTTCGTTGAAGGCGATCACCGTTGACCCGGCACAAGCGGCCATGGCCGGACTGCTCGCGCTGGTCTGCATTGGACTAATCGGCGGCCTCGCGGCGGTGACTTTTGCCAAGGCGTTTGGAACGGTTTTCCTGGGCGAGCCGCGCCAGCCGCTGGACTCAACGCCGCACGAGGCCGGCCTGGCCATGAAAATTCCGATGCTCCTTCTCGCCGCCGGTTGCGTCGGGATTGCATTTGGCGCGGCGTGGCTTCCGGATTGGATTGTGCCCGTCGCCAGCCGGCTGGGTGGTCTTGAGTCTGAACGAATATCTGCGGTTGTTCAAACACCGGCTTTGGTGCTGGCCATCGTTTCCATTTGCGGGCTGGCGCTTGTGATTTTATTTGTTGTGATTGCGGTCGTCCGCCGCGTCCTGTTGTCAGGACGAACCGTCGGCGAAGCAGATACTTGGGGTTGCGGCTACGCGCGGCCCTCGGCGCGGATTCAATACACCTCTTCGTCATTCGTCCAGCCGCTCACGACACTGTTCCGCTGGCTGCTCGGCGCTCACCGCCAGTTGCAGCGACCGGAGGGTTTCTTTCCGACAAAAGCGTCGCTTGCGACCGAGACGCCTGACCTCACCCATGAGGAACTGTATCGTCCGGGTTTCCTGAAAGTGAACTGGGGCATTGCCAAACTCCGCTGGATGCAACAAGGCCACGTGCAGCTTTACATTCTCTACATCGCCGTCACGTTGATCGTGCTGCTGGCCTGGAAATTCCGCTGACATGAACGCCTCCTCCTTCATCCCGTTGCTGCTGGCGCTCGTGCTGTCGCCGCTGTTGCCCGGCATCATCAGCCGCACCAAGGCGCTGTTCGCGGGCCGGCGCGGCCAGCCGTTCCTGCAAACTTATTTTGATTTGTGGAAGCTGCTGCACAAGGGTGCGATTTACAGCCGGACAACAACCTGGCTGTTCCGCGCCGGGCCGATGCTGGGATTGGCAGCCGTCTTGATGGCCGTCGCGCTGGTGCCGCTCGGGAATTTCCCCTCGCTCATTGCGTTCCCGGCGGATTTTTTCCTGTTCGCCTGCCTGCTCGGGCTGATGCGATTTTTCACCGTCCTCGCCGCGCTGGACACCGGCTCGTCGTTTGAAGGCATGGGCGCGAGCCGCGAAGCTTTCTTCTCCGCACTGGCGGAACCAGCATTGCTCGTGGCGTTGGCAACATTGGCTCGACAGGCCGGCAGCCTTTCGCTTTCGACCATTTTCAGCCAGGTGTCGGGCGCTCATTGGCTGCAAGCCGGGCCAGTGATGGCGCTGGTTCTCATCGCGCTGATGGTTGTGCTGCTCGCCGAAAACTCGCGCATTCCCGTGGACGACCCGAACACGCACCTCGAACTGACGATGATCCACGAAGTCATGGTGCTCGACCACGGCGGGCCGGATTTCGCGTTCATCCTTTACGGTGCCGCGCTGAAGCTGTGGGTTCTGACCGCTCTCGTCGTCGGCATGGTCGTGCCCGACACGGGGACGCTCTGGCTTAATCTGGTTTTGGCGATCGGCGGAATGTTTTTGGTCGCAGTCATCGTGGGCGTCATCGAATCCGTGATGGCAAGAC
>Ga0265338_10006532_pt1 | contig 14824 bp, 14 predicted proteins | sample 42126metaG_FD_193579 | JGI IMG/M metagenome (GOLD analysis project Ga0265338, IMG submission 193579) | Rhizosphere microbial communities from Carex aquatilis grown in University of Washington, Seatle, WA, United States - 4-21-26 metaG | ecosystem: Host-associated > Plants > Roots > Rhizosphere... | reverse complement strand
CGCAGACCGATTTGGTTTCCACCGCCACCGCCGATGCCCCCGCCCCCACCGCTGGATTGCCCGGCCTGTTGCGTCGGCGAAATCTGCACTTCCGGAATGGTGACGCCGGAGGTGTTGCCGCTTCCCCCGCCCCCGCCACCGCCGCCGCCTCCCCCGCCTGCGCCGCCAGTGCCCGCCGTCGTCGTGCCGAAGTTCAGAACTTCACCAGTCACGTTTTGAAGTCCTTGCTGGAACGTATTGGCGTCGACTTTGAAAATTCGCGTATAGAGAACAGTCTCCAATGCCGGTTTCGGAGCGAACACGACCGCGTAATCCTCGATCACGTATGTGATCGGAGTCGGATCGGCGACCTTACAGATCGCATCCAGCACTTGCGACAGTTTGAGGTTCCGCAACGGCGGCGTTATTCGAATGGTGATCTGGCTCATGTCCACCGCTTGCGGAGCGACAACCGTAGCGTCGGCCCCCGGCACGCCATTGCCATTGAGCGGTTGAGTCGGCAGCGCATTCTGTCCGTTGATAAGATCGACGTTCCTCGGCGCAATCTCGTCGTTGGCGCTAATCGAGTGCGGGTTAATCATGAAGTTGATCCCCTCCCCGTCCGGGTCGCGCTTGATGGATTCCGTGGCCAACGACTTAAGGACCTCGGTCAGCGGCAGGTCGTAACTGACTTCATTCAACCGGATGTTCTCCAGCTTGGAGACAATCGCCCCCCGCCCTTCGCTGGAGTGGACCAGATTGGTTCGCGCCATCGGATTCGGCACCGGCAGCGATTCACGTTTGCGGTTCGGCACCCAGGAGCCCTCGACCTGCAGGATGCCCCCCTTGTTGTTCTCCTCTCGATCTCGCGCCTCTGCCATGAATTTGGCTTCCTTGATGAGGTCCCGATAATATATGGCCGACTTATTCGCTGGGTCGATTTTAAGGACGTTCTTGAGAATAATGTCCGCTTCATCCCACTTCTCCATCTCATACAGCAGCTTGGCGTTCTGAAGCATGGTGCCTATCTCAACCCGCTGTCTTTCAAATTCCGGTATCGTCTTGACGATGTCTGGGCTCGGCACGCGGCCCCGTTGTTCGACCGTTATTTTTTGAATCTCAGTGTTCAGCTTGATGAGTTCCGGATTCTCGGGGTCAACCTTCAGCGCCGTTGTGACCTGATCCTGCGCCGCCGCAAGATCCCCGCCCGCGATGGCCTGCCGCGCCAGGCGGATGCGCACCGCGTCAAGCCCGGTGATGGCTCTGCGCTTCTCAAGGTCGACCGCCGGGTTGCCCACCTGGACGTCCGGGATCAGCGACACCGCTTCCTGGTAAAGCTGGGCGGCCTGCACCAATTGGTTCCGCGCCTGCGCGTCCTCCGCCTGGGAAAGTTTAAGGCGCAGCTCGATTGTTTTTTCCTGGCGGCGCACGGCTTCTTCGCTCGCCACCTGGGCCGCGTCGGGCGGAGCGACCACCTGCGCGGAGAGCGAAAGAGCTGCAAAGAAGACCAAACCAAGGGTGAATTTAGCGGCTGAGGTCATGATATTGTCTCTCGTTTTTTTGGCTGATAAACATTACGGCCGGGTCCCGGCCCCCGAATTGCCCGCCAGGCGAATTGTCGTTCGCATGGTTGTTGTTGACTGCTCCACTGTAACGGCGTCGTCGGTTATGGCAACAATCTTATACGGCTCGCCGTCCAGCGTTAAAGTGTCCTCCACCTTCTTCCTGGTAAACGGTTTTGCTTCCGGATCGTAGCGCAGGTCGGCCAAATGACCGTCCACACGCTGGTATGGGGCTTCCTTACTTACCCACACCACCTCACCTGTGTCAATTATTTCCAATCGCAATTGCGTCGGGTTGTCCGCCGGGCCTTTGACAGCGCGAATCTTGTAAAGACCGGACCGCGGCATTTGATTTAATTCGGCCGACTCGCCCTTGGCGCGCTGCGAGTTGGTCTGCCAGAACATGAAATAAACCCCTGACGCCCCAACCGCCGGATGATCGTAGCCGATCCGCTCGTACAGGTTGGAAATCGCCGTCACTTCCAGCGCGTCGGCGCCTGTCTTGAGGATCTTCAGCAAATCCCCGTTCGGCTTTCGCTTCCAGGCAACAGGGTTGAAGAGATTATGCTCGCCGCTCAGCGCCATTACCGGCGGATTGGTCACTTGCTGAATCGAAGCGATTAACGGTCCAATCGGCAACGCCGGCATTGTTGTGTCCTTCGGCGGCGCCGGAAGCGGTTGGTCCGTCTGCGCCTTGGCGTCCTCGATCTGCTTCGGCAGCATCACTCCAGCCGCGCCCAGGCACAGTATCACCAGGCACAGCACGATCTTCTCGTAGTGCCTCTTGAGAAATTCTAAAATGCGTTGGAGTATCGCGGCCATGGTTTCGGCGTCACCGGTTCAGCTTCACGACATCCACCCGCATTGTCACGAATAATGGCATCGGCTTCAAAATCGTCACCGGCCCGGTTGCCGCCGGCGCTACAGCAGTCCCTGGCCCCCCGGGCATATTCGGGCGCGGCCCTGGCCCCTGGTTTTGGCGGCCAGGAAACCGGCCGGCGCCGGGGCCAAACGGATTCACCTGCTCCTGCTGCATCGGCGCAGGCTGCCCAAACCCGGCTCCCTGCGCCACGCCGCGCGACGACTCCACTCGCAGATCCTTGATTAGAAAACAATGGCGCGATTCGGCGAACCCCTTCAATACTTTGGCGATCTCGTCGCTGAATCCGCGAAATGCAATCCGGTAAGGCGACACGACCTCGACCTGGTTGGATATGCCCGGCACGTCCAGAAAATCCGTCGTGCCCGTCGCCTCGCCGGCTACAGGCGTGCGCTGGAGTATGTCAAGCGAATTAACCCTCGCCGAATAAAGCACCTCCAAAATCGCCCGAATCTCCTCCACTTGCTCCATCCACGGCCTAAAGCTCGCCGGGTTGAACGACACCACACCCACTGCGTCGGCAAACGTGAAATCGTACTCCGGCGATGGCAGCGCCACATTCGCGTTGCTGGCCCCGGCTCGAAGCTCCACAAGGTTCGTGTTGAGGTAATTGATGAATTGCCTCGGCTCGGCGACCGCCGCCGCCGGCGGGAAATTGACGAACACCTTGCCCAGATTGGTCACCAAAGCCGCCACGCGCACCGAATCCTCCTTCGCCAATTGGATATTCTCGGGCGACGGATACGGCTTCTTCTGCTGCAACTGCGTGTAATCATTCAACGCGCCCGTGTACTGATCCCGCGCATCCGAATTGGCGCTGAACGTCGCGTAAACAAAATAGCCCGCCGCCCCGATCAGGCAGACGCCGACCACCAAGCTGATGACGAAGAATAAATTTCGTTTGATCCAGGCCATACTCAGAGTTTCAACGGACGCTTGAGCTGGGCCGTCATTTCAAAGGTGAACGTGTTTGTGTCATCCGCGCTCGGCCTGACCACCGGGACCAGGTAAGCTGCGATGAAAGAAGGCGCGTTGGTCACGCATTGCTGGACTGTCAATGCAAACACCTGGTCGATCGCGCTCTCTCGGCGCACTCCCTTGAATATGATGTTGATCGAATCAATCTGCCCCTCTGCGCCTGCAGCCGCAGGCGTCGTCGACACGACGACCGGTACGCGGCCCGCGCCGGGCCCCACCCCTGGGCCGCGCAGGGGCGCCGTGGGAGCCCCAACGAGCGCTGGTGAGTTGGCCTCCGTCGTCGGCCCGGCGAACGCCGGCTCCCCAGGATGCAACGGCAAAAACGAATCCACCCACACCCCTGCGTCCGTGTTCGTCCATTTGTTCTCCGGCGTCGTTAAGTTCGCCTTCTCGATCGCTTCCGCGTGTATCAATGCGCTCCGCAAATCCGACAAAACCGTCATCCAATAAAATCGGTCTTCCGCCACTTGCTGCATCTGTTGGATCTGCCGCGCCTGGTTCTCGCGAGCCCCGATCGCCGCCTGCAGCTTCGCGTCCTGGTCTTTCAACGGCGTCAATTTCTGCGTGATCTCGCCAGACTTGTCCTGCCAAATCTGTCCGACCCGCCCTTCCACCTTGTAAGCAAAAAACACACCCAACGCCAACGCATACACAGACGCGATCAAAAATGCCTTCTTCTGCGCGAATTCCTGCCGTTGAATCGAGCTCTTCGGCATCAGGTTCAACTCCACTGGGCAATGCGCCAGGTCGCGCAACCCCAACCCCACCACCTCCCCAAACGAATGCGCGTACTTCGACAGATTGTCCAGGTCCAGCGACGGATCCAGCTCGATGTTGCGGAAAGGATTGAAATACTCCACCGGCACATTCAGCTTCTCAGCGAAGAACTGCGCCGTATAGGGCATGATCGACGCCCCTCCCGACAGAAACAACCGCTGCGGCGGCGATCCGCCCTGCTGCCCGCGGAAAAACTGGATCGTCTGGTTAATCTGGATGTGCAGCCGCGTCATCACTTGCCGCGCGATCTTCGATATGGCCGCCGCCTGCGGATCATCCGGCTCCTCATACGCGCCCCCAAGGCTCACCGACCCCTTTTCGATCTTGACGGCCTCGGCTTCCGGAAATTTCAGCTTCGACTCGTTCCCGAAATCCTGCGTGATCGAATTCGCGCCAATATTAATGCTCCGCGAAAAAACCTTCCCCTTCTCAAAAAACAGCAGGTTGCTCGTCTTGGCCCCGATGTCCAGGAGCATCGTGCAGCCCTCCAAATCGCCATAGTTATATCGAAACGCGTTGCACAGCGCCGCCGGCGACACATCCACCAGCTTCATCCGCAACCCCGCCCCGTCCGCCACCCGAAACAGCCCTTCAATGATCTCCGTCTTGACAGCGACCAGCAGCACCTCCAACTCGTTCGTCGCCGACGCGCCCAAAATCTGGTAATCCCACACCACCTCATCCAGCGGGAACGGCACGTTCTGCTGCGCCTCATACCGGATGATCTGCGTCACCTTCGACGTGTCAACCGGCGGCAACTTGACAAATTTGGAGAAAACGTGAAATCCCGGCGCGCAGGCGTTGACTTGCTTCGACCCGTAACTCTTCTCCGCCAGCAATTCCTGCAACCCTTTCAGAATCGCCGCCTCCCGCGTCTGCTCCTGCGACCCTTCAATCCCAAGCGGTTTTACCCCATACTGCTTCAAACGAAGACCGCCAGCCTCGTTTTGTTCAAACTCAGCCAGCTTCAAACTGCCTGCCCCAAAATCTACCGCCAAAAATGACTTCGAATTCAGCATTTACTTTTCTCAGACGCCATGAGGCGAAAAAGGGGCCACGACCCCTTGGGGCCGTCGTCCAGTTTCGCAAAAGTCCGTGCTAGTTACTTTAAATCTCCAACTGGGTCAATTGTTTTGATTACAATCTTTTGCCACAACACTGCTTTGCCACCCGCGCGCCGCCAAACACTATCCCCGCGCACATTTCGAAATTTCTTTGTCAGACCTTAGCCGAAACCATGCCAGTCCTCAGCGCGGCGCTCTCCCGCCCATGAAACCAATTGACAAGCTCAAGATCTGTGCCCTCACTCTCCACGCCACACTCACGCATAATGCGTGATTTTGCCGCGCTTCACGCCCCTTGTCATTAAAATGACGCATCCCTGCCTCATGCCCCATTTCACTCAAACATATCCGCCTGCCGCAGCCGGAACGGCGAAAAAGTCTGCCGATGAATCGCGCACGCGCCCAGCGCCTTGATCGCCGCCAGATGCTCCGGCGTCCCGTACCCCTTGTGCTCCGCAAAACCGTACCCCGGATACTCCCCGTCCAACTCCACCATCAACCGGTCCCGCGTCACCTTCGCCAGAATGCTCGCCGCCCCGATCGAATAACTCAGCCCGTCGCCCCCGACAATCGCCGTGTGCGCCAGCGCCATCGACGCCACCCGCAACCCGTCCACCAGCGCGTGCTGCGGCGCCGGATTCAACTGCGCCAGCGCCGCATTCATCGCGCGATGGCTCGCCTGCAAAATATTAATCTGGTCGATCATCTGCACGTCCACCTGCGCAATCCCAAATCGAATCTCCGAACGGCCGGTGATCTCCGCGAAAAGAACCTCCCGCTCCTCAGGCGTCAATTGCTTTGAATCGTTGATCCCGCGCAGCGCCTTGGGCATCGCGCCCGTAATCCAGTCCACCGGAAAAATCACCGCCGCCGCGAACACCGGCCCCGCCAGCGGCCCCCGTCCCGCCTCATCCACCCCGGCGATCAACGTCACCCCCTGCTCCACGAGCGCATGCTCGTATCGAAACCGCCGCGCCCTGGAAATCTTCTTCGCCACCCCGCGACTCTGAAAAAAAACCCCGCAAATGAAAACCAAAATCCCCTTGGGGTCACATCTTGATATTTGACATTTGCCGCCGCGCCATCCTGAAATACACCCTGTACAGGGATTCGCGCCGGCTCTTTGACATTGGTTTTCGTCCCAAATCGGCTAGCCGCCTACTGCGCCGGCGCCGCTTCGACCCGAAACTGGTTTGACGCGCCCACCGTCGCCGTGCCCGAAACCCGCGCCGCCTGTCCCTGGTTCTGAAAATTGCTCAACATTCCGTTCACGTTCCCTATTGGGACTTGCATGAAACTCCCGTTGAAATCCACCCGTTGCCGGCTCGAATTGTTGACGCCATGCACCGCAAACGAATAATTGACAGTCGATGGCGCCTGGCCCGCCGAGTCCATGAGCTGCTGCTTGCGCGCAGTCTGTCCTTGAATCCCTTGCGCCGCGATCACGTTGCCCGTGTAAACGGAGCCGTCAGCGTCAACCACGCGCACCCGGTCTCCAGAACGCTCCAATTGGAAAAGATTCAACGCCGGAGCCGCCGCCCCGGAATTCTTGTAAACGTTCGCGGCGATGGATCCATTGTTGGCCAACTGATTGTTGTTCCCGTTGTAGTAATTATTTGCGCCAGGCGCATTGAAGGCGCCGCTCCCCGCAGGCGCCCCTCCAAAACCGGTCGCTGGCGACGCCCGCCGGCTATCCTTCGGAGAATAGACAGGCTGGCTGACCACACCCAAACTCGCGGCGCCCGGCTGCAACGCGCGCGCCGCTTTTGTCGTCGCCGCTTCCCGCTCGTTCACGGTCGAACTCCCCGAAACCGATTCTCGAGCCGCAGACGCCGGCGGCGCGCTTGCGGCAACCTCTGGTTCGGCCGCCGGCGCAGCCGAAACGCCCGGCCTCAAAGGCGCCGAAGATGGCGCCGGCGCAACTATCCCGCCGGTGGCCGCGGGCGAAGGCGCTTGCGCCACAAATCCAGTCGCCGGAGGCGCGACAGTCGGCAGCGCCTCCTCTTTCGTTCCAGCAACCGAGTCACTCGCAACTGGAGCCATCGCGACGGGCGTGCTGGTCAACAAATCGCTCGCGACCGGCGTGTTGGCTATCGGAGGGCCAGCCATCGGAGGGCTCGCGACCGGCGCGACGGTCAGAGGCGCAGCCGTGGCCGCCACAGATTTCGGCAACTGGCGATTCGCCGCCATGCGCGTGCCTTCCTCAAATCTGCGGTTCTGCACCACCAACGCCACAACACACGCCGCAAAACCGGCCGCCATCCCCCACCGGAACCACCACGCGCCAAATAAACCGCCCCTCTTCGCCACGCCCGTCTCCGCCCCAAACGTCTTCTTGACTTCCCCCTGCAACAGCCGCCGCGTCGCCGGATGCAATTCAATGGACTGCCGGCGCCGATCCCGCGCGTAAGCTCGCAGCGCCTCGTCCATTTTCTTGTTTTGCTCCGGTTCGGGCATATCTGTTAGCGCTCTGTTAGACGGAAAACGGCGTTTCTTTCTCCCCGCCAAAAACCCTCGCCGCAATCCCCTCAAGGCGATCCAGGCACTTGCTCAACCGTGAACTCACCGTTTTCGGGTTCAAATCCAGCGCCGCGGCGATCTCCTCATAACTAAGATCCCCAAAATATCGCATCTCAATGACCTCCCGGCACGGCGCCTCCAATTGCTCCAGCGCCCGCCCAACCTGCGCCGCCCGTTCCGCGTCCATCAACACGCAGTCCGGCCCCGGCCCGTTGCCCGGCGGATCTATCGCCTGGCCCGTCGCCGGATTCTCCGCCTGCAACGACACCGGCGCGCTTCCCCCGCCATGCTTCGCCGCCCGATTTCGCTCCAGATAATCCCGCGCCTTGTTCGCCGCGATCCGAAAAATCCACGTCTGCAACCGGCTGCCCCCCTGAAAACCGCCGATGCTCTTGATGACCGCCAGAAACGTCTCCTGGCAAACCTCCTCCACGTCCTCCGCCGTCAACTCCGTCGAAACCTGGAAAATAAACCGCCCCGCCGCCACGTAATGCGCGTCGAACAATTCGTCCCACGCAGCCGCATCCCCCTTGCGGCAGCGGCCAATCAATTCCGTTTCGGCGTCCGCGCTCATCTCTGCTGATGCCGCAGGATTCTGCAATCCGGCTCTCTTGTAAATGCCGTTCATCCTGTCAAAAACCGCGCCATCCGCTATGTTTCCCACATGGCAACTTCATTGTCTGGCAAATGGATCCTGATCACCGGCGCCTCCAGCGGATTCGGCGCCGCCGCCGCAACCGCCTTCGGCCAATGCGCCGCAAAACTCCTCCTCGGCGCCCGCCGCGTAGACCGCCTTGAAACCGTCGCCGCCCACGCGCTCAAATCCGGCGCGCAAGCCGCCGAATTTCAAACCCTCGACGTCGCGTCCACTCCAAGCGTCGAGGCCTTCGCACAATGGGTCCGCTCCAAAACCCGTCAAGTCGATATTCTCATCAACAATGCCGGCGGCGCCCACGGCCTCGACCCCGTCGCCAAAGGCCGCGACGAAGATTGGGAAGCCATGATGCAATCCAACGTCCTTGGCCTCCTCCGCGTCACCCGCGCCATCCTGCCCCTCATGGAAAAAAACCCCGGCTCCACCATTATTAACATCGGCTCCATCGCCGGCCAATACGCCTACGAAGGCGGCGCCGTCTACTGCGGCGCCAAAGCCGCCGAACGCCTCATCACCCAAACCCTGCGCCTCGAACTCAGCGGCACGGGAATCCGCGTCGGCTCCGTCAATCCCGGCCTTGCCGAAACCGAATTCTCCAACGTCCGTTTCCGCGGCGACGCCGAACGCGCCAAACGCGTCTACGAAGGCACACACCCCCTCATCGCCCAGGACATCGCCGAAACCCTCGTCTGGATCGCCACCCGCCCGCCCCACGTCAACATCGACGAACTCGTCATCAAACCCACCGACCAGGCCGCCATCCACAAAGTCTACCGCCGCCGCCCAACCCCCGCTTAGGGGCTTAGGGGTCAAACCGTACTTTTGCACAATAATCGCTTGACAGGATCGTCCAGTCCTGGGAACATGATCCGCATGCCGCGTCAGTTGCGCATCCAGTATGAAGGCGCCCTTTACCACGTGATGAGCCGCGGCGACCGCGGGCGCCCCATCTTTCTCGATGACGTGGATCGTCAGGATTTCCTCAAGACCTTGGCTGAAGCCTGCCAGAAAACCGCCTTTTTTGTGCATGCCTACTGCCTGATGCGAAACCACTTCCACCTGGTCCTGGAAACGCCGCGGCCCAACCTCGTTGCCGGGATGCGCTGGCTGCTCAGCGCCTACACCATTCGCCTCAACTGCCGCCACAAGCTTCACGGCCACGTCTTCGCAGGCCGTTACAAGGCGCTGGTGGTCGACGGCAGCGGCGAGGGCTACCTGCGCACCGCCTGTGATTATGTCCATTTGAACCCGGCGCGCGCCGGTCTTTTGGAATCGGGCGCACGGCTTCTGGAGTTTCCGTGGAGCAGCTTCGGCTGCTATTTGGCCGCGCCCAAGCACCGTCCCGCCTGGCTGCGGGTCGATCGGTTGCTCGGCGAACACGGCATCGGCGGCGACACCGCCGCGGGGCGCGAGGAATTCGAGCGCCGCATGGAACGCCGCCGCCGGGACGAAGGGGATCCACGGCAATGGCAAGGGATGCGACGCGGCTGGTATTTGGGCGGCGAGGCCTTCAAGAACCAGTTGTTGGAGCGCTTGCAAGGCGCCCTGGGTCCCAACCACTCAGGCGCATTGCGACGCCAGCAGGAGGAGCAGAACGCCGAGGCGATCCTCGCGCAAGAGCGGACGCGGCTGGGATGGAGCGAAGCGGATCTGCGACGCCGCGCGCCCCGCGATGCGGACAAACTGGCCCTGGCGCGGAGGTTGCGGCGGGAAACGTCGCTGACGCTGGAGCATCTGGCGCGACGGCTGGGCATGGGCCACCGCAACACCCTGCGCAACCTCTTTTATCAAGCGGACAAAACAACCCAAAGGCGCTAATTGTGCAAAAGTACGGTCTGACCCGGGTCTGACCCCTACGACATCTTTCGTTGCAGAAACTGAACTCCTCAAGCTGGATCCAAAGCTACGGCTATGACACGGCCAATCGATTGAAGACGATTAGTTCGCCCAGTGGGACATTCACGTACTACTACGATTTAGGATTCTTGCAACCCCTGTGCCGATGCCAGAAACATCCATGCACGAAAACCACCGTCTTGTATTTGGCAAGGACAATATCTGGTCGCCCAGGGAGAGATTTCGTATGAAGTCGAAAACGGAATCCAAGCCGATGCAACAATGAGCGCACGACCTTTTCTGGTATCGTGTGCTTGCCCCGAATCCGACTCATGTTCCAACTTCGTCGCTGTTTGCTCAACCTGTCCATCACACATTACCTCTACCTCGCGGATGACGGGGTAAAATCATCTTGTTCCGACTCAACGTAGCCCGCCTCTGCAAACTGTTTGACCAGCCGCCGAAGCCGAGCATCTGGCGTTTTAAGGAAATCCTCAAAAGTCCACTCGTCAGGGCGGGAGAAAATCGCTTTTCCATTAACGTCGAACAGAAAGGTTCGATATTTGAAAAAGCCCAGAATCGTTTCGGACTTTCGTTCATCCGTAATTACGAGAACTACTCCTCGTTCTGGAATCAAGCGACACGTTCCGTCAACATGGTTGTGATGCCAAGTCTGTCCTTCGCGCAAAGCCACCTCCCCTTTAAGCCGCGAGTCCTCAACGCAAAGCCCAGGCGTCAGCCGTCGGGCAAACTTCAGACGTTCCGCCGAATCGAACTTGGCATTCAAAACCATCGTCGGATTATATCCGAGTCGAATGGCCTCCTCCTCTACCGCCTTCAGAAACAACTCAATGTGTTCTGGCGATTCGGTTGAGTCAGCCCTAAGCTTAAAATGATAGGTCAAGCCCATACAATTCTCGTCTCACAACCAAGATACTTGACCGCTCAAGCATCGTCAACCGTTTATTTTGAATTTCTTCCACCGGGCACTCGCGGCATTTCTTGCGATTTCTCGTCGCTCCTGCGCTGTCAACTTCTTCGCACGCGCTTTCCCGCCCTTTAGACCGCCAAGCCGCCCAAGTGCGACCGCTGCCGCGTTTTTCTCACGAGTGCTATTGGCCATACCCCAATCTTCTCAGATAGAGATTCAAAATAAAGCCGATTCGTTACGGACAACTGCGGCAGATCACCGAATCGTCGTGAACGGTTCCATGACCAATGCCGTAGGCCCTAGTTGTTTCACGACCTTTCCCCGCTCACCGACCGCTGACCGAAGCCTCGTCAAGTGCCACGAGAACCATTATTCTCGTGCCGTGGCATTCGACCGAGAAAAGATGAAACAGAAGGCGGCGGAACTCGCCGCCAACGGCGTTTTTGTCGGCACATCTTCGTGGAAATACGATGGGTGGTTTGGGCAAATTTATTCGCCGACGCGATACGAATATCGCGGCAAGGTGGCCAAGACGCGCTTCGAGCACGACTGCCTGAGCGAATATGCGGAGGTGTTCAAGACGGTCTGCGTTGATGCGGCGTATTACACATTTCCGAGCGAAAAATATCTCCAAGGTCTCACGTCACACGTTCCTCCTGATTTCCAGTTCGGCCTCAAGGTGACGGATGAAATCACCGTGAGGAAGTTCCCAAATCTTGATCGGTTTGGCGTGCGGGCTGGAAAGCCGAATGAAAACTTCTTGGACGCGGATTTGTTCAGCCGTGCATTCCTCAAGCCGTGCGAGTCTATCCGCCCGAATGTCGGCATCCTGATATTCGAGTTTTCGCGCTTTCATTCAGCGGATTACGAACATGGGGCGCAATTCGTGTCCGATTTGGACAGGTTTTTCGGCCAACTGCCGACGGGATGGCCCTACGGAATGGAACTTCGGAACAAACACTGGCTGAAACCCGAATACTTTGCTTGCCTCGCCCGTCACGGCATCACGCACGTATTCAACTCGTGGAGTGCCATGCCGTCAGTCGGCGAGCAGATGGCAATACCTGCCAGTCGCACGAATTCTGAGCGAATCGCAGCCCGCTTCTTGTTGAAGCCAGGACGAAAGTACGAGGACGCGGTAAAGGCATTTCAACCTTACGTTTCCATGAAGGAAATTAACGAAGACGCGCGCAAAGCCGGGGCGTCACTCATCGAAGAAGGAAAGCAAGCTCCCCGACGAAAGACATTTATCTATGTGAACAACAGGCTTGAAGGAAACGCACTGGCCACCATTGAGGCAATTTTGGATGTATCCAGGGCCGGCCAACCGGCTGATTATTGATAAGTGATTGACCGTGACAACTTCGGGGGTTTGGGTGCCATTACATAATTGCCTGCGGGTGGTCAATGGTGTCAAATGATGTGAGTGGATACCACGCCTCCATCCGGTGATAGTTCATTGGACGCCCCATCCCTGCCGTGTGGTGCGCCAAGGAAGCTGTTCGCGCAGCGATTGGCAAAGTTGGCGTTGTGGTCGCCCTTCGTGGGATTGTTTATTTCGATTGTTTTCGCTGTCACTGTGGGAGAACAGAACGCCGAGGCACATCCGGTTTTTGAGGCAATAATCGACATCGTTTGCTGGCTGATTTGGTTGGCCGGGTTGATGCTTGGCATTGTGGCTTTGTCCCGAAGAAAAACCGAGGGCCGTGCAGGGGTCACTGGGCGTGTTTTCTTCGGACTGACGCTTAACGTCCTGCTTCTTAGCGTGACAATTTGGGGAACAGCAATCGCGGCCAAAACAAATAGAGACAACGCCAAAGTTGCCGGGGAGGCCTTACAAAAAAGGTTGGCTGCCCATGCCGACCATGTGTTTGCCGCGTATGGCTTGGATTTAAAAAGGAAGTACGAAGTCGCCGGTGCGTCACTGACAAACCCACCGGTAATGGACGTGAGCAACGTGAAAAGCAGAGAAGACCTCCAAGCGCGGGAGCAGGTCATTAGCGATTACATCACGGCGAGCAAGAACATGCAGGAGTTTTCCGCGAATTCCGCGCAAATTTATCGCCAGGAACTGTTGGCTCAAAAGGTCGCGCCGGAAACGCTGGAGGAGTATTTGAAGAAGTTCAACCAAGAGGTGAAAGACCCGGACTCGACATTTGCCGCATTGCGAATGGTGGACGTACAACTTGGAGAAACAATGTTGAAATTGATTGCATTTTTGGACACAAACTGGGGCAAGTGGCACTTCAGCGCCGAGGAAAATCGCTTGCGATTTAGTGGGACAAATCTTGCGAGCGACTACAGTCGCCTCAGCCACGACCTGCGGGTGGTTTCCCTTGAGATGCAGCAATTGCAGGCAGAGGGAGAAAAATCGAGAGGCTCGTCGCAGACCGCCCATGAACAACCTCATTGATATTTGGCGTTGCAACAGCGAAGTGATTTCCCGTGGAGAATTGGAGGACGGTCTTTGCCTTGGCGGAATGGCCGGGGTATAAGAGGTTTCGGTTATGAGCAAGATTGAAGATGAGATTGCCAAGGCTTGGAGGTGCGCAGCGGCTGACTTGGGAATACAGTTTACGTCACCGTTCGCTGTCACCATCAGCGAGCACAGCCTTGATGGCATCGGCTTCGTGCATCAGTTCGGCCGTCGAGTCGGCACGATCATTTCTGTGCTAAATGAGCCGTCCTCGCTTGCCCACCTTATCGGCAAGTGGCGGAACGAGGATTATTTTATTTCGGTGCTCGGCTCCGGCTATCGTAGCTATGATCGCAAGCGATTTATTGACACGCTGAATGATTGGCAATTCTTTGGTCCAGATTCATTGCGACCGGTATGGTACACGGGAGAGCCGTGGTGAAAGGGTGCGCGTGGTTGTGTGGTTCAGGGGCCAGGTGATTCGAGGCTGGCAGCCTGCGTGATGTTGGCGATCACTATCGTCAGCAATTGCTGTTTGTGATCGAATAAAAGGCTTTCAATCTTAAAGTCCTCAGTCTGACGATTCAACTCGCCTCGTGGGACCGAGGCAACGAAGCTATACTGGTGTTGCGTCCGAGGCCCTTCGCCAATCCATGTCGTGCCTTTGACATCCAGTCCTCGGCTTGTTCTCGCGAAGGCTTCGGGAATGAAGCCATCAACCCAAAAGCGTCTGAGGTCGCGGTCGGTGGAGCAGCTTAACAACGCGCTGGCCTCATATTCCAAGCGAGTCCAAAGCGTTTTGTCCCGCATGATTTCAGCACCATCCATGCTACAAATGAATTTTATTTGTTCCGATTCGGACCCTCTAAACTCGCGTGAATCTGGCTGAGTAATTCGGATAATCGGCCTCTAGGCCAGCCGAGACGGGTTTCAAACTCTTCGACGTCAATTCCGTTGCACACTTCATTGAGCGCATTGTTAATCATTTGTGCTTCGTCGCCTTCAAGTTCCCATACAACGGAGTTCTTATTTCACAGCCATCCCACAGGAAATGGAAAAAAAGCGCTGGCTTGACGACTTGAAACCTGCCACACGGCAAGCATGAAAAACAAAATCAACAAACCAGCGCGGTCCCAGTTCAGCATTTTGCGGCAGATTTGCAATTTTATTCCCGCGCACACCGTCTCCCAGATAGCTCGTGAGACAGGCGTGGAGGAACAGGCGCG
>Ga0265338_10006531_pt1 | contig 14824 bp, 16 predicted proteins | sample 42126metaG_FD_193579 | JGI IMG/M metagenome (GOLD analysis project Ga0265338, IMG submission 193579) | Rhizosphere microbial communities from Carex aquatilis grown in University of Washington, Seatle, WA, United States - 4-21-26 metaG | ecosystem: Host-associated > Plants > Roots > Rhizosphere... | reverse complement strand
CAGCTTTCTCCGTTGGAAACCGGCGCGTCAGAGAGTAAAGATTCATCGCATCCCTCGCACATACGCATTATCTCGCTAAATCGTGCATGCGTCAAAGGGATAATCGTTCTGATAAGTAAATACTGCGCCGGACTCTGCTGTTCCGATAGAAAGCCATACATATTCATGGTGCAACAAAGAGGGGTAATTGCACGCAAAACCAAGAGCGGAATCCGGGTTCGAGGGACATAAAAAGTTTTTGCTCTAACGCTTGCTTACCGCATAGGCGTACATCCGCATCGAATTACTGCATGAAGCTTTCGGTTCTCGCCCTGTTGATTCCTGTTGCTCTTATCGGTTGCACACCGCATGATCGCAGCCCCGACGAAATTCGGGAGCAGGCAGCCCACGCCACCTCGACCGCTGCGCGCGATACAAAAGCGGTCGTCCAGGGCGTGGTTGAAGGTGTGAAGCAACAGCGCACCATTAACATTAACCGCGCTTCAGCCGATGACCTGAGGTCACTACCGGGCATCGACGAGGGCGCCGCGCACCGCATCATCGCTCACCGGCCATATAGCGACTCGTACGACATGGTGAAGCGTCGCATCATTTCGCACGGGGAGTACGACCGCATCTCCGGCAAGATTGAGGCTCGGTGAAGGGGCGAGATTGACTTGATCCCCGAGCTGCGAGTCGTTCCCCTAGCGCGACGAAGTGCTCTGCCTTCTCTTTCTCCAGGCGATGTAGTCCGCCAGTTCCGGCAATTCGATGTAGCCGAGTGATTCGGGGGCCGGCGGGAGTTCGGCAACCTGTATGTATTGAATATCGATCGCGGCTGACCGCTCCCCAAGACCTGTATCCAAGATCACGAGAATAGCGTTCAAGGCCACTTGCTCGTCCATCGATTCCAGCCCTTTGATACCCACTCGCATTCCGAAATCCTGCGGCTTTGAAGCGCTCTCCAACGGGAGAAACCACATATCGAGCGGTTCGAAGAGTGCGCCTTCATATCGCGTTGTAAATGCAAAACCCATGGCAGGTTTGAGGGCGACGAAAGCCCAGCGTTCGATCGGGGGAGCCAGCCTGATTAGCTCTTCCACCATTGGGAACGCATCCGTCTTTCCTTCAGCCGTCACCACAAACTCGCGGGGCACGTTGCTCACACCCGACAGTTCAAACCAGAGTCGTTTATCGACTTTCTTTAGCTGCTCAACCGCAACATCCCAAAACGGCTCGTCGGGCTTGGATAAGTAGTTGAACTCGGGCTGATGATCCGAGAACCATCGCCAAAATTCGCAAATCTGGCCGCTCGCAGTTTCCATTGGTTAGATTCTAACGGCGCACTAGCTTCGCGTCACAGGGAACGCCGTGGATAGCGCCCGTTTTATGTACATTGTGCGTCACAGCAAGGGTGGGCGCGCGGCTTGTTAGAATCCTCTGTCGGCGCTGGGGAGATTTTCGCGGGGCCGAACCTGGGGGCACGATGGCCGCGTTGATGAAATCCACTCAAAACGAATTGAACAGGCGCGAGTTTTTGCGCCTTGCATTGGCGGCCTCGGCTGCGTTGGCCGCTACAGGCCGGGCACATGCAGCGGGAGAAGCCGCACCTGCATCGCTTGCTCATGCAGCGTTGCATCCTTTGCCGCCCGGAGCGGTGGAACCCGAGGGCTGGTTGCACGGCTGGATGCAAAAGCAGGCTGCCGAGCTGGGGTCGCAGCTACCCGATGTGTCGTGGCCGTTCACCGCCGCGTACTGGTCAGGCGAAGAAAATGTGGACGGTGTGCCGCCCGGGACGACCGATGCATGGTGGCCTTGGGAACAGAAGGCCTACTGGCTCGACGGGGCCACGCGGCTTTCAATCGTGCTGAAGGACGAGCAACTGATGGCGCTGGTGCGGCAATCGCTTGACTACACGCTGAGCCATGCGCGCGACGACGGTTACCTGGGGCCGGAGAATTTCCGTGATCCCAAGGGCGATTTTCACCGCTGGCCGCAGAATGTGCTGTTCCGCGGCATGGCTGCATTGGCCGATGCGCGCTCCATTCCAGGCTCGCCGGAAACGACGAACGTGGCTGAAGCATTGCGCCAACATTTCCTGGGAGACACGGCGGACTACGGGTCGCCTACGCGCAATGTGACCAATATTGAAGGCATGGTGTGGTGCTACGGAAAGACCGGTGATGCGCGGCTGCTGACGATGGCTGAAGAAGCGTGGAAGAGTTACCAGAAGAATGTTGCGGACGATGCGGGGCATGGCGATTTAGGCGCGATGCGCGTGTTTGCGGCTACGCCGATCAACTCCCATGGCTGCACTTATGCCGAGACCATGAAGCTGCCGGCGATTCTGTATCTTGCGACCGGCAACCCGGAGTATTTGAAATTTGCGCAGGCGGCCGAGCGCCGCATTTTTGACCACCACATGCTGGTTGATGGCATTCCGTCGACCACCGAGTGGTACCGCACGGTGACCGCTCTCGATGCGCACGAGACTTGTGACATTACCGACCACACATGGTCATGGGGCTACATGCTGATGGCCACCGGCGATTCGGTCTGGGCCGATCGCGTTGAGCGTGCGGCCTACAACGCTGCGCCCGGTGCTATCAAGAACGACTGGAAGGCGCTGCAGTATTTCAGTTGCCCCAACCAGTTTTTGGCCACGCTGAATTCAGACCACACCATGATGTCGCCTGGCAGCCGCATGATGGCTTACCAGCCGAATCCCGGACAACGGACCGCGTGCTGCGGAGCCAATGTGCATCGCATGCTGCCCAACTTTGCCATCAGGATGTGGATGAAGACGAATGACAATGGCCTAGCCGCGGTGCTTTATGGGCCTTCGCGCGTGCAGACGACGGTGGGTACTGAAAATCAGCCGGTCACGATTGTGCAGAGCACGCACTATCCGTTTGAGGAACAGATTCGCCTGAGTATTGACACTGATAAGCCTGTGGCGTTTCCGCTGCTGCTGCGCGCTCCCGGCTGGTGCGCCTCGCCGCGCGTGACGTTGAACGGGGCTGAAGTGAAGGTGGCGCGCAATGCTGACGGATTTTTGCGCATTGAACGAACGTTCAAGCCTGGCGACCGTATTGAGCTCACCTTTCCGATGCAAGCGCGCGTAACCAACTGGCCGCAGGAAGGTGTTGCAGTGGAGCACGGCCCGCTGGTATACACGTTGCCCATCAAGGCGAACTGGACGACCAAAGTAGAGCCCAAGTTCACAACGGCCGAATTTCCGAGTTGGGAAGCGACGCCGGTGAGCGCGTGGAATTACGGTCTCGATCTTGACGCGGCCAAGCCGGAGGGAAGCGTGGAGTTCCATCGCAAGCCGCTGGCGGAGGATGAAGCGCTCGATCCATGGGTTGATCCGCCGACATCGATTACAGTGCCCGCGCGGCTGATTGCGGGTTGGGAATTGCAGGCGAGTCCCGACGACCCTAACCAGAAGTTCACGTCACCACTGCCGGATGTTTCGGCGAGGAAGACAGAGGGGCCGTCGACGCGGATTACGCTGGTTCCTTATGGATCGACGGAACTGCGGCTGACGATTTTTCCGACGCTGCGGAGTTGAGCGGGGGCTTCAGGTGCTAAAGCCCCGGGATTTAACCGGCGATTTGCGGCACGGCTAAAGCCGTGCCCTGATACAAGACCTTACAAGCGGGTTCGTGTAATCCCAGGTCTCAAAATCGAGACCTGGGGCACCCATTTTCTAGTACTTGGTTTATTTTGTGGTGCTTGGTTTGCCTGAGGCTTTCATTGCGGCTCTCATTCGCGATTCGTCGTCCGGGCCCCAATAGCCGCAATCGAGCTGGAAGAATACGGTTGTGTAGGGAATGGTGAGGGGTGTCTTGATGATGAGCACCTTGAAGGTTTTGCCGGCCTCATCGAGCTTCTGAATGATTTGTTCATGGAGAAGCTTGTGCGTATCCTGGCTGCCGAGCAATTGAGCGAGCGACTGACGGTATTCGGTGACGCCGTGGGCATCTTTTTCCGGCACAAAAGTCAGTTCTGAATCGGTATAGATGATGGGCTTGACGTGCTTCGCCGCTGAAAGCTCGGCCAAGACCTCCTTGACCACCGCTAGCTGACCCTCGTCGACTGTGATGGTTTCAATTCCTGGCGAGGTTTGGAGCGGGTAGGCGGAATCGGCGACGACGATCCAGTTGCGGTGGCCGAAGAGGTTGAGGTCTTCTTGCAGCTTCTGTTTCCAGTTGCCGGCATCGGCAGCCAGCGCGGTGGCGCTTAGGGTCACAAGCAGGACAATCAACAACGATAGTTTCTTCATGGGATTTTCCAATCTGGCCGGCGGCAAAGTTAGGCGCTGGGCTGGCTACGTTTTATGAGCGATACCAGAGTACATACACGGCGCGGAGCGCGGCCAGAATGTTTTAGGTTCATGGATTGGAAAGCCGGCATCGTATTAGGTGCGGTACGGGGCTGCACCCCTGGAACGCTGTGCTGTACTATCGGTTACGTGAATTGAAGTGCTGATTAGAGATGCTATCGGACGCCTGCTTTTCAGGGGGCTGAAGATAACGAATTAGAAGCTATGAACGGTGATTCGCATCCTCGCTGGAATCCTCTCCGGACGGCTCCAAACATAATTACGCTTGCACGTCTTTGCCTGATGCCATTTCTGGTGGCGACGATTTTGCAGGGCGAGTTCCTCCTAAGCTTTGTGCTCTTCCTGATCGCCGGGGTCTCCGATGCGCTGGACGGATTGCTGGCGCGCGCCCTGAAACAGCGTTCGGCGCTGGGTGAGTACCTTGACCCCGTGGCCGACAAGTTGCTGTTAAGCACCCTCTTCCTGGTGCTTACGCATATGAAATCATCCTCCGGCGAGAGGCTGATTCCCGTCACTGTGACGGTGATGGTATTTGGCCGGGATATGGGAATTCTGATCGTGGCGGCGATTCTCTATGCCGCGGTGGGCCGGCGGGAGTTCCACCCAAGCGTACTTGGCAAGGCTAATACGCTGGTCCAGATTGCGGCAGTCGCCATGGTGCTACTGCGCCAGCTGACGGCACAGGAGTGGGTGGTGATGGTCAGGCAGGTGGCGCTTGACCTCACGATGCTGTTGACCGTGGCGTCGGGGTTTCACTACGCATGGCTGGTTTCAAGGCGCACCTCGCACCCGGCAGCCAATAGCGCCGCGGCCAAGTAGCCGTGGAGGACTAGAGCATTCTCTCTCTTTTGATTAACGCGATCCCACCCTAGCGACAAAAACAAAGGCGTCGCGCGGATCCACCCCACGAACGAGGACCTGTTCGCGGGGACCCCGGAAGGATGGGGCACCCACAAATATTTGCGTGGGGAATGCTCTAAGCGTCGTCTTTTACGTCTTCTGTCTCGACGGAGTCTTCGATTTCCATATCACGAAACTCTTCGGAATCAAAGACTTCGCCACAATCCAGGCACTCGACGAATTCAGTGTCTTCGTGGCGGGATACGATACGAACCCTGGGATGTTTGCAGGCGGTAGCCATCGTTCTTTATTTGAGTGGAAATAGCCTTCTTTGGCGGGATTGTAGCCCGTTTCCAATTAATTGCGAAAGTATATTTTATTGAATCTTCGATTCAAAGCAAGGATTAGTGGTCGGCGACGCGAAATGGCCTATAGATAGTTGAATCTCGGACAGAAACGGTCGTATACTTAAAGCGGACTGATCCAGTCGGATATTTCATGCTGAAACTGACAAAAAAGGCGGATTACGGGTTGATGGCTCTGAAGTATCTGGCAGAGCACCCGGAGACGCCTGCGCTCAGCGCCAAAGATGTGGCGGACGCTTATGGGATTCCGGCGCAACTGCTGGCCAAGATTCTGCAGAAACTTACCAAGACAGGTTTGTTGCGTTCGCATGCCGGAATGAACGGCGGCTACTCACTAGCGCGGGATGCGAGACAGATTTCGGCCTACGAAGTGATTCACGCCATCGACGGCCCGTTCTTTATTACTTCGTGCACCAAGGGCGCGAATGGTTGCGACCTGACGCCGAGCTGCACCATCAAAGAGCCGTTGGCGCGCGTGAACGACACCATTGCGGGAGTGCTGAAGAGCATCAGCATTCAGGATCTGGCCGAACATGTACAGCCTGCCGGCAAGCCGCACGAAAGTCATGGGCTGGTGGCATTGACGTTATAGAAGCGGCGGAGTCAGCGGAGTTAGAAAGCAGCGAGCGTGCCGCAGATAGAAGCAAACCCAGTGAGCAAGTAACGAGTTTGGAGAAAAAGATGAGTACAGTTGTCAGCAATGTTGAGATTCCGGCCGGTGTGAGTCTGCCGATCTATATGGATAATCACGCCACCAGCCCGCTCGATCCTCGGGTGCTGGAAGCGATGATGCCTTATTTCACCAGCAAGTTTGGAAACGCGGCGAGCCGCAACCACTCGTTTGGGTGGGAAGCCGAGCAGGCCGTTGAGACGGCGCGCGAGCAAATTGCCAAGCTGATTGGCGCGACCGCCAAGGAGATCATCTTTACTTCGGGCGCGACGGAGAGCGACAACCTCGCCATCAAGGGCATCGCGGAGATGTATCGCGAGCGCGGCAACCACATCATCACTCAGGTGACCGAGCACAAAGCGATTCTGGATACCTGCAAGCGGCTTGAGAAGCATGGCTACCGTGTGACCTATCTGCCAGTGAAGGCAGACGGGTTGATCGATCTTGAAGACTTGAAGCGCGCGATTGACGACAAGACGATTCTCGTAACCATCATGGCCGCGAACAACGAGATTGGCGTGTTGCAGCCCATTCGCGAGATTGGCAAGCTGTGCCATGAGAAGGGCGTAATCTTCCACACCGATGCGGTGCAGATTATCGGCAAGGCTCCGTTCAACGTGATCGCCGACAACGTAGATGTTGCTTCAATCTCGGGCCACAAGGTTTACGGGCCGAAGGGCGTGGGCGCGCTGTATGTGCGACGCCGCAACCCGCGCGTGCAGATTGCAGCGCAGATCGACGGCGGCGGACACGAGCGCGGCATGCGGTCGGGCACGCTCAATGTCCCAGGCATTGTGGGACTGGGCAAGGCTTGTGAGATTGCGCGCGAAGAGATGGATTCAGAGGCGGCATATTTGCGTGGCCTGCGCGATAGGCTGAAGGCCAAGCTTGAGTCGGAGCTGGACTACGTTCAAGTGAATGGGTCGTGGGAGCACCGGCTGCCCGGCAACCTGAACATGAGCTTTGTGTATGTTGAGGGCGAGAGCCTGCTGATGGGCATTAACGACGTTGCTGTTTCAAGCGGCTCGGCGTGCACCTCGGCAACACTCGAACCCAGCTACGTGTTGAAGGCGTTGGGTCTGGGTGACGATGTAGCGCATAGCAGCATTCGCTTTGGTTTGGGCCGTTTCAATACCCAGGCTGAAGTGGATTACGTAGCGGCAAAGGTGATTGATATTGTGAAGAAGCTGCGCGAGCTTTCGCCGCTGTACGAGATGGTGAAAGAAGGCATTGATTTGACGAAGATTCAATGGGCGGCGCATTAAGTGCAGGGATCAGGGGTCAGGTTTCAGGGCTCAGAAAAGCGCCCCTGTGCCAGTCCCGGACATCCAATCATTGAACACCGGTCATCGGCCAGTGATTTCTGACCCCTGATCCCCGAAACCCGAAACCTGTTTTACGCGGCTTCCCCGCGGAGGAGAAAAGGCAAATGGCATACAGCGACAAGGTAGTTGACCACTATAACAATCCGCGCAACGTGGGCACGCTCGATAAGAGCTCGACCGAAGTGGGCACGGGCCTGGTGGGCGCGCCGGAGTGCGGCGACGTTATGCGCCTGCAGATCCGCGTGAACCCCGAAACGCAGGTAATTGAGGAAGCCAAGTTCAAGACCTTTGGCTGCGGCTCGGCAATTGCGAGCTCTTCATTGGCCACTGAGTGGATTAAAGGGCGCACGGTTGAAGACGCGCTGGGCATCAAGAACACCGATATCGTGAAGGAGCTTTCGCTTCCCCCGGTAAAGATTCACTGCTCGGTGCTGGCTGAGGACGCCATTCGCGCAGCGATCGGCGACTGGAAGAAGAAGAACGGCGTAGCCGAGACCGTCGAGACGGCCGCGGCCCAAGCCGCACAGTAAGCACCAATATTGGGTGCCGCTGGTCCTTCGCATTTGGGGACCAGCGAAAGCACGAAGTGTGAGCGCGCCGTAGGCGCAACGGAAGTTAGCCCCGCGCTTTAGCGTGGGGTGGCAGTCGATTGAGGATTTAGCCCCGTAGGGGCGATGCGGCTTTGAAAGGGCACGACTTTAGTCGTGCCAAACATGGGCGCTTAAAAAAAGGCCGGAGCTTTAAGCCCCTGCTCGCGCCCCGAACGAAAGAACCCACATGGCAAACTTCGTAACAATCGGATCGAACGCGGAGCAACAGGCACCACCGCAATCAGGCGTGCCCAAGGCGCCGTCGGCTCAGGGCCTGCAGGTGACTGAGCGCGCGGTCAAGCGCATTCGCGCGGCGATGGCGAAAGAAGGCATTTCGCCAACCGAGGGTGGACTGCGCCTGGGCGTAATGGGCGGTGGATGCTCCGGGCTCTCGTATTCAATCAAGTTCGACACGCAGCCGCGCGAGCGCGACCGCGTCTACGAGTTCGACGGAGTTCGCGTCTTCGTCGATCCCAAGTCGTTCCTCTATCTGCACGGCATGACGCTGGACTACGAGGAGAGCCTGATGCGGCAGGGGTTTAACTTCATCAATCCGAACTCTTCGCGCTCCTGCGGCTGCGGTACTTCGTTTTCGTCGTAGGCTTTTTCGCTCGCCGGTTTTTTAGCGCGCAGGATTTGGATGATGATGAAAGTTCTCGATTCCGCAATTCCCATTGCATGCTGGTCGTGTTCCGTGGGTCACAACGAGTCCACGCTCTTTTGCCCGCACTGCGCCAAAATTCAGCCGCCACCGAGCGGCGATTACTTCACTGTGTTCAGCCTCGAACCAAAACTGAATATCGATTTGGCCGCGCTGGAGACGGAGTTTCATCGCCTGAGCCGGAAGCTACACCCTGACAGATTTGCGCGCGCGGGCGAGCAGGAGCGCGAGTGGAGCCTGGCCGACACGGCGCTGCTCAACGACGCGTATCGCACGTTGAAAGAGCCGCTGCGGCGAACTGAGTATCTGCTGAAGCGGAGCGGCGCAGAGATTGGCGAGGAACACAGCGGAAAGGATCGGCGCGATGCCTCGCGGACGCCGGCCGATCTGCTTGAAGAAGCTTTCGATTTGAACATGCAGCTTGAAGAGATGCGCATGGCTCGCGCAGCCGGCGAGACCGATCAGGAACTTGAAAAGAGCCTGGTTGCGGCGAAGACGAAGTTTGACGGCCTGCTTGCGGAAGTCGATCGCGATTTACGCGCGCAATGGAATGCGTGGGACGAGGGCGGCGAGGCGGAGCGAAAGGCCGCGCAAAACACCATGGTGGCACTGCTCGATCGTCGCCGCTACCTGAGTAATCTTGTCCGCGACGTGACTGAAACACTTGGAGCTTGAACAAGAATTATGGCGGATGCAAAAGTAGTTGGGATCGACCTGGGGACAACGAACTCGCTGGTCGCATATATGCAGGGCGACAAGCCGGTGGTGATTCCCGGCGTTGACGGGTCGAATCTTGTTCCATCAGTCGTTGCCCTTGATCCAGTTGCCGAAGGAAGCACCGGCCGGCCGACGGTGACGGTGGGCAACAGCGCACGCAAGTCGCTGATTGAGACGCCGGAGCGCGTGATCTATTCAGTGAAGCGATTGATGGGGCGCGACCTCGATGAAGTGAGGAGCGAACTCAAGCTGTTCCCGTTCCGGCTTGCCGACGATGTTGAAACGGGCGAGGTGCCGCGCATTCAACTAGGCGAACTTCGTTTTACCGCACCTGAGATTTCAGCGTATATTCTGCGGCAGTTGAAGCGTAATGCGGAGCGTTTTTTCGGCACGCCGGTTACGCAGGCTGTCATCACGGTGCCGGCGTACTTCAACGACGCGCAGCGCCAGGCTACGAAAGATGCGGGCCGGATGGCGGGGCTAGATGTGCTGCGACTGGTGAACGAGCCGACCGCGGCCGCGCTGGCATATGGGCTTGATCGCGCCAATGTAGGCACGATTGCCGTGTATGACTTGGGCGGCGGTACGTTTGATATTTCCATTTTGAAACTGCGCGACGGCATCTTCGAAGTGCAGTCGACCAATGGCGACACGCACCTTGGCGGCGACGACATTGACAATCTGCTGCTGGCAATTGCGCTTGATGAAATTTACTCAGAGCATGGCGTGGATCTGAGGTCGCATCCTGGGGCGGTGCAGGCGCTGCGCAAGAACGCAATCGATGCCAAGATCCGGCTCTCGGCGGAATCGTCGGCGAGCTTCGATATTGAGTTGCCGAATGGGGACCGGTATCAACGCGAGATTCCGCGCGAAGTGTTTGAGATGTTGATTGAGCCGGTGCTGGCGCGCACGGCCGCGCCTTGCAAACAGGCGATGACCGATGCGGGCCTTACACCCGAGCAGATTGATGAAGTTGTGCTGGTGGGCGGGTCGACGCGGATTCCCGCGGTGCGCAAACTGGTGGATGATCTCTTCAAATTAAGCGCGCGCAGAAAGAAGGCGCACACTGAGTTGAATCCAGACGAGGTGGTTGCGCTCGGTGCGGCGGTGCAGGCCGACATTCTTGCGGGCGCGTCAAAGTCGACGGAAGAGTTGCTGCTGCTTGACGTGACGCCGTTGTCGCTGGGCATTGAAGCGCTCGGCGGAGTGGTGGCCAAGATTATCACACGCAATTCCACGATTCCTGCGTCGGCAACGGAGCACTTCACGACCGGCGTTGATGGGCAGACGAATGTGGCGATTCATGTAGTGCAGGGTGAGCGAGAACTCGCGGCGGATTGCCGATCGCTGGCGCGTTTCGATCTGAGGGGAATTCCGCCGATGATGGCTGGGCTGCCTCGCATCGAGGTTAAGTTTCTGATTGATGCCGATGGAATTTTGCAAGTGTCGGCCCGCGAGCAGCGAAGCGGCAAGCAGGCTGAGATTGAAGTGAAGCCGACTTATGGGCTGACGGACGAGCAGGTCGAGGGCATGATTCTGGATTCGTTCGATCATGCGGAAGAGGATTTTGCGAAGCGGCTGCTGATTGAGGCGCGGGTTGAGGCGGAGTCGGATTTGGCTAAGGTCGATCAGGCGAAATCGAATCCGGCCTGGAAACATTTATCCGGAGAAGAGCAGTCCGCTGTGAAAGCTGCGGAAGACCGGCTGATTGATGCGAAGGCCGGAGAGGATGCGGCGGCGATTCGCGATTCGCGCGTGGCGCTCGACGTGGCGACGCGAAGGCTGGCAGAGCTGATGATGGATGCCGCCGTTACGAACGCCATTCGCGGCAAAACAATGAATGAAGCGGGCGATGAGCTAGGCGACAATATCAACGCGCCGCATCCAATGGCGGCAGCGGAGTTCAAGTAGAAGCAAGTTAGCGAGTCAGCAAGTCGGCGAGTTGGCAGTCAGGAAGATTGAGAATGAGTGAAGCAGAGAAAAAAGAGATTCCGCCGGAGAAGCTGGTGCGGGTGACGTTTATGCCCGAGGGCCGCACCGTCGAATTTGAATTCGGCACCATGCCGTACGATCATCACGGCAAGCCGATGAGTTTTCTGGATGTGGCGGAGAACTTCGGCATCTTTCTTGACCACGCATGCGGCGGAGTATGCGCGTGCACCACCTGCCATCTGTGGATCAAAGACCAGGCGGGCATCACAGAAGCCGACGACGACGAGATTGACCGTATGGATATGGCGGCCGACCAGCAGTTGTACTCGCGGCTGGGATGCCAGGCGGTGATTACGAAGCCGGGCAACTACGTGGTTGAGATTCCCAAGTGGAATCGAAATTACACTTCAGAAGGCAAGCCGCTGGCATTGGCGGAGGGGAAGTAAGATGGCGCGCGAAATTTTATGGACCGACGCCGAGGAGATCGGCATTCAACTGCAGGAAAAGTTCCCCGAGGTGGACCCGCTGACCGTGCGGTTCACCGACCTGCATCGCTACGTTACCGAGCTTGAAGGTTTCGCCGACGACTCAACAAAGTCGAATGAGTCGCGGCTTGAAGCCATCCAGATGGCGTGGCACGAGGAGTTCGAAGACGCCAAGAGCTAGGCTTCTGCGATTCGCTCATGCCGCATGTTGCGAAATCGAAAGCACGTTTCCGTCTGGATCTTTGAACCACGCTACTTTGTCGCCGTTGGGAAATGTGCAGATGCCGCGCTCATCCTGGCCCATGTTGGGATAGTGCGTAAAGACAACGCCTTTCGCCGCGAGCTCATCGACGGTTCCGGCAATGTCCAATGACTCCCATCCGAGGACAGTATGCTGTGCGGGCGTGAACTGCGGCGCTCTGCTAATGCGCAGCATCACCCCGCCCATATCGAAGACGAGCGCGAAGCCGTCGTCGCGGATGAATTTCAAACCGAGCGCATCGCGATAGAAGCTGATGGCCGTATCGGCGTTGGTTGCAATCAGGAATGTTACGACTCGATTCATGGAACCTCCTCGTGAATTCAATCTCAACCGCGCCGATTCTCGCTCCAGCCGAAGGCATTTTCAAAATGCGAGATTTCAGGCTTGGTGGCCGGCAGTAAATAAACACTGATCACGTCGAACCGCGCTTGAGGCAACACAGGCTGTAACCCGCCGGTCTGCGGCAATTGGAGCATATAGCGGCGAGCAAGCCGGCGAAGGATTCCGCGCTTATGGTTGTCGACCGCGACCTCTGCGGGAGTGATGTCGTGGGCGGTGCGCGTTTTGACTTCAATGATGCAAAGCAAGGAATCTTTCCACGCCACAATGTCAATGTCGCCGGGCAGGTTTCCCGCCGACCATCGCGTTGCCACTACCAGATAGCCCTCACGAAGCAGGTAAAAGTACGCTTCCTTTTCACCGTCGAGACCGGTGACGAGATGAGCAGGGAGTTCAGGAGCACGTCCGCCCAAACGCGAAACGCGATCGAGTGAATCGATTGCGAGCCGGATTGCTCCCACGCGCAGTTCTCTGAGCGATTGCATGGCAACCCATTCTCAACCTTGAGGGCGATGCGGCGCAAATGGAGCGATTCAGATGAGAATTTCCAGAGGCGGACAGATTCAGTGGCAAACTGAATCTCCCGATTTGGAATCAGAGATTCGCATTTGGGAATGAAATTCAATTATGTCGCCTCATTGCGATCTAACCGCGCAACGTTGCCCGAAACTGAGATTGAATGTCATAGGAGAATTCTCAAAATGTCTCATGGATTGCTGGGAGGTTTATTTTCGCGGCAGCAGGAACAGGCGGCGGCATTGATTGATGTTGAAGAAGATTTTACTGATGTGGCGGAAATTGATCGGACCTTTGAATTTGCGCTCGACGCACTACCCGTAAATGCGATGTTCTGCGACCGGGACCTGATTCTGCGCTACCTCAATCGATCGTCGCGCAAGACGCTTAAGACACTGCAGCAGTATCTCCCCTTCAAGGCTGATGAGCTCGTGGGCAAGTCGATCCATATTTTTCACAAGTCGCAGGAGAATATTGACCGAATCCTGGCGAACTCAAAACATCCGGGCAAACATGAGCTGCCGCATAAGGCGACTATCGAACTCGGGCCGGTGAAGCTCGACCTCCAGGTAGACGCAATGATCGACGAGGCCGGCAAGCACATAGGCACGGTAGTGATTTGGGGCGTGAGCACGCAGCAGGCAATTGATGCGTTGCGTCATGCGCAGGAGGCGCAGCGGACCGACATCGAGCACCTGAATGGAAATTTGCAAATGGTGGCTACGGCAACGCATCAGATTGAGTCGAGCATCGGAGAGATTGCGCGAAACGCCGAGAGTGTGGCCCAGGCCGCTGAAAAGTCGCGCACTGCGACTGAAGAGAGCAAGCATTCTATTCTGAGCCTGAAAGCGTCGAGCAGCGGAGTGGCGAAGGTGGCGGAGCTGATTGCTTCAATTGCCACGCAGACCAGCGTGCTGGCGCTGAACGCGAATGTTGAAGCCGCGCGCGCGGGCAAACATGGCAAGGGCTTCAGCGTTGTAGCCAGCGAAGTGCGAAAACTGGCCGAACAAACTGCCCAGGCGACCGCTGAGATTCAAGCGAAAGTTTCGGCAATCGGCGCGGACATTACAACAGCGGTTGCGGCCATCGACCGCATCGCGAGCCAGACAGAAGAACTCTCGGGAGTGTCACACCAGATGGCGGCTGCGGCTGAAGAACAGCACCTGGCTACGCAGGAGATGGGGCAGAATCTTGAGCGCGCTGCGCACAGGACCAACGAGATTGCCAACATGCGGTTGACCGGGTAGACAGACCCCACGCGACAAAAAGGCCGGCAGAAACTTTGCCGGCCTTTATTTGTGCGGATGAGTACGCCTCAGGCAGTTGCTACCTCGGCTGCCGTATGCTCGTGTTCTTTCTCGACGATGGCAAGTGATTCCTCAAGGATGTCGAGAGCCACGGTTGCCTCTTCTTCGGTGAGGGTGAGAGGCGGGGCGAGGCGAATTGAAGATTCGCCACAGCCCAGAATCATGAGTCCGCGCTCGAAGGCCAGGGTCTCAATGCGGTTGCGCTCGGCAGCTGCGGGTTCGCGAGTGGCCTTGTCTTTCACGAGCTCAATGCCGATCATCAAGCCACGGCCGCGGACTTCGCCCACCATGGGGTGAGTCTTGACCCAGCCGCGCAAGCGCTCGAGCATGAACTCACCCACACGCGCGGCATTGGCGATGCCTTCGCGCTCAAGGATGTCCATGGTGGCCAGAGCCGCCGCTATCGAAACAGGATTGCCGCCGAACGTGGACGCATGCGAACCCGGCACCCAGTCCATGATTTCAGCGCGCGTCATGCAAACGCCGAG
>Ga0265338_10006530_pt1 | contig 14824 bp, 10 predicted proteins | sample 42126metaG_FD_193579 | JGI IMG/M metagenome (GOLD analysis project Ga0265338, IMG submission 193579) | Rhizosphere microbial communities from Carex aquatilis grown in University of Washington, Seatle, WA, United States - 4-21-26 metaG | ecosystem: Host-associated > Plants > Roots > Rhizosphere... | reverse complement strand
GCCGCATGGCAAGCCCGCGGATCGGATCAGGTTCGAGATCGTCCTTCGGCTTGAAGAAATCCTCAGCGCCGGAAAACCGCTCGCTGAATGTGTACGGACACTCGAACACGAAATCGAGGTTGTCGAGCACGTTCATGACGTTCGGCGCCGTCGTGCCGCACAACAGCAGCGCCGGCGCACTGCCGGCATTGATGATGCGATGATAGGCGTTTAGCGGAATGGCGAACAACGAGCCCTTCTGCCACTCGAACACATGGCGCTTGCTCTGCCCTTCCTGCCAGACTTCGGTGGTGCCGCGGCCTTCGACCACGAGCACGACTTTCTCGTAAAGGTGCCGCTCGACATTGAGAGCGCCGGCGCCCGGCACTTCGACCACGTACATGCCCCACAGGCCCTCGGTGCCGAAAAGCTGGATGAAGGAGCCGCGGCCGCCGAGCCGCTTCCACGGCACCAGCGGCAGATCCTGCACCTTGCGTACGCCAATGCCGCGGTAGCACGGCACGCCTTCGGCCTCCATGAAGCGGTCATAAGGCAGCGGCTGGCGTAGGAATTTGCCAAAGCCCGCGTTCTCGCCCGCTTTGGGCTCATGCCAGTGGACCATATCGGGCGTGTCATGCATGGGTTGATCTCCACGTACTGTTCCGGCGAGCGGATTTGTTCTCTCTCAATAGTCTAGCAGAACAGCCTGCATTGCAGTCCAATTGAACCTGGCCGACGCTGGCACGACATAACAGCGAACAGGTTGTGCTGTCACCTTGTGGCGGCACAATGCTCACGGCCACCGCGGGCGGCGGCCCGATGATGCTGATCATCCCCGGCTCCGGCCCGACCGACCGCGTCGACAAACGCGGCATGTTCGGCAGCCGCGCCGCGGTGGCCGATGGTAACGTGGTCACTATTGACGACTACGTTACCGACATCGAATCCTGGATCGCATCAGCGTTTTCTCCTACGATCCGGCGAAACTGATCGCGGCAGTTAAGAAACGGGTGCTGATTCTTCAGGGCAAGCGGGACATACCTCAAGCTGGCCGCGCCGTCCGCCAAGCTTGTGCTGCTCGACAACACGAATCACGTGCTGAAAACCGTCACGTCCGATGACCGGCGCGCGAACGGGGCAACTTATGCCGATCCGCGATTGCCTTTGGCGCCGGCAGTGGTTGACGCCGTCGCCGGTTTCGTCGACAGCGCAACGAAGAAACCTTAGCCTATTGCTTCTTCGCCAATAGCTTCTTCAGCGCGTCCCGCAAGGCAGGCGGAGTCGCCGCCAAGCGGGCGATCGCCTGCCGCGCCGCATCGCCACCGACCGGGCTGACATCGACCTTGAGCTTCGCGGCATCGGCCAGATAGTCCGGGTCCTTGTGGACGGCAACGAAGGCCGACTCCAGCGCCTTGGCGCGCGCCGGCGGCACGCCGGGCGGCGCCGCGAACGGCCGCGACAAGAGATACGGCAATTCCGCGAGTTCGATCAGGGCGCGCGAGCGCGCATCAGGGGCAAGTTCGCGTGCCGTCGGCACGTCGGCAAGATCCGGCAGCCGCGTGGCGCGTCCGAATTGCAGCAGCACCCGCATGTCGCTGTTGGGCGCGAGCCACTGCGCGTGTGCCGAGCGCACCGACGACAGGCCGACGGTGCGGCCCTCGACTTCGTTCTGATCGATGGCGAGAAACAGCACGCCGCTGTCGCGATAGCCGGCAATCAGTTTGATATGCAGGCCGAGCAGTTCGCGCAGCAGGATCGGGATGTCGTCGCTGGTCGAGCCTTCCGCGGTGCCGCCCAAGACCATCGGCGGGCCGCCCGGCCGGCGCGCGTCGGCGATCGATTTGACCGGCGCATCCTTGCGCAGCATCAGCACATAGGCGTCGTTGGCGTAGCTCGACGACGAGCCAAGCCAGCTGAACTTCTTCGGATCGAACTGCACGTTCCGATCGCCGCCGAGCAGCGCAACCAGCGCCATGTCGCGAGCGAACAGCCCGAAGGTCGAGCCATCCTTTGGGGCGACCGTGTAAATGTAATTCGCCGCTCGCAGGCTACCGGCCCCCGGCATGTTCTGCACCACGACATTCGGGTTGCCGGGAATATATTTGCCGATGTGGCGGGCCAAGAGCCGGGCATAGATGTCGTAGCCGCCGCCGGGTCCGAACCCGACCACGAGGTCCACCTGTTTGCCGCGATAGAAGTCGGCGACCTCGTCGGCACGCGCGGCCGGAAGCGCCAAGACCAGAACGAATAGGACCAGGGCGAACGAGGACGCGAAAGTAAAAGCGCCGCCCGCGACGCGCGCGCGCAAATCCATGGCCTTCCCTCGTACGGATGGCCTCACGGCCTCTCCTACCCTTTATGACCGACGCAGTTACGCCGCGCCGCGGGGCACGAGGCATCATACAGCAGGATCAGCGGAGGATTTCCAGCGCGGCAGGCGAAGGCAGGCGATGCCCCCGGTCAGTAGTGCCAGCTCAGTTTGCCGTAAAAGGTGCGCGGATCGCCGACAAAGCCGCCGGCGCTTTGGGCAACCGTGAAATACTCGACGTTTGTGATGTTCTTCACGCCGACCTGGGCGTCCCAGTGCGCGCCGTAATAGCCGAACATCGCGTCGATGACGGTTGAATCGGGGATCCAGGCGGTATCGGCGGTGCTGGCGTAAGTTTTGCTGTTGTAGGACAGGCCGGCACCGACACGGAAGCCGCGCACGCCCGCGATGGCGAAATCGTAGGTCGTCCAAACATTGAAGATGTATCGCGGCACGCCAACCGGCGTGTTCCCAACCTGCGACGGCGTTAACGGCACCGCCGTCAGCACCGCCTTCTGGGCGATCGCATTGGCCAGAATCTTCCACTCCGGCGTGACCGTGACTTGCAGATCGGCGTCGACGCCGCGAGACGTCTGGGCGTTGAACGCGATGGTGTTCGTCGTGGTGTTTTCGGTGAACACGTTGTTGCGGAAAATTTCGAATGCCGCCGGCGTAAAGACGATGCGTCCGTCCGGCGTCGAGAATTTGATGCCGGCTTCGTATTCGAGCCCGGATTCAGGCGCGACCACACCCGTCTGGGTCGCTTCCGAGTTGAAGTTTGTCAGATAGCTTTTCGACGCGCCGACAAAAGGCGCCACCCCCGGGAGAATTTTGTAGAGCGTGCCGACGCTCCAGCTGGTCGGCGTATCGATTTCGGTATCGACCATTCCGGGCTCGAGCGGACTGCCATTCGGCGCAATGCGGCCTGGAACGAAGGCGAGCGGCGTCAATTGCTCGTACCAGTGCTCCTGCCGAACGCCGAGCCGCACCTTCCATTGATCGGTGACGTCGATCTGGTCGGTAGCATACGTACTGAGATAGAGCGCCTGCAGGTCGTCGACCATGCCGCTGTGCTTGGCATCGCGCAGGAAGGTGAGCCCCGCCGTCGAGGTCTCGGGGATGACCGGCGCGAAAATGTTGGCGATGTTCGGCAGGTCGGCCGTCGCCCTATTGTCATCGATACGTTGCCATTCGACCTGCGCCCCTGTCAGCAGCGTATGGCCGATGCCGCCGGTGCGGAATTTCCACACCGGTTCGAACTGATAGGTAAAATCCTGATCGTGGTCGGTCTGTTCGCGCAATTGCCGGGCCTGCTGCTGCCAGAAGCCGCCGACCAGCGCAATCGTTCCGCCGCCGGAGTTGCGCAGGATGTCGACATCGCGGTGCATGTACGACAAGCGGTTGTTGATCGTGAGATAGTCCGCGATCCACCAGGAATCCGTCAGTGTCGGCCGCTCGAAATCCTGGTTGCCCTTGCTGAATGGCGTTGAATATTTGGCGGTGCTCGGCACGCCGGTCAGCGGCGTGCCGGCAAGGCCCGCACCGTTGAAATAGACGATGCCGTAGCTGTCGGGCGTGCGTTCGAGGTGGCGCAGATCGAGCGCAAACGTGGTGACGTGGTTGTCGTGAGTCCAGCTCAGCACCGGGCGGACTTCGTAATCCGCGCTCTTGAGATCGCGGAAACCGTCGGAATGCTGGAACAACCCGTCGACGCGGTAAGCCAGTCCCGGCACCGTGGTCGGCCCGGTGGCGAAGACACTCGTGGTCCAGGAGCCGAATGAGCCGATCTGCTGGCTGATGCCGTAGCCCGGCACCGCCGACGGCATGAAATGGATGATGTCGATGCTGCCGCCCGGCGTGCTGCTGCCGAACAGCGCCGAGCCCGGGCCCTTGAGCACTTCGATGCGTTGCACGCCGTTCATCGAGTGCGGAAAGCCGTTGGACTGATCGCCATCGGGAAACTGGTCGCTGAAGATGCGGGCGTCCATGCCGCGAATGGTGAAGCGGTCGAAGAAGCCGTAGGTCGACGTGCCGCCGATATTGATGCCGCTGATATCGCGAACCGCATCGCTCAGATTGGTGCCGCCCTGCTCGGTGACCACCGACCGCGGCACGACGACGACGCTCTGCGGCAGGTCGGCTAGCTTGGTGCCGGTCTTATCCGACGCTGCAGCCTGCTCGAGCGGCGCGGTTGAATTGGCATTGCCGCCTGGGCCACTGCCCTGTGCCGCGACGGACGAGCCAGCCGGAGCTGCGGTTGTCGCCGTGCGCGCTCCAGCGTGGCGGCGGCTTCTGCCGGCGGCGCGCTTGGCCTTAGGCGCTGAGACGACAATCTCGGGGATTGGCGTTCCAGCGCTCGGTGCAGGGGTCGATGGCGGCGGCGCGGCGGATGGTGTGCCCTGTTGGGCAGGCTGAGTCGCTTGCGGTGTCGACGGCGCAGCTTGCGGCGTGGACGGAGCGGCCTGAGGACCACTCTGCGGCGCCGGCGGCGTGCTCTGTTGCGCCGGCGGCGAACTCTGCTGGGCGCGCGGCGATGCTGTCGCCATCAGTCCAAGCACGAGAGCGATCGTTGTGGCCACCGTGTTGCGGCTGAGACCATTCTGGCGTCGTGAACAGAGCCTCGATCCGTCTTGCATTGCGGCCCCCCGACCACTTTAGAACGATACAAAAGTATAGTTCTATCAATGACTTATACGCGAATAAGTATTACCGCGCAAGAATAAAAAGTCATTGTGCAGTATAAAGGAATTAGAATAATTCGAATGTACGTATTTGGGCCAGTTTATACTCGTTCCAAATCATCCAATATTTCCTTGCTTGCTTCATAGTTGGTGGCCCTCGCGCATTTGCCGAAGTGCCGTTGTCGGCGATCTGGCTGGGCCTAACACGCGCCGATCCATGCGCCGGAATTGTCCACATGCGATGAGGCTCGTTCGCGCTCACCCGCTACCTTGCCAAGCACTGATACAGCGCATTGGGGGACTTGCGCGGGTATGCACTTTTATTGACATCATCATACCCGCGGCACAGACTGCAGCGGCGCTGAAGGACGGTGATCTCGACCGGAAACGGTTTCGCACGCGCGGCTTTGGGGGTGTTCATGGCGCTGCGGGAATTCACGGCGGCGATCATTGTGTTGTGTCTTGCATGTTCGGACGCCTGGTCCCAACCCACGCCCGAACCGCAGTTGCAACAAGGGTCGGCCAACAGTCCATCGAGCACCGCCGTCCCTCTGCCGGCAATCCAGGTCACTGCACCCAAACACGCAAAGCGAACGACACCCAAACGGAAGCAAGCGCCTCGCCGGGCCTCGCCGGCGCAACCGACAACGCCGGCATCCACGACGGCAAGCTCATCCACAAACGTGGCGGGCGGCGCTACGGCGCCGCCGACGATGGCGAACCAGATGACGATATCCGGGCGCGAGCTTAGCGAACGCGCGGTGACGCAGCCCGGCCAGATTCTTGAGGCCGCGCCCGGCCTGGCGGTGATCTCACATGCCGATGGCGGCAAGGCCAATCAGTATTACCTGCGCGGCTACAATCTCGACCACGGAACCGATTTCGCGGTGTTCGTCGATGACATGCCGATCAACCTACCGACGCACGCTCACGGCCAGGGCTATGCCGATCTGAATTGGCTGATGCCTGAAACAATCAATAGCCTCAACATCCGCAAGGGTCCCTATTTCGCCGACGTGGGCGACTTCGCCAATGCCGGCTCGCTGTTTCTCAATCTGCGGGACAGTGTCGACAAGACCATAGCGTCGGTGACGGCGGGCAGCTTCGACTACGAACGATATTTCGCGATGGGATCGGCCAAGCTTGGTGGCGGCTCATTGCTCTACGCCGGGGAGTCGAATTTTTATAACGGTCCCTGGGACACGCCCGATCACATGCACAAGTATTCGGGCCTGTTGCGCTACAGCCAAGGAAGCGCGACCGACGGCTTCTCCGCCACCGCGATGGCCTATTCCAACAGTTGGACGACGACCGAACAGGAACCGCTGCGCGCAATTCAGTCTGGCCTGATCGGACTTTACGGCGAAATCGATCCGACTGACGGTGGTGATACCAGCCGCTATTCGCTGTCGGCGCGGATGGCTCAGTCCGATGACTCGGGTTCCTGGAAGGCCAACGCTTATGTCGTCAAGTACGAGATGGACCTGTTCAACGACTTTACGTGGTTTCTGACCAATCCAATCGCCGGTGACCAGTTTCAGCAGCACGATGACCGCGTCTATGGCGGCGGCGGGATTTCCCGGACATTCAATGGGTCGTTGTTCGGGCGCCCCACGGAAACGGTTGTTGGATTTCAGACCCGTTTCGACAATATCAACCTCGCGTTGAACAATACAGTCGCGCAGCAATTCTTGTCGGCAACCCTCTTGGACCACGTGAATGAAGCCAACGCCGGCATCTATGCCGAACACACGGTCCATTGGACGAGCTGGCTGGCCACGACGCTCGGCTGGCGCGGCGACTACTACAACGCCTCCGTCAATTCGATCCTGCAACCGGCCAATTCAGGAAAAGATAGCGCCGCGATCGGCAGTCCGAAACTGCGGATCGTGTTCGGCCCTTTCTACAAGACCGAAATCTTCATTGGCGCCGGCATGGGCTATCACAGCAACGACGCCCGCAGCACGGTCATTACCGAAGTGCCTGGCGATCCGACGACGCCGGAAAACGCTTCTCCATTCCTGGTTCGCTCCCGCGGTGCGGAAATTGGCATTCGAACGAAAATGCTGCCCGGCCTCGACAGTTCGGTGAGCCTTTTCACCCTCCATCAGGATTCGGAGCTGTTCTTTGATGGCGATACCGGCGAGACCGTTGCGGGGCTGCCAAGCCAGCGCACGGGTATCGAATTCACCAACGATTATCGTCTGGCGAACTGGCTGCACATCGATGCCGATCTGGCGCTCACGCGCGCCCGATTTATCGGCTTCGACTATGCGCAAGAGACGACCTATGAGTCACTTGCCGGCTATCCGCAGTCGCAGATCGGCAATGCGCCGGGCAACTATATCTACAACGCACCCTGGATGGTGGCTTCGGCCGGAATCACGGTCGGGGATAAGACCGGCTGGTTCGGCGATTTGCGCTGGCGCTACATCAGTTCGCGCCCGCTGACCGAGGACGGCGCGTTCTGGTCCCCGCCATTGAGTGTCTTCAATGGTCAGGTCGGTTATCGCTTCGACAACGGCTGGCGCATTCAGCTCGATGGTCTCAACCTCCTCAATTCACAAGCGCCCCAGGCCGAGTACGCCTATGGCTCGCTGCTCAAGACTGACAGCCTGTTTGTGATGTGCAATTCTCCGGCACCCCCGCCGAAAGCGGTCTGTCAGAACGGCGTCATGGATTATGCGCTGCATCCGATCGAGCCGCTGGCGGTAAGGCTGACGGTGGCCGCGACGTTCTGAGGTTTCGGGCGTTCGCGAAATCGTCACAATGTGTTCCGCGCGCAACGGCTCAGGCAAATCGCTCTGCTGCCGCTCAAACAGCGATCCACGGCACCGCAGCATGCTATCTTTGGCCCAAGGGGGCCGCCAATGAGGCATTTGCTCACGATCTGTGTTTGGCTGTTGGCGCTCGGTGACTTTGCGGCGTATCCGAAAGCGGCCCGGGCCGCCGACATCCCACTGCCGACCAAGGCACCGCCTCAAGCCCCGGCCTACGATTGGACCGGCTTTTATGTCGGCGTTCATTATGGCTATGCAGCCGGATCATCCCGCTGGTCGGCAATACAGACCGGCGCGGTAGCGCCGCCGCTTTCCGGCTCGCTCGACATGTTCAACGCTTTCGATGCGTTCGCCGGAACGGGCAGTTACTTTCACGGCTTGCAGGCCGGCTACAACTACATGCTGCCGTCGCGCATCGTCGTCGGTGCCGAGGCTGATGTCTCGTTTCCGAGCTTGCTGGGCGGTAGTTCGACGTTCTCGTCGCCATCCAGCGGAACGGCCTCCTACCAGGATCTGGTTGAATTCTCCGGAACGTTGCGCGCTCGGATCGGCTACGCGGCCGGCAAGTGGCTGTTCTACGCGACAGGGGGCTTGGCCTATAGCTACGATCAACTGACCCGCATGCAATTGTCCGGCATGCCGGCAGGCGGCACGGCGTTGCCGGGCACGGTCGACAATCGTTTCATGGTACCGCGTTTCGGCGCGGCGGCCGGCGGCGGCATCGAGCTCGCGCTGACGCCCAAATGGATGGCGCGAGTAGAGTTTCTTTATGCCGATTATGGCTCGCACAACGTCGCATTTCCCGATGCCGCCGAGACCATCAGGTCGAACCTTAATGTTGAAATGCTTCGCGCCGGCCTCGATTACAAGCTAGGCCAGAACGGCATCGATGCCGATTTGTTTGAGAAGGGCCCCGCGCCGCTCGATCTCGGCTGGTTCGCCGTCCATGGGGAAACCACCTTCATCGAGCAATACGTTCCGCCCTTCCACGCGCCGTACCGAAGCGCTAACAGCCTCATTCCCAATCAGGGCCGGGAAGCCGGCGATCTGTCGCTGAGTGCGGGTTTCAAGCTCTGGCAAGGCGCCGAATTCTGGATTGATCCTGAAATCGATCAAGGCTTTGGGGTGAGCAATACTGAGGGCGTCGCCGGCTATGTCAATGGCGCAGCCGCAAAGGTCGGCGCCTCGGTTCCTTATGCGCGCGTGCCTCGCTATTTCGTGCGGCAAACCGTCGACCTCGGCGGCAAGAGCGACAAGGTTGAAGGCGTAGCCAATCAATTTGCCGGCTCGCAGACGGAGAACAGGCTCGTCTTCACCGTCGGCAAGTACGCCGCTACGGACGTCTTCGACAAGAACAAATACGCCACCGATCCTCGCAACGACTTTATGAACTGGGCGCTGGTCGATACCGGGACGTTCGATTATGCGGCGGATGCGTGGGGATATAGCTACGGCGCCGCGGCCGAGTGGTATCAGGGCGACTGGACGGTGCGCGGCGGGCTGTTCGACCTTTCCATCGTTCCCAATAGTCCCGTGCTGGATTCAAGCTTCGATCAATTTCAATGGCTCGGCGAAATCGAACGCCGCTACCAGTTGTGGGGCCATCCCGGCAAGATTGCCGTCACCGGGTTTTTGAGCCGCGGCCGCATGGGCACGTTCGCCGATGCAATTGCGCTGGCGCAAATGACCGGCGGCATCCCCTCAACGGCGGCCGTCCGCCAATATCGCAGCCGACCTGGTCTCTCCGCGAACGTCGAGCAGGAAATCACCTCGGACCTTGGCTTATTCGCCCGCGTCGGGTGGGCTGATGGCAGCGTCGAACCCTACGAATATGCAGACATCGATCGCACTGTGGCGGCCGGACTGCAGCTCAAGGGCACACAGTGGGGCCGGAAGGACGACACAGTCGGCATCGCTGGCATCATCAATGCCATTTCCAAGGAGCACGAAGCTTATCTCAACGCCGGTGGGCTCGGCATCCTCGTGGGCGACGGCATGCTGCCAAATCCTGGCCCCGAGCAGATCATTGAGGCGTACTACAGTTACGCGCTGTCGGCGGCAACGCATATCACGGCCGACTATCAGTTCATCGTCAATCCGGCCTACAACACCGATCGCGGCCCGGCCAGTGTGATTGGCGGGCGGTTCCACTGGCAGTTCTGATGCGGAAGAACAGCCCTCGCGGCCGAGCCCGTTGCTTCCCGCTTTGCCACGTTGTATTGTTGGAGTGGGTTTCACGAACGGCCAGTGATCCGAATGGGCCTGTTCCGCGCATATCGAAAATTCGGCGGCCGATTGGCGCTGATTGCGCTTGCGTTACAGTTTTATCTTTCCTTCGCCCACATTCACCCCGACGACATTTACGGCCCGGTCGGCCGGTCGTTGTTCGCAGCCGAGACTGTCAATCTGCCTGCGGCCGAATCGTTTAGGTCCATCCCCGCCGGCCAGCCGTGGTACAGCAGCGACGCGCTGTGCCCTATCTGCGAGACGATTTACTTCCTCAGCATTTCGGCAGCTCCCGACACGCCGCAAATTCTGCCTCTTTCGTTTATTGTGCGGCGGGCTGAACATTCGGCCATCCGCGCTGCCTTTATCGTGGCACCACGGCGCGCCCCTTTCCAATCTCGCGCCCCGCCGACCCTGTAGCTCCCGCCGCAGGGCACGAGCGTTCGCCTAAGCGCGTCAGTTGGGCGAACAGCGTCTGCTGCTCTTCGACATTTCAGTTCGGCTGACAAGTCGAGAATCGTCATGATGCGCGCGCATTTGGCGCTTGCGCACCCGATTTGGATACAAGACGGGAGATTTACATGCGTGGTTTGCTCCTGTTGGTGTTTCTAGTGGGCGTCATCTAGTGCCCCATGAATCACGATCAGGTCCTTTCGGTCGGAGAATGGGCCATGACATCGTTTCATCGATGAACTCCATCATTGCGGGGCACCGCACATTTTTGTTTGAATCGTCGTAGGCTGTCCGTCAGGGGTGTCATGCGCTGGTTCAGGTCATGCAGAAAGTTCGGCGGCCGGTTGGCTCTGTTCGCGCTGGCGATGCAGTTCTATCTGTCGTTTGCTCACATTCATCCTGACGATATCTATGGGCCGGTTGGCGGGTCGTTGTCCGTCGCTGAAGCGGTCAATTTGCCTGCGCCGGAGTCGCTCAAGTCCATTCCGGTGGGTCAGCCTTGGTACAGCGGCGACGCGCTGTGCCCGATTTGCGAGACTATCTATTTTCTCAGCAATTCCTTCACGCCTGATGCTCCGGCAGTCCTGCCGCTGACATTCTCGTCTCGGCCTGCCGAGCACGCGGTCGCGCCTGCGGCATTTGTAGTCGCACGGCGGCGCGCCCCCTTCCAGTCCCGCGCCCCACCCACCGCCTGACCCTTCGCGATCGTTGCTGAAATCCGTGGCGTTACCGTGCGTTCGCGCATCGGCCGCCACGAGAGCGCCCGCGGTTGCCTGACAATAAAGCTCCTCCGCTCGCGACAGCACGACCGCACTCTTTGCGGCGCTATGGCGAATTCCGTTCAGAATAATGGGTGGGGACAATGTCTAGTCACGTTCATCGTTTGAGTTTCACGTCTCGCGCGGCACTACTCGCTGGTTGCGCGCTTTTGGGGCTAACCGGTTTTGGCGCCTCTCTGAGAGCGCAGGTGGCGCTTCCCGAGCTTAAAGTCACCAGCGCAAAGCCCAAGCCGAAACCACGTACCGCGCGGCGCCGCGCACCGGCGCCGGCCGTCGCCGCGCGGGCAACGCCAATGTCCCCAGCCACGCCGGTCAATGCGGCGACCGCGAAGAACAACGCATTCGATACCGCGCGCAGCAACCTTTTCACTACGGCCGGCACAACGTCGGACACGCTCAGCCATGACAGCATCCAGGCGCTGCCCCAAGGCACCAATGCACCGGTCGAGAAAATTCTGCTGCAGGCTCCCGGCGTGTCGCAGGATTCGGCGGCAAGCGGTGCGATCCATGTCCGCAACGATCACGCCAACGTGCAATTCCGCATCAACGGCGTCATGTTGCCCGACGGTGTCACCGGCTTCGGCAGCATGCTCGACCCAAGCCTGATCGGCAGCATGTCGCTGATCACCGGCGCGCTGCCGGCGGAATTCGGCATGCGCACTGTGGGCCTCGTCGACATCACCACGCGCAACGACATTTTCAACAATTCCGGCAGCGTCAGCCTTTACGGCGGCAGCCGCGGCACCTTCCACCCGAGCTTCGAGTATGGCGGCACCTTCGGCAACACCTGCCCTGCGACGACGCCGGCCGGCACCAACACTTCCGCGCCGCTCACCACGAAAGCGGTACCGTCGTCGGCCGACTGCTTTCCCGGCGTGCAGTACCTGTTCACCGGCCGCTATCTGCAAACCACGGAGGGCATCGAAAACCCGATCACCAGCCTCAACGCCATTCACGACTTTTCCCAGCAGGCCAAAGGCTTCGCCTACCTGTCGACCTTCGTCGACCCGATAACGCGCCTGAGCCTCATCGCCGGCACGTCCACCAGCTGGTTCCAGATTCCCAACGTCCCCGGCCAGCCCGTCGGCTTGAACGGCAATCCGCCCGTGACCAGCGCATTCGGAATCACGAATTTCAACTCGGCGGCGCTCAACGAAAATCAGTACGAGAATACGCAGTTCGGTGTGCTGGCACTGCAGCGGTCGGCCAATGGCTTTGACGGGCAATTATCTTATTTCACGCGCTATAACTTCCTGCATTTCATGCCGGACCAAGTCGGCGACCTCTTGATCAACGGCATTGCCTCCGACATCACGCGTGAATCCTACAGCAACGGCATTCAGGGTGACGCTTCCTACGTCATCAACGACGCACATACGCTCCGCACCGGCTTCACCGTCAGCGGCGAACAAAGCGCGGTCGGCAACCAATCGCTGGTCGAGCCGGTCGACCCGATGGGCAACCCGATCGACGCGCCGTTTACGGTCACCGACAACGTTTCAAAGCTCGGCTGGCTCGCCGGCGTCTACGTCCAGGACGAGTGGAAGCTCACCAACAACCTCAAGCTCGATTACGGCCTGCGTTTCGACCAGATGTGGCAATACGTGAACGCCAATCAGCTCAGCCCGCGCGCCAGCCTGACCTACAAGCCCTTTGAATTCACCACCTTCCATATCGGCTACGCGCGGTACTTCACGCCGCCGGTGCTGGTCGAGGCGGCGCCCGCCAACATCGCGCTGTTCGCGAACACGACCGGCGCTCCAGCGAGCGGCGGCACCGATCCGGTGCTCCCCGAGCGATCGCATTATTTCGATGCCGGTGTCGATCAGAAAATTCCGTTCGGCTGCGCTTTAGCTGCCGCGCCCGACTGCAGCATGCTCGAACTCGGCGTCGACGCTTACTACAAGATCGCGCGCGACCTGCTCGATAACGGCACCTTCGGTCAGGCCCTGGTGCTCAGCGCCTTCAATTATGCGCAGGGTATCAGCGAGGGCATCGAGTTCAGCGCCAAGTACCACAGCGGCAATTTCCAGGCCTACGGCAATCTCGCCGTCGGCCAGGAGAAGGCCACCAATGTCGTGTCAAACCAGTATCTGTTCGACAACGCTGCGCCGCTCGCCGATCTCGGCGGTTTGACCGAACTGCAATATATCGACTCGCACTGGATCTATACCGACCACAATCAGTTCGTGACCGGCTCAGCCGGAGTGTCCTACCTCTGGTACGGCACCCGCTACTCGGCCGACATGATCTACGGTTCAGGCCTGCGCACCGGCGACGCCAATACTGGCAGTGAATCGCCCTACGCGCAGTTCAACGTCGGCGCCTCACACGAATTCGCCATGCCCGACGGAAAGCCCCTCACTGTACGCCTCGACGTCGTCAACCTGTTCGACACGATCTACCAGATCAGAAGCGGTACCGGGATCGGCGTGTTCGCGCCGCAATACGGTCCGCGCCGCGGCTATTTCGTCGGCGTAAGCAAAAAGATCTGAGCAAGCCGGGCAGCGTGGCGGCAAACGAAGGAGAGACCAATCCAATGACGGTATCACCGCGCAAGCTCGTTCGACGACATGTGCAATTGCCAGCGCGTGCGCCAGCGCCAGCACGTATGGGCAGATCGCTCGCTGTCGAGGATCGGCTGCGGGCCGCGCGTACGGCGCGATCAGAACGCTTGACGATATCGCGCAAGCACAATAAGGCACAACATACTGAAAAGGCGGTAGTTTTTCATTATTCCAAAGTAAAACAAGGCGCCTTTTTGCAATCACGCTGGGGTGGCAGCAGCTTGCTTGAGGCGGGCGCGGACGGCGGCGACGGAAAGGTAAGTGGGAATTCGGAAATGCGAACTGATCGAAAGACGCGAACATCCAGAAAAATCGGCGTGTATTCGCGTGGTCGCCGGCTCGCCCTCGCGTCCCTGAGCGCGCTGTTCGTCGCCGCATCGCTTGTGCACTCGGTCCACGCACAGGCGCCTGCTGCGCAATCTCCTGCCGCGCAAGTTCCTGGCACGCAGATTCCTTCTGCGCCGGTTCCTGCCACATCAACGCCGACTCAACCTCCGCCGACCGCCGCGGCTCCTGCCCCCCAATCGCCATCGCCGCAAACTCAAGCTCCCGCAGCGCCGTCGGAGGCCGCACCTCCGGCGCGCGCGGCCGAGCCGAGCGTCACGCCAGCTCCGCCCGCCGGCGGCCCCTCGATCGGCGGCGATCTGTTGCCACGGCAACTCTCCTACACGCGCATGTTTTTGGACGCCGATTGGGTCGTCAAAGCGGTGATGATCGGACTCGCATTCGCATCACTCGTGACCTGGACGGTGTGGCTCGCCAAGACCTGGGAACTGGCAAGGGGGCGCCTCGAGGTACGCCGCGGCGTGCGCACTCTGCTTGAATCACCGACGCTCGCACGCGCACATGATCAGTTGCACGACGGCGACACCACGGTGTCGCAACTCATGCAAGCCGCAGCGCAGGAAATCAGACTGTCCACCAGCGTGCGCGGCGACGGCCTGAAGGAGCGCATCTCCTGGCAGCTCGAGCGGCTCGCAATGGGGTTCAGCCGCCGCATGGCGCGCGGCACCGGCGTGCTGGCCACCATCGGTTCGACCGCGCCCTTTGT